>Ga0123353_10004780_pt1 | contig 17572 bp, 4 predicted proteins | sample TergutLab28metaG_3_FD_92763 | JGI IMG/M metagenome (GOLD analysis project Ga0123353, IMG submission 92763) | Labiotermes labralis P3 segment gut microbial communities from Petit-Saut dam, French Guiana - Lab288 P3 | ecosystem: Host-associated > Arthropoda: Insects > Digestive system > Gut ...
GAGGGCGGTTTTGGTGAATGGCACAGTGCCGAGGTCGTAGGTGTTGCTGACATCTGGGAAGTCGGGGACGGTCGCCATGGTGCCACTGACATCGGTTTTGAGATCGGTGATAGTAGCGTCGGTCTTATAGGCGCGATTGACGGTGATAACGTAATTTTTGGTGATGGTAGTGTTTTCGGCAGTGACGGTGATGGTGATGGTGTTGGGACCGTAGTTGAGGGGAGAGTGGGTACCGGTGCCAGCGACGCTGGCGGCGGGATGGTCGGCGGTGGCGGCTACATCTATGGAGGTGATGGTGGTGCCGACGTTGACTGTGTATGTGGTGGTACCAGGGGCGAAACTGGGAGTTAGCGTACCTTCGCTAACGGTGAGGGTGGCGAGATCGGCGTTGATCGACTGGGTCTTGACGATAGTAATGACGTAATTGTTGATGTCATTGTCTTCACTGAGCGTAGTGACAGTGAGAACTTGGCCATTCGCTACATTGGTATAGGTGGCACTACCGCCAGTGACTGGCATGGGTGAGCCGGATAGGCTGGCACCTGGCATGGATACGCCTGTGATAGTAGCAGATGAGTCGGCTAGGGCTACGGTGAGGGTGATGGTATCGGTGTCCGGGTCAATAGTATAGGTGTAGCCAGTGAACGTGGTGGGGCTGAAGGTGGGTGCGAAGACGCCAGCTGGTGTGGAGGATAGGGTGAGGCTGGACAATCTGTTGTTGCTGGATTTGCGGCGAATATTGATGGTGTAGTCTTTGGTTGAGCCGTCTTCGGCAGTGACAGTGATGGTGAAGGTGTTATCGCCTTCGGCTAGGGTTTTGGTGCCGGTATCGCCAGAAATGGTGGCTTTGCCGGTGTCGGCCACGACAGCGGCGATGTTGATAGAGGTGACGGAGTTGCCGACGGCGGGTAGATTATAGGTGGTGGTGTCGGGGTCGAAGCTTGGTACTGAAGTGCCGTCTACGGTCAGGCTGCTGAGATTGGCGTTGTCGCTAGGGGCGGTCCGAGTCACGTTTAGAGTATAGGTAGTTGAGCTACATGGTTCGATACCGGTGTAGGCGGATTGGCAGTTTTCGGCCTCTACCACTACTTGTCTAGTATTGGCTGTTGGATCAATACTGCTGAGGCTCCAGGCTCCAGTGCCGCCAGCGACGATTGTGGCGCTGGCGTGGGTTGTGGCAGCAGTGACGGTAGTTGATGAAGTTGTATAAGGCACTGTCATGTTGTAGGTGGTGGTGCTAGGGGCGAAGGTGGGGGATAGAGTGATGCCTGACAACGATAAGCTGGAGAGGCTGGAATCGTTGGATAGCCTGCGGACAGTGATGGTGTAGTCTTTGGTCGAGCCGTCTTCGGCGGTGACCCTTACGACAATGGTGTTGTTGCCGGTGGTGAGCGGTATGCCGGTGCCGCCAGGATAGGTAGTAGCGTTGCTAGTGATAGCGATGGTTGACCTGTTATCTTCGGCGGTTGCGGCGACATTGATGCTGGTGATACTGCTGGCAACTGCGACGTTGTAGGTAGTGGTGCCGACGGCAAAGCTTGGGGTGAGAGTGCCTTCGCTGACGGTGAGAGTGGCGAGGTTGTTATTGGTTGATTGGGCTTTGACTATCGTGACGGTATAGGAGACAGGTGCACCACTCTCGCTTTCTGTTGAGACAGTGATGACTTGGCCGTTCTCTACGTCGGTGTAGGTGGCGCTCCCGCCAGCGGCTGGCATGGGTGAGCCAGATAGGGTGGCGCCTGGCATAGTGACGCCCGTGATAGTAGCGGATGAGTCGGCTAGGGCTGCGTTGATGGTGACGGTGTCGACGTTGGAGCCGATACTGTAAGTGTAGCCACTGAAGGTGTTTTGATTGAAGGTAGGGCTGAAGGTTCCGCTGGGGGTAGAGGTAATGCTGAGACTGCTGAGCCGATTGTTGCTTGACTCTCTGCGGATGCTGATTGCGTAAGTCTTGGTGGTGGTACCGTCTTCGGCGGTGACGATGACGTTGAAGGGGCCGTTGTTACCTTCGCTTAAAGCTTGATTTCCGGTGGCTCCTGATAGGACGGCTTTGCCGGTATCGGCAACTGTTGCGGATATATTCACCGACGAAACGCTGTTGGGGACCGTAATATTGTATGCTAGATTGCTGGCGCTAAAGCCGGTGATATATTCAGTGGAGCTGGAATCTTGGACTGATAAGGTGGCAAGATCGGCATTGGTGCTGGGGGCGGTCCTGGTGATATCTATGGTATAGGTTTTGGTGGAGCAAATGTTGCCTGGCACGGCGGTGGTGGTGTACTTACAATCTTCGGCCTGGACGACTACGTTTCTGGTGTTGAGTGTTGGGGCGATGTTGCTGAGACTCCAGGCACCAGTGCCACTAGCAACGGTGGCCTCAGTATGATTGGCAGTGGCCGATACTGTCGTAGTGTTGGTGGGATAGGGCACTGTCATGGAGTATGAAGTGGTGGCGGGGTTGAAGGTGGGAGCTAGGGTGATCCCAGATAGAGACAGCGCGGACAGATTGGCGTCGTTGGACAGTCTAAGTATGTCTATCTGATAGACTTCTACTAGGCCGTTTTCTGCGACGACCGTGAGGAAGAATGAGTTAGATCCAACACTCAAGTTATGGAGTCCAGGGCCACCTGGTAGGGTCGTTGGTAGAGGGGGAGAGGGATTGTTGGGCAAAAGCGTCCCTTCGCTATGGTTGGCTGTCGCGGCGATGTTGACCGAGTCGGTGGCGTACGGCACGACAGTTGAGTAGGTGTTGCTGGTTGGTTTGGATCCCGCTACGAAAGTTGGATTCAATACATATGTTGTGCTGTTAGTTTGGTCCTTGACCGTCAAACTGCCCAAAGTCGCATCAGAAGATAGAGATTCTCCAAACACATTTAGGGTCATATTTGTGAAATTAAGAGGCGATGCGGGAGCAATATTGGTTGGGTAATTAGTAGTGTTGAAAGCAAAGTCTAATTGCGTCCCGCCAGGAGTAGTGTCTAGGATTTGCATTTGAACCGAAAACATTAGACCGGATATCGTGAAGGGTCTTTTGGTTACGGTGTCACTAAGCAAGGCAGGAAAAACACCCGGGACTGTTATGATTGGAGGACAACTCACGACCCAGTTAGTAGAATTTCTGCCTCCGCCGGTGTCAGACATAGAGGGCCAAAAACCTCCTTGATAAGTTGTTAAATTGTTCCTTTCGCAATATATAGGGAACGATTCGAACACAACGTTATTTGCATCATAATTCATATACATTGATACGACATCGGGGCCCGGATATGTTGTCCCATGGTTCCAATGGAAATCGAGTTGTATCCAATCGCCCGGTTGGACGGTCGCATTATTCGGCAATAGGCTTCCAACCTCCCAACCATCGTAGTCAAATTCGTATATTTTTATTTCTAGCCCATGATCGCCGGGCGCAGCATTAACCCGCGGCCAGCCAAAACCGATAGCTCCTCCTATAATCGAGAAAATAACAAACGAAACTACTAGTGTAAAACGCTTGATACTTATTTTTTTCATACCCTACTCCTTCCCTTTATTTAATGTATCTATAAGTAGTAACAAATAAGAAGCCATTTTTGAGAAATCTTCAGCGTTTACATTGTCGTCATAGGTTGTATCCATTGCCAGCAAGGCTAGGCCAGTCTGTATATCCGTAAGCAATAGATGCGAGGCAAAGATGCTGAAGTCTAACGCATTAACTAGCCCGTCCCCATTTATATCTCCTCTGACCACTATCCAGACAGTATCATAAACTATCCCCTCTAGTTCCAGAGTCATTTTCATGCCCGTTCCAATAAACTTCTCGGGGTCTTCTATTAAATCATCTTTTTTATCATAAACTCTTAACAGTGCTGGCAGATTATCAAAGTTATCTATAAAATCCCCGATTTCTGTCTTTGGTTCTGCCCCTATAACATAGTCCTCGTCTTCATCCTCCTCCAAAAACCTCTCGACGTCGTATATGCTACTGGTGATTTTGAGGTTCATGACGGTGACGTAGATGGTCTTGAACAGGTGGGAATTGGACACGCTAGTAACCAATATGGTGGTTTCGCCGAAATCTACACCAGTTATAACACCATTTTCGACGGTGGCGATATTTTCATCTTGGCTGACCCAGATTAAGTCTTTGTTAGATGCATCGCTGGGGCTAAAGGTGACTTCTATTTCGAAAGTGTCTTCTGGCGCCAAGAGTAAGTTGACAGGGGCAACAACAAAGTCAATGAGTTGTTTAACTTTGACGATGGTGATGGTGATTTCTTTGCTGTTTTTGCCGTCGGCTGAGGTGATGGTAATCACTGCTTGGGTTTCTTCGTCCAAGAGTAAAATATTGTTATTCCCGGATACGATTGTCTTGGTACTCTCGGTGATGACGTCAAAGCTGATTAAAATTTCATGGTCTGGGACTAATACGATGTATTCGTCGATGTCTTCGTCAAATTCGGGGTCTAGCTCGCCTAAGGTGGGGATGATGTCTAGCACCCTGATATTGTCGTCGTAGTTTTTGATAATATTGACGGTGTAGGTATTAACCTGTCCGTCCTCGCTGGTAACGATGATTTGCTTGGTGAATTCATCACCGACAATTAGGATTTCGCCGTCACCGAATATGCTGGCGCCATCTTCAGCTTCGGCTATGAGATTGATACTGAGAGTGTCGGGGTCGACATAGACAGTGTACTCTTTGGCATCGGGGTCAAAGGCTGGTGAGATGGTGCCGTTTTCGACTTCTAGGCTGATTAGTTTGTTGCCTTCTCTGAGGGCTCTGTGGACTACTATGGTATATACGCGTTCGAATCCGCTGTTTGATGTTACTTTTACGGGGAGAATGTTTTCGCCAGACATTAGGCTGTGCAGACCGTCTCCATCAATAGTGGCGCTGGGGTCTTCGGCGGTGGCGAAGATGGTGATGTTTTCGGTGGATGAATCTACTTGAACGCTGTAACTGAGGGTCAGGCGGTCAAAATCGGGGCTTAGGTCTCCCCTATTGACGGCTAGGGTCGTCAAATAATTGTTGCTAGATATTTGGCGGTTGACGTTGATGGTATAGATGCTTTTGGTACTGTCGGTTGCAGTGACCGTTATATGTACGGAATTGTTGCCAATACTAAATGGGCCGTTGCCACTTACCACGTAACTAGCACCGGCATCTTCTAGAGTGACATGCAGGGTGAGCGAGGTAACTTCGTTGGGTATGGAAATGCTGTAATTTAAGATGTTTGGGTTAAACTCTGGATTGAGTAGACCCTCGTCTGCTCGCAAGCTCCGGATTTTTGAGCTGGCTTCTTGATTTCTGTTGACCGTGACGGTGTAAACTTCGGTTATGCCGGCTCCGTCGGAGACGATGACGTTGATTTCGTTGGTGCCGTAGGCCAGAGGCCATTCGCGATTGCCGAGAACGGTGAGTAGTGGGTCGCTGGGGATGGCGGTGACCACTGTGCTTGCGATGTCGCTGTCTACTTCGCAGGTATAGGCTTTGGTGGTAGGGTTGAACACTGGCGTGAGCTCGCAGTTGGTGAGTGATAGCGATAGCAGTCTGACATTGTTGGCTTGGGATTTAGTCACTACTACTACATAATTTCTGACATTGCCGTTTTCGGCGATAACGGTAATCTGGAAATAGTTTGCTCCTGCGCTGAGGGTCTTTAGCCCCGTACCTAGTACGGTGGCACTGGGACTATCCGCTCCAGCCATGATGTTGATGTTGTGCACAGTACTATCAACGCTGATGGTATATGGTCCAGAAACTGCGGAGTCGAATATTGGAAGGACATCTCCAAGAGAAGTGGTGAGGAAGGCTAGATGATTTGCTCCGGAGAGTTCTTTTATGGCTGTAACTTTGTATTCTAAGGTGTTCATTCCGTCAGCGCTGGTTGATTTGAAAGTGACGAGATTTTCGCCGGTGACAAAATTGGAGTTGCCGATTATTTCTACGGTTGTGCCGGGCGAGAATGGTATGATGGTCGGAGTCAATGAGTAGGTGTCGCCCGATACATTGATGCGATAATTGAAGCTAGAGGAGGTGAAGGCGGGGTTGAGACTGCCTTCTGTAAAGCTCATGGATTTGATGCGAGCATCGCTTGAGGCTACGCGATAGACTATAATTTCGTAGATTCTGGAGACTCCGTCGGCTGACGTGACAATTACTCGGAAGGTGTTTTTGCCTTCAACGAGTGGGAAGGTGCCGATACCGGTGATGGTGGCTTGGGGGGCTTCTTTGGTGGCGTTGATGGTGATGTCTTCAACGTCGATATCTACCGTGACGGCGTAGGCTGTGATGTGTTTGTCGAAGCTGGGGGTGAGCGTTCCCCTGTTGACAGTGAGGGTCATCAAATAGGTGCTGAACATTTCGGTCGGCAGTTTGGTGACTATGATAGTGTAGTCTTTTTCTTCGCCGTTTTGAGCGGTGACGCGCACTATGACTTCGTTGTCGCCGAGTACCAAACCGCTGTTGCCGATGATTTGGTAGGTAGCGGTTTCGGGGATTTCTATATCGAAGGTGACGCTACTAAAGTCGTTTGGTATCATGGTGGAATATTCTGTAATGCCTTTGTCAAACTCAGGCGACAGGATGCCTTCTCTTATTCTCATGTATAGCAAGTCATTGAGATTGGAGGCTTCCCTAGTGACGGCTAGGGTGTAAGTCTTGGTGGAGCCGTCTATGGCTTTGACGGTAATGTCGATGGTGTTTGTGCCTGGTTCTAGCTCGTATTCGCCATTGCCGATAACGGTGGCGCTGGGGTCTTCTTTGAAGCCGATTGCTACTAGTTTATCTATCTCAAAAGGTACACTAACGGAATATGCGGTGATATTTTTGTCGAAGGCTGGGCTAAGCTCGCCATCGCTGACGACTAGGCTGATGAGGTTTTTGTTGTAGGCGCGATGGATTTTGACCAAATATTCCCTGAGATTACCGCTTTCGCTGATGACGGCCACGATGACTTCGTTTTCACCATAAGCTAACGAATAGGTACCAGTGCCGAATACATAGGCATATTTGCTGTCGGCTTCGGCAAATACTTCTACGCTGCCAACATCCGAACCGACATTGACATCGTAGTATTGTTGGAGAGGATCGAATGCTGGCTCAAGAGTGCCTTCACTCGTATATAGGTCTGCCAAAAGATTATTGGTGGATTTTAGTTTGGTGACATTAATACGGTAAGTTTTGGCAGCGGTTTTGTCGGCAGACATGACTACGATGCTGACGACATTCTTGCCCTCTTTTAGGCTGTCGGCGCCGAGAATGGTGACGTTTGCCCGAGAGTCTTCTGGTATGGCCGTGATGTTTAGTTTGTCGGTGTCACCATCCACTTCCATACTGTAGATGGCGGTTTCTTTGTGGAAGGCTGGGTCGAGAGTGCCTTCGGCTGCGGATAGGACGGCTAGGAATACATTGTTGGCCTGCGACCGAATTACGTTGATGGTGTAGATATTGATTTCGCCGGTTTCGGCTATGGCGGTTAGGGTGAAGACGTTGCTGCCGGTCGTAAGGTTGTGAACTGTGCCGTGTCCAACGACTTCTGTCGTGATATATTCGGCTACGCCTTCTAGGAGAATCTGCTCGACTGTTGCTGGGACTGTAATTGTGTATGAATTGACATATTTGTTAAACCGAGGGGTGAGGGTGTAGATTGGACCGCTAGATACGGTGATGGATTGGAGGAAATTATTAAATAGGGGTTTGCGGAAAACATGTAGGATATAATTTCTTTTGGCACCGCTGGGGGCAGTGACGGTGACAATTACATCGTTGAGACCCTCCACGAGATATTTCGAATTGGCACTGATTTCGACGGTAGCGCCTGGGTGATCTGTGACGTAGTAGATGATGAGAGCTTCGATTTCGCTCTCGACTTCGACATCGTATTCAAGAGTATTTTTATTAAAGCTGATGGGTGTGTTGGCTTCCACAACTATGAGGTCATCTAGGAAGTTGTTGTTGGAGAGCTTGCGTGTAATGGTTAGCGTGTAGTCTCGAGTTTCTCCCAATGAATTCTCTACCGTGACGGTGAAATTGTTTTTACCGAGGTCAAGCGGGATGTTGTTCATGTTGCTAGAGATGGGGACACCGTTTTTATATAGTTTTAAGATTTCGTAAGGACTACCTGGTATGATATGGAGATTAAAGGTACTGATTTCGTTGGGGATGGTGGCTGAATAAGGTAGTCTGGTGTTGCTAAACTCAGGGAGCAGGATGCATTCTCCGGCAGAACAATATACTTCGTCGCTAGTGTTAACGCTTATATACATGTCGTTGAGGTTGAGGTTGTCCGTACGATTCCTTTGGACTTTGAGACGATAATAGCCAATTGTGCCATCTTCGGCCTCGACGAATACATCTATGACTGTTTCAGAGCCGATGAGTTCATGGGTGCCGGTGCCACTAAGTAGTGTGGAGTAGGGGCTTTCCACCGTCGCAGATACGCTTACTTCTGTCCTGGTGTCGTAGACGCTAACGACGTACTCTCGGATATTGCGATTAAAGGCTGGGGTGAGATTCCAGTTGGCGACACTGAGGCTACTGAGCTTGGTGTTGTTTGATGGCATGACCACAAAGTCCAGGTCGTAGGTCATGGTGGTGCTACCATCGTCGCTGGTGACGGTAATGGTGCAGGATTTAGTTTCTCCCATATATTCTACGGGAAAGTTGCACGAATTTTTTGCCACTCTGGCGGCGGGGTCGGTCGGGGTAGCGATAATGTCTTCTGGGCTGATTTTGGTGATTTCACGCGGTATATACATGGTGTAGCTGGTCACGCTGGGGTTGAAGGGCTTGTCGAGCCAGGCGTCAGCCATCTCAATGCTGACTAGTGTGGCCATTGAGCTTTTTTCTCGGGTGATGATAATTTGGTAGGTTTGTTTGGTGAACCCGTCCTGGGCGGTGACGACAACGTTGTAGGTATTAGTTCCCACGGTGGTGAGATTGAGAACACCGGCGCGATTGATGGTGGCATTGGGGTCTATGGCGGTAGCGAAGACTTCGTTGGGGGTGACATTGCGTTTGTCATTTGGTACGGTGACGGTGTAGGCGAAAACATCTGAATCGAAGGGTTCATTGAAGGTAAATCCTTGGAGCGCCAAGTGAGATAAGCGGGCTTCGTCGGTGCGATCTTTGATTATGGTGATAGTGTAGATTCTTTCGCCGCCATCTTCGGCGGTGACGGTGATGGTGCGGATCGAGGTCCCGTCGGGAATGATTTGGTTGTTTGCTCCGGTTACTGTGGCGAACTGGTCTTCTGTCGCATATTGGAACGACAATGTCGACACGCTGCTGTCTAAATTGATTGTATAATTTGTCCCCATATATGCAAAACTGGGTGATAAAGTACCTCGGCTTGGGATTAAGTCTGTCAAGAAGTTACTGTCCGACGCTGGTCGATTTATAGTTATCTCGTAAATATTAGTAGTTCCGTCTTGGGCGGTTACTTTGATTTCAAAAACATTCGCCCCTACCTTTAGTTCCTTCGTCCCAAATCCGCTAATACTACTCAACGAATCCCCCGGCATCCCCATAATATCAACACTCGGCGTTCCTAATGGCACTGTTGCTGCGTACGCGTTTGTCGTCGGGTCGAATGTTGGGCTTAATGGATATAGTGTGTTGCCCCGCCTAACCACTAAGCTCATCAATAGGCTATTGGCGCTTTTTTCCCTAATGATATTTACTTTATAAGTTCTCTTGATTCCGGTCGTCGATGTCACTGTTAAGTCAAATATGTTATCTCCGTAATTCAGAGGCTTCGTGCCTGCACCAGTTAGTATCGAGCTACTTATTTCAGGCTCGGCATTTAGTTCAATTTCTGTAACGTCATTGGGTACTGTCACGGTATAGCTAAGCGCGGTTTTGACAAAGCTTGGTGTCAGCGTCCCAACACTAGTGTGGATATACGCCAAATAAGTGTTCGAGTACATCTGCCGATTCACATTCAAAATATAAGTTGTCTGGTCAACCCCATCACTGCTAGTCACGACAATTTCAACTTGGTTCATGCCGACCGCAAAAGTATTGTTGCCTATTACACTAACTATCGCCCCCGGGTCTAGCGTTGTGTATTCTAGTGGTAAAGTCAGTATTTCATTATCAACTGTCACGAAATACTCTAATATTTCACTGTGAAATGGTATGTCTAAGTCGTATGGGAACGCACTCAAACTGGCTAGTTTTGATGAAACTGCATGTTCTCTAGTCACATTCACTGTATAGGTTCTGGACGAACCGTCCTCGGCATATACGACAACTTCCACCTGATTTGAGCCAACCCCTAGATAGTAATACCCGTTCCCAAACACACTGGCATTGGGATTTTCTGGGACGCCACTAACCAAAACCGTACTTGTTTCATATGTTACTGTCATGTTATAGCTCAAAATATCCGGGTCAAACCCATCCACAAAAACACCGTCGATATTTAGAAACGCTAATCTATTGTTGTCATCATAAGCTTTGTTGATGACGATAGCATAGACCTTTTCATTGCCGGATTCGCTGGTTACTATAACCTCGATGATATTTTCCCCAGGGGACAATTCTCTCTCACCAATACCCGACACCATAGCGTTCGGATCCTCTGCGGTTGCTTCTATATATATTGACGATACCTCTTTGCTGACATTGGCCGTGTATACCGTAGTAGTTTTGCTAAAGGCTGGGCTGATAGTAGCGCCAATTACTGTCAGCGATTCCAAATTGTTATTGTTCGACGGCAACCTGTTTAATGTCACTAAATAGTCTTGGGTTGTCACGCCGTTCGGCGCCGTCACTCTGATAATCTCTAGAGCTAGCACGCCTATTTCTAGGCTGTGCGCGTTGAGTATCTCTACTTTAGCGCCATCCTCGACCGGAATAGCGATGATGTCGGCAAATTCGCTATAAACATTTGCCTCGTAAACAAAGTTATTCATGTTAAACGCCGGTGACAGTATCGATCCTGATATGTTCAAGCTAGCCAATCTAGCGTCGTCCGATAAATCTCTAGTAACTTTAATCTGGTAGCTTCGCTCGATCCCATCAACTGATGTCACCACTACGGAAAAGAAATTGTCGCCAATATCTAAATTGAACGTCCCTAATCCTTCTGTTGTCGCCAGCTCATCTTCTAGTTCGCCGCTGATAGTGATATTCGTCGTATGATGATCGACGCCTAGCTCGTAATATAAGACATCCGGTTTAAACGCAGGCGCTAATTCACCACGATTCGTAGTCAAGCTCAACAGCCTGTCGCTGACATCAGCTGCGTCTTGCCTTATGACGGTTATTTCGTAAACCGCAGATTCTCCGTTTTCGGCCGTGACTGTTACCGTCACTAGGTTCTCGCCTGTTGTCAAACCTTCCGCACCATTTATCAATACTGTTGCAGCCGGATTGTTTGGCAAAGCTATAACGGTCGCGTCATCAATAAAATATGGTACTTTTACTGTGTACTCTAAAATGCCCGGATTGTACGCCGGCGTCAGCTTGCCTTCTTCGACTATCAAAGTTTTTAGAGAGATGTCATCCGACAAAGCTCTGATTATATCAACGCTATAAACCTTTATATTTCCATCTTCAGCTGTGACTGTTATAGTTATTGGATTGCTACCAGTTTTTAGATTAGTGATGTTCCCATTACTGGTTATCACTACCGTGCTTGTGCTGACTGCTTTTGTGGCGGTCACTACAATATTGTCAACTTCATGCGACACACTAAGGGTATACGAAGTAACCGATGGGTCAAAGGTTGGATCTAAGATCCCGCCTTTATTATTCAGAATATTCAATAAATCTGCGTTGCTATTCTTCTCCCTGGTGACTATCAGCTCATACATATTGACATCGCCCGATTCTGCAACCACTGTCACCATGATTGAATTTTCGCCCGTTGCTAGATTGTATTTCCCTGTGCCCATCACTGTCGATAGTGGGTCCTCGGCTTGAGCTGTGATAGTTATGTCCGTGATATTATTCGGCACGATAAATTCGTATAAATTCACTTCCTTATCAAATTCGCTGCTCAAATCATGCCTATCAGTATTTAGCGATAGCAGATAATTATTTTCTGAAGCTTCCTTGGTGACGATTATTTTATAGTTCTTGGTCGTACCGTCTTCGGCAATCACTTGTATGGTTACTGTATTTTCGCCAACCTTAAAATTACTATTCCCGCTGACGATATACCTCGCGGTCGGATTTTCCGTGTCCGTGCCAATAGTCAGGCTCTTTATATTAGGAGCAACTATAACTTCATATTCTGTAATTTCTTTATCAAAGCTCGGGTTATAGCTGGCCTCTGCAATATTTAGATAAGCCAAATTAGCGTTCGAGTTCCTTAGCCGTGTGATATTCAGCGTATATTTATTCTTTGATGAATCTTGGGCCGTGACTTCGACTTCAAATCTGTTCAGCCCAACGTTCAGATTCTTTATGCCAGCGCCGGTCACCGACGATGTCGAAGCCTCCAGGGTCGCCACTAAATCCACCACGCTAACCTCATTTGGAACCGTCAATGTGTACGTATTTAGAATCTTATTAAATATCGGTGTCAGCGGATAGTTAGTCCCTGTGCCATTGTCTGTCACTTTCAGATCAGATAAAAAGGCGTTGCCGCTTAGTTCGCGATAAACGTACAGTGTATAGGTTTTTTCTTCGCCGTTAACCGCCTGCATGTAAATTTCGATGATGTTCAGCCCTAGCTCAAAATTCTCATTGCCCTTTATAACCGGTGTGACCCTAGAATCTGACGGGGTAACCAATAGGCCTATTTCGGTATACCCATTCGGTACACTGATGAAATAGTCCGTAATGCCTGGATCGAAATGTATCTCTCTGATTGGATCAATAACCTGTAGAACATCCAAATCAGTATTTCCGTTCATGTCTCTTTCGATATAGAAAAAGTACGTTTCGGTATTCTGGCCATCTTCACTGGTCACTTCTATTGTTATCACATCCATTGAGCCATCGTTTGATAGATGAATTATCCCATCCCCGATTACTGTTTGATAATCATGCCCCTTTATCGTAGTAAACTCTAAGTCCTTAATCCTGGCCGGTACCGTCATGAAATAGTTATGAATATTCGGGTTAAAGCCAGTCGATGAATCGACGCTATTAGTCAACACGCAGTAATCCATGCTCAGTGCGCACAGACTCGGAACCAATCCCGATATCGCTATATCTATCGGCGATGCCAAATCCGACGCAGGTCTGTTGACATTAATAGTATAGGTTCTGATATCTCCACTCTCGGACGTAACTACTATGGTGATCTCGGTGTCGCCCGCTGGTATATCATAGTTTCCATTACCCACCACGAATGCTATTGGGTCTTCCGGGATTGCTGTCACTTGTAGCTTTGTGTCGTTTACTCCTAGGCTTAAGCTATAGTTAAAGGTGGTCATATTGTAGGCTGGATTAAGTGATCCTTTGCTGGTTAATATATTTGTTAGGAAATTATTTTCAGACAACACTCTGTCCAGAGTTATTCGGGCGTAGCCGTGCCCGGTCCTGCCTGTGGTAAATCCTCCTGCTGGACTAGGCATTGAGGCACTACCAGCTAGCATTGTAGTATCGGTAAAGATTTTTTCAGAATAATGATGCGAGCATGCGGTATTGGTTGTTCCGTTGGTGCAACCGCTTTTTGGTGCATTGGTAGTAGCATTAGCAATAGCAACGCTGCCGCGATGCCCAGAAATATAACTTGACCCGCCCGAACCGCGCATATTTTGCCAGACATTGGTGGCTATAAAGGTTCTAGGACTAATCCCGCCCCAATAGCCACCGCCGCCGCCGGAACCACCAGAGTCGCCGTTATTTACATAAAACTGACCGTCTTGACCAATACCAAAAATATTTGCGAAGCTGTTGCTGCCAACTGCTGGGGTTTGCACTTGGCTAGCGGCGTAGGCCGACCCTGCCGGATGTGTGCTACTTAGTGCCCCTGCTGGCAAACCAGCATAACCAACGTTGTTTAGATTATAGGAACCACCACCGCCGGCAGCTACCATGATTCTGGAACGTAATCCTGTGATATTATTCCAGTTTAATTCTGTCGTCGTCGGAGTGTAACTCTCACCAAAGTACCGAATGTCTGTAGCCCCACCGCCACCGCCACCCAGCTCGACCAAACCATTTTGAGTTGTTTCGGTATCTGACTCGCCATTTCCACCACCGTTCCAACCACCAGCCAAAGTCGGATTAGGCCTTGGCCTTAGGTTGCCAATAGCCGGCTGCTGGCCGACGCAGACATACAAGACATCATCTCTCACTAAATCAATCATGCCGCTAGTATAGGCTCCGCGACCACCAGTGTTCAGTAGATAACTTAAGTTCGGTGCCTGTGCTTGTGCACCCCATGTTTCTATTTTATAAGTTCCATTGGCTGGGGCTGTCCACGCTTGGCAAATGCCGGTGTATGAAAAATCGTCACTAACCTTGAAATCTGACCCCAGCTTTGTGACGTCAATGGTGTATGTAGATGTTTCTAGACCAGACTTGCTCACTACTATTTTAACTACGGTGCTGCCTTTGAAATACCCGGCCCCTTGGATATCAATACTCACCGTTGGGTCATAAGGCAACGGCAAAACATCTAGGCTCATAATATTAGCCAGAACAGTCATACTGTAGCTATACACATCCGAATCGAAGGTTGGGGTAAAGGACTGGCTGGTGATGGTTAACTCTTTTAGTTTGGTCGTGCTAGGCCTGGTTATGTTTAACGTATAGGTCGTCATCACGCCAGTTTCCGACTCGACGTAAACATAGTGTGTGCTAGTGCCAAAAGGTAGGTTGGTAACACCTATCGCCCCAGTGACTACCTGGCCTGTGCGGCCTTTTATGAAACTAATGTTTGCAGTTTCCTGCTCGGGTGAAACAGTTATGTTATAGGACAAAGTGCTAGGACTGTATCCAGGAACTTGCTGGCCATCGATTCGTAGTGACTCTAAATATCGATATTCAGACGGTGGTCGGTTAATTTCAATCTGATAAGTCGCTACATCGCCGTTTGTAGATACAGAAACCACGTTATAAACTTTTGTTCCTGGCGATATTTCAACCAAGCCTATACCAGTAATAGTTGCGCCCGCCACTATGGGTGTTGCGCTGACCGTGATTTTGTCCTGTTCTGGACCCAATGACATAAAATATGAATAAACGTTAGAATTGAATGTCGGGGTCAAAATCCCTTCAGACGTGTTTAGCGTGGCTAGCCGTGGATCAATATATGATAGCCTGATAAGTGTTATCCTGGCGTACCCATTGCCGGTGTGTCCGGTTTGGGTTCCTCCGCTAGGGTTCGGCAGCTGAGCAGTCCCTGCCGTCATTAGCAGGGATTCGGTAAATATCTTGCCGCTGTAGTGCCTAGAACACACATTGTCGGTCGTACCCTGTGCACAAGTTACACCGGTCGACGATAACCTTGGGCTATTGCTCGTTGCGTTTATCACCGCAACACTACCGGTATATCCAGATATAAACGACGATCCACCAGTCCCACTACACGGAAAAGGCGAGGTACCGTTGCCTGGCGATCCCCTGCCTCCCCAGAAGCCACCACCACCACCACCGCCAGCTGCAGCGGCATTGTCAACTCCTCTACCGCCAACCCCAAAAGCATTGCCGCTAACCTGGTTGACCCCAGTTGTTAACGTTCTGTTCTGACTCGTTAAATCACCACCTGCACCGCCGACTTCACCATAAGAACTGCCGCCACCTCCAGCCGCCACCATGATTCTGCTTCTAAGACTCGTTGCGTCATTCCATGTCAACTGAGTCGAAGTCGGTGTAGTTGGAAAAAATCTTACATCAGTAGCACCGCCGCCGCCGCCGCCAGCATCATCGTCGCTGGGCCCAGTGTCGGTTCCACCGCCGCCGCCACCATTGTGTCCGCCAGTTCCGCCAGTAATCCTAGGGGCAGCGTTCCCACCAGCTTCGCCGGTGATGATATATATGATTTCGTCCTGTTTGAGCTCAATGGTGCCCCTAGTGTAAGCGCCCTTGCCGCCCTGATAGGTTAAGGCTCCATCTCTTCGGCCAATCCCACCATTGGCACCCCATAGCTCAATCTGATAATAAGCAGTGTCCGGAACCAGAAAAGACCGTGTCGTTGCCGAATAAGCAAAATTCCAAACAGTGCCTGGTGCTGTTGCTGCGGTAGCCGTTTGATTCCTAAGGAAGAGGATAGAAAATAAGATGCAAAAGACTACCCCAACGAGCATATATAGCCAAAACTTTCGCCCGCTTAGTACTCTGGCTTTATGTGTGTGTGCCATTAGGGTGAAGCGTACCATTCCCCTGATGCTTTTTCAACCTATAATCTTGCTCAAATTAATGACTATAATGCTCTATTGAAATTTGGTGGTGGGGTGGAGATTTAAGTATACTTGTGGTATTGTTTTGGTATGAGTAGAAAAAAGGTTGCAATTGTCGAAGATGATTCGGTGATCTCTCAGATGTATCGAACGAAGTTCGAGATGGAGGGGTTTGATGTGCAAGTGGCTGGGGATGGGGAGACTGGGGTGGAATTGGTACGGGAGTTTGAGCCAGATATTGTTCTTCTAGATGTGCGGATGCCGAAGATGAACGGAGATGAGGCGCTGAGAGAGATACGGAAGCATGGTTGGGGGGAGAAAGTACCAGTACTTGTCCTCACGAATACGGGGAAGGAAGAATTTTCGACGCTTTTTAAGCCGCTAGATATTGTGGATTTCGTGATTAAAGCGGACTGCACACCGAAAGAAGTGGCGGCAAAGGTAAAGGAAATACTGGGTAGTAAATAGACTTGGGTGAGCTAGTCTATGCAGTCTCTGATGTGGCTGACGATGCTGTCTAGGTCGGCTTCGGATTTTACTAGGTAATCGTCAGCGCCGAGACGAGTGGCTTGTTCTTTGTCTTGGAGCTGAGAGAGGGCGGTTAAGATAATGACTTTGATATTCATGGTCTTGTCGGTGTTTTTTAAGATGTCGAGGACATCGAAACCGTTGACTTCGGGCATCATGACATCTAGGAGGATGAGGTCGGGGCGAAGTTCTACTGCAGTAGAGAGGGCTTTTTCGCCGTCATTGACGAGTGTAGTAGCGAAACCTTCGAGTTCTAGACGCGACTGGTAGATGGCCGCGAGGGATTTATTGTCTTCTACTATTAGTATTTTCTTCTTGATATCCATAATGTTTTTATTGTAGCATACGTGGAATGATAATTGAAAAAGTAGAGCCGTGCTTGAGACGACTGCTGACCGTGAGCTCTCCTCCGAGCTTTTTGGCGAGCTTTAAAGCTATGTATAAACCGAGTCCGATGCCGGCGGTTTTTCGGGTTTGGTGACTTTCGACGCGATAGAATTTTTCGAGAATGCGTTTTTGGTCGGCGCTAGTGATGCCGATACCGGTATCTGCAACGGATATCGTGATGCTTTCGGGGGTGTCGGAGGTAGTTACGGTGATTCCGCCACGTTCGGTGTATTTGATGGCGTTTGTGAGAAAATTACGGATGATTTCTTCGAGGTAGGGGCAGTGGGTGTGGGCTATGGGGTCTGTAAGTCTCTGGTCGAGAGTGAGTTTGAGGGATTTTTTGGTGGCTAGGGGTGTGTGTTCGCTA
>Ga0123353_10004781_pt1 | contig 17568 bp, 18 predicted proteins | sample TergutLab28metaG_3_FD_92763 | JGI IMG/M metagenome (GOLD analysis project Ga0123353, IMG submission 92763) | Labiotermes labralis P3 segment gut microbial communities from Petit-Saut dam, French Guiana - Lab288 P3 | ecosystem: Host-associated > Arthropoda: Insects > Digestive system > Gut ...
GACCGTGCCACTCGTCATAGGTGATGGCATCGAAGCAATGAAACTTTAATCCACGCTCTGCCATTGTTTCAACGCTTGCGGAAAGGGTTGACGAAAGCAACCCAAAATCGCTGTTGCCCTCAATAAACAATTCCCCGTCAATAACCAATCCCGCATTATGAGCGGATTCGGTGACCCGGCGGAACCGTTCTTGTACGGGCGGCTTGAACTCTTTGCCGCCGCTCGTGTACATCGTGTTTTCCACAATCAGGCAGCGCCAGCCATCCAGTTTTTCGGACACGTAGCAGGGGTAGCAGAATTGGTCGGCGGAGTCGATGCTCTCCGCTTTCATTTGCGATCTAAACATAATTTCCTCCAGTGGGTTAAGAATGGGCTAATTCCCATCACCTTGTTTTACCGCAGAAAGGGCATGTTTTAAGGCTTTCCGACGTAAGCGGTTCGGTCGAGAAGTGTTCGGAATGTCGCCGGATCGCAAAAGCCAGCCGGCGCATCGGGCAGACAAAATGACTCGTTACTGGTACAATAGAGTGCACAGTGAAGTGACCGTACCCTACAAACTTCCCGAAATTGAAGGCAGGAATGGCACACCGCTAACAAGTTTCACGGTATAGTCCGAGTTTTTTTGCGGTGGGTAGAGGATTGATTGCGCATCGTTCTCGAATTTCTTTCAGTGTGCGTTCGCCTTTCCATAGGAGCCTTGTCAGTGACAGTGCCATGTTCGTCAATATTGTCACTTTTCCCAAGTCATCCCCCATGATATGCTTGTCCTCCCTGTAATAACGATCCTTGTGCCAATGGAGCGACTCGACCTCCCAATGCCCCAGGATCAATTCCTGAAACTCTTCTGCCGAGACCACCTCGGGATCAAGGCTGCTTATGAAATAGCGAGTTTCCTCAAAAAGAACTTTCCCCTTACGGCGAACCTCTTTATCAAGCCGGATCAATGTTTTGCAGCCGGGAATACCCAACTGCTCCCGAACCACTTCCGCCGCCCATTTTTTCACCCACAAGCGACGTATCTCGACATTTCCTTTTTTTTTTTTGAAAACTTGACATCACTCGGCTTTTGGCCCGAATAGCACGATCACGAGAATGGTCAGGAAGCGATGGGACTGTCCTCGTGTGGAACGCGGATCGGGGGACCTTTTTGAGGCATTGAATGAAGAGTTTGAGAGAAACGGGAATGTGCGGCGGAGCAGATCGGGACATTTGGACCTCCATGTCGGGAAAAAGGGAACGAAAAACAGACGTGATGCCCATAATACGTATCAGACGACCACTCCGTTTGGAAAATTCCGTGAAACTTGTTAGCGGTGTGGGCAGGAATGGGCAGATTCATGGAGGTACCTTGACTAGGGAGCGACAACCAGTTACACTCTCATAGTTTTCCGGTAGCCGAGCAAGAATGAGCGGTGCCGATTGTGAGGGTTATGGAACAAGTCTAAACACTTATATACTATGTGCAAACTTCAAGACACATCATTGGAGTGGGCGTTACTTCACATCTCGAATTACTGCGACAGTGATTTCTTTCCTCGACTTTTTGAGTTTGAAGCGATAAAAAGAGATTGGGTGAATATCAAACCACACTTATTAAACATTGACTTAAATTCGCATACTCCCAAGAGTCCAGTGATGCTTTTGGCTCCAAAGCCCAAAGGCACTTATAGGGTTGTTCATCAGTTGGACCCAATAGACAGTTTAATTTTCACTGCTTTATTGTACGAAAACTCGTCCCTAATAGAGTCATACCGAGTTCCCGAGAAAAGAAAAATCGCATGTTCTTACAGAATTAAACCAAACGCCGAAGGTTCATTCTTTGACAATAATAACCCTGGTTATTCAGACTTCTTGAAAAAATCTGAAGAGTTAATGGAGAAGCATTCTTCTGGTGTCGTTCTTGTCTGCGACATAATAGATTTCTACAATCAAATATACCTTCATCGTGTTAATAATATTCTCAGCGAAGCCGGCTCAAGAGATGGGGATATTATAGAATCTTTTTTAAGCGGACTTAACACTAATACCTCTCGTGGTGTGCCAGTTGGTCCTGCTCCGGGTATAATAATAGCCGAATCCATAATGGGAGATATTGACAAAAAAATACTGAGCCATACAGACTTGTTTACAAGATATGTCGATGACATATACATATTCTTTGAAACCGAACATGAAGCCAGATATTTTCTTCATGAGCTAACTCAATACTTGCATTCATCGCACCGACTAGTTCTTTCATCAGACAAAACTAAAATAATGTCTGTAAGTATTTTTAGAAAAAAATACTTACAGGATGAAGAGAACATTGAAAGACAATCTATACATGAAAAATTGGAAAAACTAACGATGGATTGTTACCACTTTCCAGAAGAAGTATTAGATTTCGATAGTTTGGAAAACTCTAAGAAATTTGAAATTCGTACAGAGGTTTTTTCAGACCTTTTTGAAAAGGCGGTTGCCACAGGAGTTATCAACATGGGGTTAATGAAATATATTTTGCGGAGAGCGGGGCAATGTAGATCGAGGAAGATAATTCCTCAAATATTTGCTCATTTTGACTTGTTGTTGCCAGTCATTAGGGACGTGGTAATCTATTTTGAAAGAGTTCTGTCTGAAAAAACAGTAACTCGGTATGAAGTAGGTTTTAAATCACTTCTCGATAACAACCATTTAACTTTCCCTTTCGTAAACATGTGGGTTTATACACTATTTCAAAATGAGCATTTTAATGCCATTGACTTGAAAATTGACTATTCAAAAATACTGCGGATTAGAGAACAAGCATTAATCGCAAAACGGGAAAAAAACCTAACATGGCTAAAGGGGTTAAAAGACAGATTAGATATATTGGGAGCCTGGGACAAACGAGCGGTAATATATGCATCTACGATCCTTTCCAAAGATGAAATGATCCATTGGCTTGCCTTAGAATCCTCGAAAGGTGACATTCTAAACAAGTCTGTCTGTTCAATGGCAATTAGTGACAAAAAATCAGAATAAAGGCTTGTGAAACCCTATTGAAGTTATCTTCGCCTTCTTCGCATTACGTGCAACGCAAATAGAGCGATTTTGCGAGGGGGCAAAGCAAAAGGCATAAAATATCGACTCGACCTCTTGCCGTGCAATCTGGGGCATCCTGTGAAGCCGAATTTACGTCATCAGGGTCGCAAAGTCTGAATTTCGCCAAAAACCATGCTGTGTGCATAACATCTCGGCTTCTTGCCAATAGTAAAAAAAGCGGCAAGCCCTCGGGCGCACCGCTCCATTACGGCAGCAACTCTTGTTCCTCAATTTCTTTCAGTAGGACAATGGCACCCTCGTGTCCTTGCTCTGCTGCGCGTTGAAGCCAATCCATCCCCTTCATTCTGGCAACCCTTTTGGCAATAAGGGACGGCTCTCGGTTGCTGGCAAAGGGCGACAAATCACCGGAATAGGATCGTCCTTCAAGGAGGTGCGTCCCGAGTCGAAACTGCGTTTCAACATGCTCTTGTACAGCCGCTAACTCCCACCAATTTTCCGCTCTCATTTTATCTTGAGGCACACCGAGACCATCGAAATAACATGAACCGAGCAAAAAATTGTGCATGGTGGTATTGCTGCTCGGGATATTCCTGCTCTGCTACCATGCGGAGCCATTCTACCGCATCGGCATGTCCCTGTTCGATTGCTTTGCGAATCCACTCTAACCCTACAGCCTTATTCTCACGAACACCTTCCCCATCGAAATAATACCTTCCGAGAAGGTATTGAGCGACTGCATCGCCTTGCTCTGCCGCTTTGCGGAACCACTTTGTGGCTTCCGTTTTGTCTTCAGGGAGACCACCACCGAAGGCATAGCAGACACCAAGAGAGCGTTGTGCCTCAGCATTTCCTTGTTCCGCTGCTTTGCGATACCACTTTACCGCTTCCGTAGTATCTCGTGGAACACCTGTACCGGTCATATAAGCACCGGCGAGGAAAAACTGAGCCTCAGCATCTTCTTGTTCTGCTGATTTTCGGAACCATTTTACCGCTTCATTGTCATCTTTTGGGACACCTGCACCTACTCCATAGCACCAACCGAGCAAACGTTGTGCAACTGCGTCTCCTTGTTCCGCCGCTTTACGAAGCCACTTTACTGCCTCTTCTTTGTCTTGCAGGACACCCTTACCTTCAAGATAGCACGAACCGATCACGGTCTGCGCTTTGGCATGTCCTTGATTTGCGGCTTTGCGGAATCACAGTATCGCTTCTTCAAAATCTGTGGGATAATCGGCTATACCAAGTAGAAATTGTGCATTGGAATCCCCTTGCTCTGCTTCTGCGCGGAGTGTACTGATGTCCTCTCGTTTTTGGTTGACGAAAAAACTAAATAAACTGGAATACATTGCATGTCGTTCCGAAACGGAATAACCTAGCATTGTGGTTATCGCAAAAAACAGGAAAAACGCTGTGCCAATAAAGCAAAGTATGCGAACAAGAAGAATGCTTTGCGATTTATTTTCTTTTGGTGCATCGTCAGGTGATGCGCCAGATTCCCATACGTATTTCTTTTCCATTGTTGCCTCCTCTGGTAAAGAATAGAACTATTTCTATTCAAACTCATTTACCGTAGTTTTGTATCGATTTTACCTACCGATGATTGTTTCCGACCAAACGCCCTCTTGAAAGATGGCATCGTCAGGAATCATCATTGAATAGCCGTAATCTAAATATTGTTCGCCCACTGTGGTCGCAAACCATTCCGTAGCGTAATTGTGCCGTCTTGTATCTTTGGCAGGACTTACTGTCGGTAACAACCGCTGTTCTCCCGGTTCCAAAACTGTATAAGTCCTATGTCCGTAAGCCGTGCCGGTTCCCGCCCAGAATGATGTCCGGTACATATCTGTAAACCGTGCCGATTGGCTGTCCCAGCCAGTGCCAAACGCATTGAGCCCTCTAAAATGGACGAGACGCATGGACGGATCAAGGACGGTTAAGCGTCGCAATGTACCATCAGTTTTCCTACCAATCAATCCGCCTACGTGTGCTCCATGTGAAAAACCAATAATATGTGTCGTGTCAGGTTTTAACTGCAAGCCAGTTTCCGCGAATAAATACTCGGCGGCAACATCAGCAACGGGAGGAATGCTTTGGACTACATTGGCAACATCGCGCATTTGTCTGGTCGATTCTATACCGGTTAAAGTCCTCCACCATTCCGCATTTGTAACATCACCGCCGCTGCCGATTTGTGCATAAGCCGTGATGACCGTTTCCCAAGAAAAACCTGCGTCTTTCAAAGAGAACTTCGACCAATCGACAGCGAGTATTATAGTATCCGGTTCTAATTCTGCAATGCGATCTGCCATATTAGCAAGCCATTTATTCATGGCGGACTCGAACAAGCCGTGAACAAGAACAACAGCTGGCTTGCTGTTATCGAAGCGAGGAGCTGATAGTTCGCTGAACTTTTCAAACTTGCCGTTATGCCAGAGCATTAGAAATACTTCGCCTTCCGATATTCTTTCCACAACATAAGGCGGTAGTAAAGGAATATCAGGTACAGATGGAACAACTTCTTGAACCGACTTGACAGAAACTGACTCGACAGGGCTTCCGTTGTTTGGGAAAACAAAGTAAAACCAATAGCCCGGTATTAAGACAGCAACACTGAGCACAATGAGAAGGATGATCTTCTCATTACTGGTAAATCCAATACGGGGTAATCGGTTGTCCATGCCAAAAATAGTAACGCTGATAAACCGGAATAGGCTGAACAGAATAAAAAATAGGTTGAACGGGATGTATCGGAACGAGTTGCACAGGTCGCGTCGGTACGATAAACAGTCAGTGTTCCTGTGGTGGTTCTACCTTGTCTAGCCACTCTCTAACAACTCTCTTAATTTCGCCTGATACTAACTGATCTTCAATTCCTTGCAATGCCCGTATCAATTTCGTCGGATCGCCATCTGCTAAATCACGAGCACGTTGCTGTGCCTTTTCTTCTTCTTGTTTTGCAATCTCAACCTTCTCGTGTGTTGCAGCAAGTGTAGATTTGACCGTTGTTAATTGCGTATTGAGTTCTTCGTGATCCTTCGTTTGCTGTTTAATGGTGTTCGTGAGATTGTTGTTTTCTTCTTGCAACTGCTCTTTCGTTTGTTTCAATGCTGATAGCGATGGGTATTCGGTTAGCAATTCGTAATACATGTAGAAAAACAATCCACTACATGCGACGATACCGATAACCATTCCCAGTAATACTGCGAGAAAAGGCGAAGAGGATCCCGTCGATTTCGATGTTGTGGTTTTCTCTGTCAGTGTTTGGGTTGATACCGGTCTATCTGGCAACACTTTACGCTCTCCGTCTTTGAACAAATACCGGTCAGCGTCATACTGAATATCCTTAAATCGTTGTCCAGTCATCAAGCCGCCGTCCACAACGAGTTTGAACCCAGCTTTTTGATTGAACTTAAATTGCCTCAACTCGGCTATGAGTTCTTTACGACTTTTATCGGTATTGCCATTTCCAAGCCGGTTTTCAAAGGGAATATCAGTTGCCGCAACTTCGGCAACATTATCAACCCATTGTTTGAAGACGGAATTATTTACCGTCCACTCGTCTTTCCCAAAATCATCAACGAATGTAGAAAACGTATCGGCAAAATTATCCCAATGTTCCAATGCCCAAATCGCCAACTCTTTTGCTTTTGTTTCGGTACAACCGCTTACAAAAACGGCGATACTGATTTGTCGTCCCATATAATCTTTCTTCTCTGTTGGAGACGAACAAAGATAGACATCGAACTTCCCCTCAGAGTCGCGGGCGACCAATACGCCGTTTGCATTAAGATAATCTTGGATTCCGACTCTCGGTTGTGAATTTTTCCAGCAGTAATCAGCGTTAAAGCCGCGAGTATAAATCGAGTATTGCATTGTAATTTCAGGGTTAGCGGTGTGAACACATGAACAGTATTACGGTCATCGGCGGCAATACCGCTGGTGTAGGAAACATCACCATTCAAATAAACGTTTATCTTTTTCTTCCGACTTCAAATGCTCGTTAATATCTGTTGCCACTCTATCGAGCCGGCGTGAAAGGCGGATGACAATTTCCATTTTTCGATTGAACGTCCAGCTCCACGGCGGAATCCAGCGGAAGAAGGGGGGGCACTCGATATACATCTTTCGGATTGCGTCGGTGGCTTCGTTTACAGCGGTGGATAGTGAACGGCTCACGGCGCATAATACCGGCAGTTCGCAATGTTCCGGTTTGTATGTTTTGTCAGAATGACGGATATACTCACCTTGTATTCCGCCTTGCACTTCTGTATAGTAAGTGAAACGTAAATTTCCTGTCGTTTGGATAGAACAGTAAAAAATCCTGCCGATGTTCGTGTTGCTCCGTAAAGCTGCGATTGCCGCCCCGAATTGTTTTTTGAATTCCCCAAAGAGGGAATCCATTTTGCCGTCTTGTTCCCACTTTTCAGAACGCATCAAGACAAGGCAGACGTTATGCCCCGCATTGAGTTGGCTATTACGAATACAATCTGCCATCGCATTGAGCGCGTTCACGGCTTCATTGTATTGTCCGCCGTTTTCCATAAGGGCGACGCAATCAATGCACCAGAACGAAATATCGGAGCCGATGAGGTAGGTTTGAGCTCGTGTGCCGCCGCCATCGGTACAATAGGCACCGGGGATGTCAAATATCTGTATCGAGACATCGGTTTCGTTTTTGCCTTCGCCAGTATATTGTAGATCAAAATTAAACTCTTGTGCTTGCAGTGTTCCGGTGATGATCCTGTCCTTCACCTTGATGCCACCTTCACCGAGTTTGGCAAGCGAATCCCGCAAGTCATCGAGAACTTTACGTGTATTCTCTTCGGGAACGAGTTTGTAATCACCACTGGGAAAACGCTTTTCCAGAAGCGGATACATTGCCGCCAACAAAGATGTTTTTCCTACACCAGTCGGACCGGTCATTACGATTTTAGCTTGTGTGTTGCTCATTTGTGTTTTGGGTATGGTAAAGGTATCTTCAATAAAGCAGATGCTGGAATGAAAAAAAGTTATCGCGGTTTTGTCGGTCGGGGAACATTGGAATTTCTCTTTGATGTCCAGTAAGTACCTAACTCCGCATCGACAAAACGGTCTAAGTCATTCGCATAGTTCTGCCATTTTGATAAATCAGTTCGAAGACGTTGCGCATCAGTGGACAACGTATTTATTTGGTTGATGTATTTTTGAACATCTTCCGGTGAAACCCCTGAGATCTTTGCCAGTTCTGCTTTGGCTACTTCGGCTTCTTTCCATGCCTTTGTCGCTGATGCTTTGGCACTCCAAGCATAGAGAAAGGCGAACAGTATAAGTAGCAAGGCAACGACAATCGACCATTCCGCCCAGGTGAGACCTTTCTTGGCAATGGGCAATGTTTCAGTTGGTTCTTGATAAGGATTGGACATGCGAAAATTATGTTGGTTAAAGGTTATGAGCAAATCACATTCCGGCATTGGTTGCCGCTTTCAACTTTTCTACGGCATCGTGCCATTCTTTGCGAAACTTTACGTCCGCTTCTTTCCTTTGGAAAACGTCCGACCAGATTTCAGCACGATGTTCAGCGTAAAAATTACTCCATATTTGCGCGGCGGCAACGGCATCACCGGTTCTCATCACGGCATCCCGCATTTCTTCAATCGTTGCAAACAACGACATTGACGGCTCTTTGGCAAAACGGCGAATTGCTCCACACGCTCCACGCACTCCTTCTTGCGCCGCCGCGTCGATTTTGTCGATAATCTCGTTAAGTTTTCCACCCTTATACCGGAACGGATCGTGCTTCTCGCTATTCGTATCCAATGTATCAAGACACGGTAAAACACGCGGCAACAGAAAACCTCGAAACGAAAGAGTTGCTTCATCGAATTTATGCAATGCACTGGCAATACTACGGGCAATGCTTTTCGATGCTTCGGTCTCACCGAGCAAATTGATTTCATCTGCCAACAACGCCCACCAAGTCTTGGCGGTGTTTTCATCCGAGGAAAAAACGATGTTCCCCAATTTTCCGCCATCTTCTGCGGTAAAACATTCTTTCGCCTCATCCCGCAGACGATCAAAAAGTTCCGTGAATCCCCTATCCATTCGGTCAAACTCGCCGATGATAAGACGGCGTATTTTTTGACATTCAAAAGCGTGTCCTGCCTGAAAACCAACCGTCCCTTCGTAATCAGCAAAATCTTCCTGCGTCGGCAAGCCGGGGATGGCGGCAAGTTCCTGTTCAAGTTCTTGCAAATTCTTGACAAACTCCTCATTATCGTTTTCCTTCTGCTCAGCAAATTTCTTGACAAGAGCATTCAATTTGTTGCCCAACTTTTTCCAAACTTCCTGATTAAATTTGGCAATCGCAGTCATAAAACCCGTCGCATCTCCGCTTTGTACAGGGAAAAGTCCCATAAGAGAGCCAGCGAGTGCAGCAATCTCGTCAAAGAGTTGCTTGACCTGATCGTACCGGGCATTGTAAAGTTTCTCATCGAGAGTTTTCTGGTTTCCTACAATGTCGTCCAATGTGGAATGGAAAACCAATAAAACTTCCTCCGGCTGCCGTGCATCCAGTTCATAGACGCTACGAACGTCGATGTGCCGTTTCTTTAATTCCTGTTGGAACACTTCCACTTGCTTCGAGGTAACATCTGTATATTTGTTGATGACTCCATAGACCCAATCTTGCGGCTTCCATTCCGGGACGGCATCGTCTATCAGGGTGTAGAGGTCAGAATCTCCCTGTGTAACGAGTTGTCTCGTCGATGTTACCAGATTGAGCATCCAGACCGCATCGACATTTTCCGCGATGTTGCGCATCAAGTGATCGTCCGCCTTGCAGCCAATATCGCCAAGTCCCGGCGTATCGCAAACGGAAATTTGGTCGGTAATGCGTTCGCCGTCCTTCCCCTTGAACGGACAATAAATCATCACCATCTTGACCGGAATCCAGTCAATAATTGGGCGATTTTCCTTATCTTTTTGGGCAACATATCGGCGTATCTCGTCCGGGTTTTCCACATTGGACAAACGTCTGCCGAAATCTCGTTGATATTGATTGGCATTGGTCTGACGCAGTTTCAATGCATCATAGAGATTGCGGACTCGAGTATTGCTGCCGAATTCGTCCGGCAAAGAGGGAAACGGACTATTGGAAAATTCGTAGAAACTGCTTGGAGACGGCAACCACCGCTGCTCTGGGTCTAATGCCCGGTAATACGGCTTGATGATTTCCTCAAAAAAGTCTGCTTCTTGATAAAACTCGACATCGGCGTAAACACGATCACTGTCCGTATTATTAACAATGACGGACGGTGCGCCGGTGCAAGAACCACCCATCGGATTATCGGGATCACGGGCGGGAATGAGGTCATTGGGCAAACCGGTGAGACTTTGGAGCAGCTGACTTTTGCCAATTCCGGCATTGCCGGTTACGCCGATATTAAATGTTTTGCGATTGAACCGGAGTCCGAGTTGGCTGATACGCTGCCGAATTTGCTGGATTTTCGTGTTGATAATTCGTTCCAGTTCGCCTTGTAGTTGCTCGGCATTGGCTCGCTGTTCATCTTGCAGCACGCCCATTGCTCTTTTGAGGAGGGATGAACAGGAATACAAAGCATTTTCGACGGCTCGGATATGTTCTATCGTTTTGTCCGTCTTTTCAGCAATTTTCTGACGTTCTTTGAGAATCTGATTGATTTTTTCGGTGCGGTTCATTGTCCTCTGTAAAAAAGGGTTCATTTGCCGAGTCCGCCAACAAGACTGTCCTGCTCAAGACAGGAGCGATGCGTTAACAAGGTGGTCCCTTCCCGCGGTCAAATGCGGTGCGACAATAACGTGCGCTGAAGATTTTCCACTAACTACGCGCAGACGCCCCCTTTCCGGGAGTTGCGTCACTTCGTAGTTAAAGGTTATCTTCACACGGCAAAGCCGTTTTGACCGTGAAGCCAACCAATCCGTCTTACGACGGCTTGTTAATTGCTGACGAACTCTGAATTTAATTTGTCCGGTATGCACCGGACGGAATTCTGAATTTAAACGTAGTGTACCATACTTTTCGGGAAAAACAACTATGTCCGGCGGAGAAAAAAGTGGCGGCAGAATCGGCAGATTCCGCACGGCGTGAGCACCGTTCGAGGGCGGGGTTCAAAAATTCCCGAAAATCCCGGAGCCGTCTTGCAAAAGTCGTCCGAATCTGATATAATCTCGCCCAGGTCGAGAACGTCTGATCTGGTGTGGATTATTGAGGGAGCCGCAACATTGATTAGAAAAGAGATGAATTATTATCGAAGTGGAGGCGTAATAAGCGATTTTCAGAAAAGAGCCAAAAATTACGAAAAAAAATCAAGATTTGTAGCCGACGAAGATATACTTAGCGTTCCATTAAAGTATTTGTTGTCAAGGAAGACTGCGGGTAATTTGCTTGATGCAGGTGGAGGAACGGGCTATCTCTCACATTTTTTGTCAAAACATATTGAATTCGAGTCGATTTATTTAGTGGATATTTGTGATGACATGCTTAAAGAAGCTGAAAGAAAAAATTATGGTGCTAAAATTTTCAATTCTTCTATTGAATCGTTTTGCGAAGAGGCAATGGAAAAATTTGACACAATTCTAATTCGTCAAGTTTTGCATTATGTCGAGGATGTAAATAAAATCTTTTTGCTTTTGAAATCTGTGTTAAAAACTGGCGGGTTAATTTATGTTGGACAATACCTTAGAACTGATAACGATTGTAGAGAATGGCATTATGAGTTGGCGAAAGAAATATCTAAAAATAGACATCGCACAATGCGGCATAAAGAGTTTTTAGAGTATGTGTGCCAAAATGGTTTAGAGGTCATTCAAAATGACACGACCGAAATTGAAAGAAGCTTAGAAGATTTTTATGAGAATAGAATTGATAATAATTTGTCTTTTAAAGAATTAATGAATAAAATGATAGCATTGACTAGCGAAAGCGTTAAAGACAAAATGAGAATTCGGATAACTGACAGTAATATTTATTATAGTGCTCAATTTTGTCATTTTCTCTTGAAAAAGAAAGAGACTTGTAATAATTTTAGCAAAGAGAATGGTAGGATTTGACGAAAAGATAAAACTTGAATAAATATGATCACTAGGAATTTTTTATCACCACTTAAAATTGCACATCATCCAACCGAATTACTAAGGTGGATAAATAAAGATGATAGTAATTCTATAACGGTTAGTTTTGATTTGACTTTAAAATGCAATCAAAACTGTTTATACTGTCCATATAGAAACAATAAAATACTTGAACAATTTGATAGTTGGGAGAATATTAAAAATGCTATTGACAAACTCTCTATGGAGCAGATAAAGGGAATTTGCTTTACGGGAGGAGGAGAGCCATTGGTAAACAAACATGCTTCTGAAGCCATAGAATATGCAAAATCTAAAAACATTAGTGTTGCTTTAGTAACAAATGGGACATTACTTACAAAAAATTTAATGAATACAATCCTAAGTTGTTGCGATTGGACAAGAATTAGCATTGATGCCGCGTCATCAGAGACATATAAATTTTTACACAATTCAAGTAAATCTACTTTTCAAGAGTTGCTAGTTAAAATAGAGAGTTTTGTTAAACTAAAAAGCGAAATAAAATCAAAGACAACCATAGGCATCGCTTTTCTTACTAACAGTAATAACATAAATGAGATGACAGAATTTGCGCATATAGCAAACTCAATTGGAGTAGATTATTTTCAATTTAGACCCTTACAAAATCCTTCAGATATAGACATTGAAATACATCAAAGAGTGTTTTGGAAAAATATTGACTCTATAAAAAGTAAGACGAATTGTTCTCAGCTTGTAGTTAATAAATCAAAATACGACAGATTGATTAGTGACGAAAAAATCGGCATAAATGAATTTTGTGAAACACCATTTTTTAGTTTTGTTGTTGGTGCTGATGGGAACATATATGCCTGTGCGCATCACAGGTATAGAAAAGAGTTCATTGCATCCAATATCTTAAACAATGATTGGAAAAATGAGCGACAATACTATTTGACCAATGAATTTGCAAGAAAAAAAACTAATAAATGCCCAAAGTTTTGTAAAAACGATGATTTAAATGAACTACTTTTTTCAATAAAAAATTCATCCCGGCATGTGGATTTTATATAAAACAAATATGAATAAAGGCATATGTAATAAGAGTTTGATTTCTATTTCCGGTTGTCATGGAGTGGGAAAATCAACAATTTTAGATAGTGTGAAAAAAAATTATGATTGTATATTGCCTCCAAAGACAATTCCTAATCCTTTTTCAGAGAATGCTATTTTAAGTTTTATTCATTATATTATTGAAAGAAACAAACAACATCAATACTTGAATAAAAGGAGAGCAGAAAGAATTATAACCGATAGATATGGATTCCTTGACACTTCTATCTATGTTCAAACTTTATTCGAATGTGGTCGTATTAGTAAGAGTGAACGGAATTTATTTGGCAGAGTGGTTAATAGTTTAACAGATGTATGGATATCACCAAAATTAGTATGTATATTATGTGCTTCTCCAGAGGAAATTTTAAATAGATTAAGGAACCGAAAAAAAACATCAAGAAATCACTACGATCCATTTGATATTAATCTACTCAAAAACATTAATAATAATTTCTATAATACATATCATTCAAAAGAATTTCCTCCCTTCTTGTCAAGGGAATTAAAATCTAAATTGTGTAATGTGAAATTTGTGTTGGTGGAAACCACTAATATTGATCTAAATGAAACTACTGAACTAATTTTTAAGGAAATAAACAATGTTTGGATTTAATAAGCAATCGCGAAGTTTTTCAATTAATGACAATATACGAAATCTGGAATCAGAAATTGAAAAATACAAATTTACAACACTTGCAAGTGTAGAACATAAAGAAACAATCACAGATGCCCTATCATGGTTATTGGACCAACAAAACTCAAGCGGTTGTTGGGGAAATGAAAATCGAACATTCACAGCATTAGCATTGATAGTATTAAAAAAATGGGAGCAAATTGAAATCAGTTCATATTCTAAAAAGGATATAGAAGATAAATGTAAATTAGCAATTACGTGGTTTAAGGAATGCTTTAGAAAAGGTTGGGGCGCATACCCGCATATCTGGATAAGAAGTTTAGCATTGTATTCGGTTAGTTTATGGCAAGATTTTGACCGTGATTGCAACGACGAGCTAAATAAACTTATAAAAGAAACTACAAATTCAATTTCTACTGATAATGCACATCATTATTCAAGGTTGCTTATATTACTTGATTCACAGAAATTAACAGAATATAAAACCCTAATTGCTCCTCATTATTTTGAATTTATCTTATCAATGACGGAGCTAAACAACTACTCTCAATATTATTTATCCGAAATAATATTAGGATATAAAGCTCTGAATTTGAAGACATCTGACGAATGCGAGAGAAGAATAAATGAAATTATTGAATATTTGGAAAAATCGGTTGGGAAGTTTATTGTTGACAGCTGGTCTTTTGTCCCGTATTGTGCAACAATAATTGCATTGGGACAAGAAGAAAGAGAAAACTCTAGAATAATATTAAAAGATAATTATTTTAAAATATTTCGTTCTGGTGGTCGAAGGTCTGATGGTAGTTTTTATTCTGATATTGCCAAAACATGCTGGGCTTTATTAGCTTTAAATCAAATAAGAGAAGTTCAAAGGATTAGTGTGCCATCCTTCGTGTTTCATAAAGAATTAAAAAACTTCAGAGAACAGAATACAAAAAAACTAAAAGAAATTAAAAAAAGAATATTTGAATGCCTTATTCTAATTCCGCTGACAGTTATAGTCCTACTAATATGGTATATTTTAGATAGCAAATCAGGTTATCCTAGCAATCTGATTGCCTGGATAAGTGTAGGTTTATTATCGTTATTGATAGGTAGGATCTCTATACAAATACAACATTTTTGTACACTTAAATAATATCAGACATGAGTTTCATTATTTCGCCATTAGGGACAAGAGGCTGGATGCCATTAGAAAATAGACATACCACGTCATATTTTATTAAATATAAAAATATCAACATTTTGTTAGACTGCGGCACAGGCATTACTAGATTGTTGCAGCCTGAAATAAATTTATTGCTAAATGGCAATCCATTGCATATAATCTTCTCTCATTACCATCTTGACCATATAATTGGATTAACATATCTCAGCGGAATATTTGAAAAAGAATACAAAATCAAATTTTATGGTCCTAGCAATAAAATTATAGATGAGGGATTGAACTATTCATGCCAATATGTAACTTCTGCCCCAATATTTGGAACTCCTATTTCAAAATCACCATTAGATTTGGAATTTTATGAGATTGATGATTATAAATTTAAAATCAATGAGATTGATATAGCATTGATAAAACAAGAACACAAAGGAGGTTCTGTTGGCATTAAGATTGATAATCAAATTTGCTTTTTTACAGATACAAAGCCAAATGCAAATTTGATTGATTTTGCAATGAATGTTAATGTTTTAATTCACGAATCATCATCCATCGATTTTAATGCAAAGCCTCAATATCATTCAAATATTTATGATGCATTTGATGTTGCAAAAAAAGCACAGAATAAAGTTCTCATTCCTACTCATTTTGGTCATCTCGCTAAGGAAGCAGATATCCAGAATCTTAAGAAGATTCAATCAAATGATTTTAATTTTATTATTCCCAATGAGGGTGAAAAATATTATTTTGAATATTAACTTGAATAAAAGCAAATGATAATATAGCGGTAATTGTTCTCCTTGATGGGTCGATAGAGGACTTCACCTCCAAGTGCAATAACATGTCGTACACACTAAAAAAAGGCAGACCGAAGTCTACCCTTTTTTCATGCCGCCAGTTCCTCACGGCTGTACTCTATTTCGAGGTCAGGGTCGTGCTCTAAATAATAGGCATTCAACGAAACCTTGAAGTCCGGCTCGACGACATCCTTGGTCAAAAGGTGCATCGCTTTGCGAAAATCTTCCGCATATTCCTCTTGCGAATATCCGCCGCACAAGGCAATTTCCATCTCGCAACAGAACCGAGTCACGCCGTCTTTCCGCAAATATGCATCAACGGAATCAGAATCGCTCGGCTTCCCGCCCTCCAAAATGTCCAATGGACATTCCGTGCAACTCGTCAATTTCTCTTTCCAGAAATCGTACTCGCTTTCCGGCAACGCCGCGTCCACATCGAGAAGTGCCACCATTCGGTACATTCGGCTCATAGATCACCTCCTTATAAAAAGATCGAAACAATCGTAATGAGCAGCATCAGAAAATTTGCTATCGGTTTGATGGCAAGTACCGGCGTGGCACACTGAATATCTGGAATCGAACTCAGCATACTCGCCTCGGCGGTAACGCCGAAACAAAGTAACAAGCCGACCACAAGCAACGGTAATGCCTTTCGTACTGCGCCGCGTAGCAAATACTTCATGACGATAAACACAAGCCCTATAATCACCAGATAGAACAGCCATGTTGGAATAGTGCTGCCGTTGGTAGTTGTTGGTCTCGCATTTGCCCTCGGCACTGCCGTTTCAGCAGTTTTGCCGCCGGTTACAACGCCGTATGCAACATCGGCGGTTCCGGTTACAGCGGCAACTGTGGCTTCAGGATTGGTAAGAGCAACCGTTGCAACGGTTCCAACCGCAATCGCACCTTTATTATTCCAAATTACTTTACCGGCACTATCGGCGGTTTTGCTGATCATGTTGCTGACAAGGGTGGCGATTTTTGTCACGCCTTCGATCCGCTTTGATAAGGGCGAGGCATCCGCAGTATTCGCGGCACTCACTGCCAAAACACAAACGGCAATCATCATAACACAAAATTTTTTCATAACAAGTTCCTTTCAATAAAAAGTGATGAAATAGAGGCGAGGCTACTGACAAAACGAATAGCCCTCACCCTAACCCTCTCCCCATGGGAGAGGGGATAACATAAAACATTAGCATGCGCAAGCCATGTAGTGGTCGCACATCGTATTACACGTCCAACTCGGACGGTAATTGAAAACCTTTTTGTCGAGAGCATCGAGATACTCTTTGACCAAAGCAAAGAACCGATTGAAGTGTTCATCAGTCCGTCGTGGGAACCGATGCGTCTGAACCTTCGGCACTTTCGTTTTGATCAACTGCCGGATTTCGCAATACGATTCCTGCTGCCCCAGAACCTCACGAACCAGATAAGCGTAAGCCGTAATCTGCAATTCGTGGGCTAGGTCATTGATCGCCGATGTTGACGAAGTCTTAAAATCGACAATGATGTTATCATTCCCTTCTCGGAGAATGAGATCGACAATGCCAACGAGTGGAATGCCGAAGTCTTCTCCAGATGGAGTAATGAGCGGCACCTCAAACTTGCGTTCGACAGCAACCGGCACCTCATTTTGAATCGGGGTCGCATTCAGATATGCCGTAACCAAATCCAAAACTTGATACCGGCACTTTTCCTCCTGCGATTCATCATCGAAGTAACACGGTTCCATCTCCGCCGCCAACTTCCAAGCATCTGCAATGAATTGC
>Ga0123353_10004782_pt1 | contig 17568 bp, 11 predicted proteins | sample TergutLab28metaG_3_FD_92763 | JGI IMG/M metagenome (GOLD analysis project Ga0123353, IMG submission 92763) | Labiotermes labralis P3 segment gut microbial communities from Petit-Saut dam, French Guiana - Lab288 P3 | ecosystem: Host-associated > Arthropoda: Insects > Digestive system > Gut ...
CCGCCGGAGCGGCAGGCGGTGCCGGAGGCACAATAACGATCAACGGCGGAACGGTGTCCGCATACGGAGGGAACGCAACAACAGGCACCTCCGGTGCCGGCATCGGAGGCGGAGGCACCGGAGGAGGAAGCGGCGGAATGACCGCGATCGGCATCACCGGCGGAGCGGGCGGCATCGTAACGATACTGAACGGCAACGTGACCGCGATCGGAGGAGAGTTCACGAAAAGCTTCGGAGAAGGCCCCCCGAGAGGCTTCGGCGGTGCCGGGATAGGCGGAGGAGGCGGCGGAACACCGACGGGAGCAACGATCAACTTCGGCCCGGACGCAAAGATATTCGCACTCACAGAGGACATCGTGAGACCTGCGGTACATACGATTGCATTCAGTGAAGAGAGCACGGGATTCTTCGTCAACGTGCAATCTCTCTCATTCTATGAAAATCCGCTGACCTTCGGGATATATTCGGATCAGGGCGGAAGCATTCCTCTCAAAACGTTCACGTTACCTGCGTTCTCCAGGAGCTTCGCGTTCCAATTCCCGGGCTCGACGGGATCGGAAATATATTACATACACATAGCGGAATATGATGTCTGGATGGCGCGCACTGCCGACCAAAGCCGTGAGATCTATCCGATAAACACGCGCGACGGATACAGTGCGCACAGCACCGTCATCAACGGAGTTCTGTCGACAGTATTCTCATTGACGTTCATAATCGACATCACCGAGCTGGATGGACTGACACTTGACAGGCACCGTTTCGGATATCATTACTCCGTCGCCGGATACGGAACACTTACATTCAATACATTCGCCAACGGCCATATCTTCATTATCATACAACCGGGCGGTCCCCGCAACATAGGCATAGTATTCAACAGCAACGTAACTACAACGGCACATCTGAACGGAGAGAGCGGAGCATACTTTAACGGAGTATATCTGAACAACATAGACATCACCGGGAACATGACGCTGAATAACAATTCCGACGTGACCATTCTGTTATCCGGCGATAACACCATCCTGGGAAGTATATTGGTGCGACCGACACAAACGCTCAGGATAGACAGTGCTTCATCCACTCCCTCGTCACCGGGAAGCACGGAAGGTTCACTGACGGTAACGGCGCAGGCGAGCGGGAACGCGGCGATAGGCGGTGCGACCGGCATTCCGGGTCAGGCGGCAGGTACGATAATCATCAACGGAGGCACCATAAACGCAACGGGTTCCGTTCACGCTGCCTCAGGGGGCGGAAGCGGTGCCGGAATAGGCGGAGGGGGCACGACCGGCAACGGCAACTACGGAGGCGCCGGAGGCAACATAACGATCAACGGCGGTCATGTGACCGCAAGAGGCGGAAACGGAGCGACCGACGACGGCGGAAGCGGTGCCGGAATAGGCGGAGGTGGCGGCCGCGGTCACGCACCGGGCGGCGACGGCGGCACAATAACGATCAACGGCGGAACGGTGATCGCGATCGGCGGGAGCAACGAAAGCAACGGCGGTGCCGGTATCGGGGGCGGAGGCACCGGAATAGGCGCAGCCTGGGCCGCCGGAGCGGCAGGCGGTGCCGGAGGCACAATAACGATCAACGGCGGAACGGTGTCCGCATACGGAGGGAACGCAACAACGGGCACCTCCGGTGCCGGCATCGGAGGCGGAGGCACCGGAGGAGGAAGCGGCAACATCCTCACGGCCGCCCTGACCGGCGGAGAGGGAGGCACCATAACGATACTGAACGGCAACGTGACCGCCACGGGAGGAAGCTTCACAATCGGCTTCGGCGGTGCAGGGATAGGCGCGGGAGGCGGCGTGCACGGCACGGGAGCAGAATTCACTCTCGGTGCGGATGCGGAACTGTATGCATTTTCATACGGCGGTAACTCCCGGCCGGCGATCCATGCTTATTCCGTATCCGGAGAAGGATTCTTTGTCAATGCGGTACTGAATGTACCCGTGGGCCACGTATTGGAAGTATTCGATGAAAACAAGGAGAATCTGATAAAAGAATTGGATCTGTCGGAAAGATACACGGGATTCGCATTCAGTACGGGAGGTTCGTCCGCGGGCCATCAGCTCTTCATGGACGACAGGCGGCTGGTGCACAGCGTAGGCAACGATTCTTTCAAGATCATACGGTCTCTGAACGAAAACGAAATTCAGCAGTTATGGTTCGGCCTGACGGTAACGGGTACCGTCACACTCTTTGACGGAAGGCCGCTGGAAGATGTAAGCATAGCATTCATCACCACGGGAGTCAGCACACCCGTACGGACCGACGCATACGGTCAATATGAGATAGTCATCCGATACGACACGCCGGTCAACATAATCAACGTGACTTTGCACGGTTACATGCTCGCCCCCGCCGATCCCGCTCAGGTCCCGAGGGATCTGGGAACCCTGACGAACGACCTGAGCGGTATCGATTTCACGATGACGTACGACAGATCGGTCCATTTCACCATAACCGGAACGGTCACCGTGGAAACGATACCGCTGGAAGGTGTCGAAATATCGTTTGATGTGGACGGAGACCCCTCGCCGGAGCCGGCGGTGACCGATGAGAACGGCCGATATATTATATCGGTGCCGTCGGGAAGCAGAGTCGTGATAACGAACGTATCATTAGACGGATTCATTTGGCAAACCGGCAACCTTCCGCAGATGTCGTTCTACATGGTCAGAGATTACGAAGACATCGATTTCGTGATGTCATTCGATCCGAATTGGGAATTCACAATATCCGGTACCGTCAGATTCGGAACGAATCCTCTGGATAATGTGGAGATAGTTTACAATATCGGTCAAACGCGGGGAACGGTAAGAACGGACGAAAACGGTCAATACGTAATACACGCACATGCGGGAAGCACGGTAACGATAACATCGGTGGCAAGAGGAGGGTTCATACTCGAAGACGATAGCGTATTGCCGATGTCGTTCTTTATGATACGGTCACATGAGGATGCGGACTTCGCAATGACGGTCGATCCGGATTTCAGATTCACGATAACAGGTACGGTAACGTTTGATTCGGTACCGATGGAGAACGTAAGGATATCGTACAACGTTGACGGAATTCCGGCCGACGTGATTCGCACGAACGCATTCGGCGAATACACGATATATGCAATGCCGGGCGACACAATAACGATCACTTCCGTGAGAACGAACGCGCACACCGCGACGGAAACATTGCCGCAAATATTTTTCATGTCAATGTCATATTACAACGTGGACTTCACCCTGGAATACGATACGAACATGTTAACCATTATGGGTACTGTAACCTTCAACGCGGATCCGATACCGTTACCATTGAATTTCGCCATAATAAAGTGTGAGATCCACGGAACTATGATAGTTGTCTTGTCGGCCGATTCATTAGTACTTTTCCTGGAACGTTTTGATACATTCTCAGAGGTTCATTCCGTGACGATCGTATGGTATGCGATCGTTTCCGATCCGTGATATCAAACAGACACGGCCGCGTTTCGAAAAACGGTTCTTCAGATTCGCGGGGGGCGTTGAACGGAACGTTGCCGAATATGCTTCCGTGGCATCCGTAAGAGGGTATTTTTCAACTGCGTCCGCGTTATTCCCGGACGGGAGAACAAGACATTGACGGACCTCGGATCATTATGAGTCGGATGAAACATAATTAATAGGTGGAAGATTTTAAGGAATCCGGGAACGATCGGTTCGCATGAGGAGAACACACCATGGATTCGAACATAGATTTCTGTCACATGTGCGGCAAGAAACTGCCTCCTGAGACTGCGTTCTGTCCCGCATGCGGTTCGAATCTGAAAGCTCCGCAAACAGACCGTGCGCCGGCAACAACGGCAAAGTATGATCGAACAAGGCTTGCGGCGGCTGTCCTGATAGTGTATTCGTTGCCCTTGATTCTGTTCTGCTTCTACATGTATCTGTGGGCCGGAACTCTTGCGGGAATGTTGTTCAGCGACCCGGAATTCTATGATTTACTCGTTCAATTTGCTCCGGATGTGACGGAAGAAGGGATGATATCGGCGATAGAGATGTCGGCGATCGCCGGAATGTTTTCGTGTGCGTTGGGAATAGTCACGGCGGCATTGGCACTCGCACGCAAAGCGTGGCTGGTAACTGTCATAATATGTACGGTTTTCGCGATCTCGGGCATCGTTACGCTGATCGGACTGCTCGTGGGTCTGATTGCGTTATGGCTGTTGTACAGATCGAAAGAAAGTTTTGCCAGTTGAAAAAATGAGAAAGGCGGCATGCGCCGCCGTTTGGTCTCAGATGCGTTTCAGCCTTCCGAGAACGGGTTCGTAAACGAGACCTTTATCCATCAGCGAATTCGTCATCTCTTCGAGTTCCGTTGATGTTATTCCCTCCGATGCGGCCTTCCTTATCAGGTCGTCCATCGGAGCTCCGCGTCCGTCTCTGTCAAGCTCGCCGAGCATATCGAGCACCAGATCTTCCTTATCAACATCCGAGATGCCGCTTCTTTCCTCAATGTCGATCTCATCCGGAACATCCGCCGCGTCCTCGGGAAGACCGAGGTCGATATCTTTTTCGGGTAACAGCATTCTAAGTGAGCTTTGTATCAGCTTGAGATATCTGTATGAATCCGGCGTCCCGTAGAATTCGATCGCTTCGATTATGCCTTCCGCTTCATCTCCGGACATTCCTCCGCCGGCGGCGAGGTCATCGGCCGTTGCTTCCGGCATCGATAACGCCAGCTTCACTTTGTTCAGGCGATCCCATGTGCATTGTGCGGTTTCCAGCACGATGCGCTGTCTTGTCTCCGAATCAATGCGCACTATGCGTTCCGGTCTTATCGAAACAAGAACACGCGATTCGTCCGGTTTATACGTTCTTATCTTACCGACAACGGCAACGAACGTCGGCGGTGACGGCGGCAACGACGCATCAAGGGAAGCGATTGCCGCAGCCGCCTCAGGCTGATACCTGCCGACATTGACAAAATAACTGCCGGAGACATCTTCTATACGTGCTCTCCACAACGGTTCTTCTTCGCTTCCGATGTTCTGTTTATCCATAAGTACGCCGGCGATCAGAACTCTGTTCGCCTTTGTTCCGAGAGGAGTTATCAGATACGTCGGCGATTTTTCATCATCTCCCTTTCTTTCCAGAGAAGAATTGTTAAGTTCTCCGGCGAACATCCTCCATGCGGTCTCTCTGGATATCACATCGATCCCTCCATTCTGATCATGAGTTCTTCCGCTTCCTTTTTCACGTTCACGGTCATTTTCTCCATCTCGCGCACGATCATCATCGGCCCGTAATCATCGCTGAGAACGTTGCCCGTGGCAGCGACATTCATTGCAAGCATTTTCTCATCCATCAGTCTGCAGACGGAATCCTGATCGCCGTTCTCTTTCGCCATTGCCACGGCTTGATCGAGAGTTATCCCGGTCAGTTCTTCCGTACATTCTCTGTTCACGATGGCGGTCATCGCTCCGGTACCGTCGTCAATGACAATTTTCATTCTCAGATCATGCACACTTTCGACCTTACCGTGCGCGGTACACTCATCGCCGAGTATCGATCGGTTGCAATCGGGACACCGTTTTATCAATCCGCTGCCCGCCCTGATGTCAACAATGGATCCGGTAACCATCACATCGAGGCCGCCTCCGGTCTTTGTGATATCGGCAACATTTCTTTTACTTGCTCCGCTCTGAATGTCCGAGAACACCGCATCCGTGCGGCTTATTTCACATTGATCGCCGAAATTCAGTTGCGGAACGCCCCTCCATGCTTTTATGTAAGCGTTCTTGGCGCATATTGTCTCATCATTTTTCAGTTCAAAATCACTCCATGCGGTGAACTGTACCTTTCCGGTGTTGTCAGCGATGTAACCCGTAAAGACGGTCTTCATCTCATCCTTAGAGGTTATGGTCTTCGGTTCGACGGAGAGTATCTTACCCGTGACGGTAACGTTGCCTATGCCGTCGCGCAACTCCGATATCGTCACTTCCGAGGAGTGCGATATGGTGCGTTCGGGAGCTTCTACGGGAGTATCCGAAGGTTCGGCAATGCTCCTCTCTCCGAAGTTTATCTGGAGCTTGTCATTCCACAGTTTGGTGTACGCATTCTTGAAATTGTACGTTCCTCCTTTGACAAGTTCCATCTTCCCGACGTCCCACACGGTGAATGATGCCGTGGCGGTCTCGTCACCGAGTATCCCGGAAAATATTGTTCTGGGGGTCCCGCGGACGGTTATCTGTTTTTCTTCAATGAAAACAACTCTCGCAACGAGATCCACATTCTTCTCGTCACCGGTCATCTCACCTATCTTCTTTGTAACGGATGCCGCAGGTACGAACAACGGTGCCTCAACACCGTATTTTCTCATTATACCCTTTTTCGCGGCATCTATGGAGACATGATACACATTCAGATATGTGTTCAATTCATCCGTTATTTGTTCTTCGTCTGCGCTTTCTCCGATCACCCTTTTCAGTTCTTCAATATGGGGTGTAAGTTCTTCCTTTTTCATTTTCACCGACCTCCGCGGCCTGAGCCGTGCTGTCAGTTCAGCAGATGAGGTGCATAGTAGATAAAGGATGCCTGGAGGTGCCCGAAAGTGATCTCACGGGCGGACGCATCACGATGTCAAACAGTTCAAAAAATGACGGATAATATAGTCCTCGGAATCTGTTTCGGGTTAATGAGTTTCACAATGATTTGTAGCGTTACACAATCTGATATACGTTGTACACGGGCTAAGCTATATATGATAAACGGACTCTGACGGTGCTAACCATTTCGGTTTCAATGTTCCGTTAAGCTTTGAATACAATTCAAAAAGGTCACGTAAATGAAATTGATGAAGAAAGCAGGAGAAGTCATGGCCAAGAGGCCGATCGTTCCGATCGCGATTCTGTTCATGATTACGGCGGCATCCTTAGGCATGATCGCAACGAATCCTCCCGCTTTCGATATGGATGAAGGAGGTTTTTCGCCCGATGACGAAATGTCAAGGGCATCCGCAATCATCACGGCATCGTTCGGATCGACCGTATCCGTCGGGATAATGATTGATGCGGAAGGCGCGGGAGGAAACATTTTCACGAAGGATATATTCATCGATATTCTCAGGTACGAACGATCGCTGACGGGAATGAACTACATCGACAGGGCGAGCGGAGAGGAACGTTCCTATTCAGAATTGTCCGGATTCAGGATAATCAGTCCCGTTTCCGCAATTGCGCAGGCGATTGCCCTCGATAAAGGATACCTCGCCCCCGACGATCTGAACAATTTGAGTCCTCACGATCTTTACGGAGCGTTCATCGCCGCGGTGGACTCTCTCGATGACGATGCCGCATTGAGAAAACATGCCGCATCGGCCCTTGAAGAATCATCGCTGATGATGATGCAGTCGATGCTTACCAGAGACCGCATCATAGGTGAGGAATCCGTGTCCGCCAAAGGCATGCTGATGTCCGTAATGATATTGGACACGGATCTCGCTCTCGTACAGGGCGGCCTGCGCGGTTTCGAGGGCGATGTAATGTCTGAAACAGCATCGTTCTTGGAGTACATCGAAGAGTACGGAGGTCTCACCGAAGGCCTTAGGATAATGGTCGCCGGATTGGTTACCATGATGAGCGAGATCGGTCAATTGGCTCAGCAGGACCTGTTCATGCTGTTACCGATCGCAATGATCGTTCTCGTGCTGTTGCTTTTACTGATATACAGAGACCTGGTGGACACGCTCACCGGTATCTTCGGATTGGTGATAGCGGTCATCTGGACATTTGGGATTTCGTCATTCATAGGGATCAACGTATCAACGATAGCCATCGCCGTGCCGATTCTGATATTGGCATTGGGTATAGATTACGGATTACATCTGATGTTCCGGTACCGGGAGGAAAGAAGGGCAGGAAAGAGTCCGAGCGAGGCGATAGCGATGACGATGGGGTCAGTCGGGCAGGCACTGACGCTTGCCACCGTAACGACAACGATCGCGTTCCTGTCTTACCTGACATCGTCAATGTCGGCGTTGGCCGACTTCGGTATAATGTGCGCCATAGGTATTGTCTGTGCGTTCGGAGTAATGCTCTTACTCGTTCCTCCGCTGCAGATATGGAGAGATCGCAGAGCGGAGAAGAAGGGAAAGGATCCGGATGCATGCAAGCGCTACAAAGCACCGAAAAACAGCGACGGAGACATATTATCAAGAATATCCGGTATAGGCGGAAAGATCGCCGCCAAAAAGCCGTTGGCAACGATCGGCGTTGTTGCAGTGATGATAGGGGCGTTCGGATACAGCGCCACCAATCTGTCATACGAATTCAATTTATACGACTTCGTTCCGGAAGGGACGGAAGCGCACGATGTCCTGACATATCTTAACGAGAACTATGACATGTCGATCGGTACGGTCAATGTTCTCATATACGGCGATGCGTGGGACATCGAAACACTGATTGCAATGGAATTATCGTTGCGTAATATGGAGATTAATCCCATCAGAGGTCTTGAGTACATAGACGGCAACATACACGCCGAACATTTGGGTACGGCACTCATGGAACTCAACGCTCGTTTGTCGATCGCCGATTTCAATGATCTGTACGGCGCAGTGTTCAACGAGCACGGCAGACTGTTGCTGGAAGAAGGCCCGGATGCCTTGGGAACGGGATTGGAAGAGATTGCGAAGTTCCTCAAGTCTCCGGAGACTCCGGAGATGATAAGTGGTGCGGCTCACATCTTCCTGCGTTCGTTCGTAGGCATGTACGCAGGTGAATCGATCACGATGATGACCATCTACATGACCGGCGAGATAGACGCGGACAATGATGCCGTCCTCGCAATGAGGGATCACGTCGATGCCGCATGTTTGCCTTTCTCGGAGTCGGAGATCGGGTTCGTCACAACCGGAATGACGATAATGATGGCAACCAACATGAAAGAAATGAACGCCAGTCAGATGACCGCATTGTTTGTTACGATAGTGCTCGTGCTTCTTGTGCTCACGATATTCATGTTCTACGTGGATCGCGGCTGGTTATTGGGAGCAATGGCAACGATACCCACTTTGGTCTCGGTGGTGATGGTATGGGGAACGATGGCGTTTATAGGAATGCCGCTGAATGTCATGACGCTCACGATCGCATCATTGACCATCGGTCTCGGTGTTACGTACGGTATACACATATCGCATCGTTATGTCACCGAACTGGTGGTCAACGACCTGAGTCCCGAAGAAGCTATCAGGAAGGCGACGCGTGAGACCGGTAAGGGCGTTTTCGCGGCCGCGATAACAACGGTGGCGGGATTCGGGGTTATGATATTTTCGAACATAATGCCGATGTATCAGTTCGGTCTGATCACCGCAATGGCGATAGGATTCGGCTACATCGGTTCGATATTCGTGCTTCCCGCTTTGCTGGTGATATGGGGCAGGTACGCGAAACCGAAAGTTGTGAAAAGGGTCAACGATTTGAACGCCGCGAAGAAGGACACGGACGCATAAGCTCGCCGTGAACTTCACAACGCAGTTTCATAGCATAACTCTCGCCGTGTTAACACGGTTTTCCGGACGTATCTACCCAAGATTTAAATGCGAAAATACAATCATACCTTATGGTTCCTAAAAAGAAGATCGACTCCATCCTTGATGGTTATGACAAAGAGAACATCACAATAGCGACGCTGTGTTCCCATTCGTCGTTGCAGATTTTTCACGGAGCGCGTAAGGCGGGATTTAAAACTGTGGGTCTTGCCGTTTCCAACAACACCAAGCATTATGACGCTTTTCCTCTGGCAAAGCCGGACGAGATGATCAGGTTCAAAGATCTGGACGAGATAATGGAAAGAACGGGAGAACTTCACGACCGGAATGCGGTCATAATTCCGCACGGTTCCTTCGTGGAATACATGGGGCCGAGAAAATTCGAAAAGCTCGAAGTTCCCGCGTACTGTAACCGCGCCGTCCTTCAATGGGAATCCGATCGTGATCTTGAAAGACAATGGATAACGTCGGCGGGTGTTGCCATGCCTCGCATGTACAGCGATGCAAGGGAGATAAACGAACCCGTTCTCGTGAAATACCACGGCGCAAAAGGAGGAAGGGGTTTCTTCATCGCAAAGGATTACCCGGACTTCAAGATGTACATAGACAACACACAGCCTTACACGATACAGGAGTACACGCTCGGTACCAGATACTATTTACACTTCTTCTACTCGCCGTTCAAAGAGGACGGATACAAAGTGTCGAGAGGCGGAACCTTGGAACTTCTGTCGATAGACAGAAGGGACGAGAGCAACATCGACGAACTTTACAAAATGGGTTCATACGAAGACCTGAAAAAGCACGGGTTGTACCCGACGTTCGTCGTCACCGGAAATGTTCCGGTAGTGATACGTGAATCACTGCTTCCGAAAGCGTTCGACATGGCGGAAAAGATCGTTAACCGTTCATACGAATTGTTCGGAGGAATGTGGGGACCATTCTGCCTTGAAACGATAGTCACCGACAAGCTGGAATTCAAGCTGTTCGAGATATCAACCAGAATCGTGGCGGGAACCAACCCGTTCATATCCGGTTCCCCGTACGCAGACCTTATCTATCCGGGTCTGAGCACCGGCGGACGGATAGCCATGGAGTTCAAACAAGGTCTTGAATCAGGAAAGTTCAACGAACTGATGACATAAGGAAAACACGAGGCTCCGCTTATGCGGTGTAACGTAAGCGGAGCCTTCCTCTCATCACAATCGACGGTCAAAGAGCGTCGGATATTTGCGATATGCATCCGCAGCGACAAAACTAATATCTATATTGTACGTGCTAAGGTGAAGCAATGGTTTCCAAAAGGCTGATGGATGTTCCGGAGTCCGGTACCGTAGCGATATCGAATATGGTGAGTCAGCTTAAACAGGAAGGCATCAACATCATTTCATTTTCAATGGGCGAACCGGATTTCGATACTCCCGACAATATAAAGGAGGCTTGCGTAAAATCGCTCAGCGAAGGGTTCACACACTACACACCGTCAATGGGCATACCGGAACTCAGAAAGGCGATAGCCGAAAAAACGACTCGTGAGAACAAGATGGAATGCACGGCGAAGAATGTTCTGGTAACGCCGACGAAACAAGCGTTGTTCATGATCGCGCTGGCTTATCTCGATCCCGGCGATGAAGTGATACTTCCCGACCCGGCGTGGGTGTCATACGAAGCGGTCATAAGATTGGCAGGCGCAAAACCTGTTTACGTACAAACAAAATTCGAAGACAATTTCTGTACGGATGCGGATATGATATCGTCCGCAATAACGGAAAGGACGAAGATGCTGATAATCAACTCTCCCTCGAACCCGACCGGTTCGGTGATGCCGAAGGATGCGCTGAAAGGAATAGCCGATCTGTGCGTCGATAAAAATTTAAAAGTCCTTTCGGACGAGATATACGAGCACATAATCTACGAAGGCGAACACACATCCATAGGAGCATTCGATAACATGTTCGACCGTACCCTGACGATATCCGGATTATCGAAAACGTATGCGATGACAGGTTGGAGACTGGGCTGGTTGGTAGCTTCCGAAAAGGATATTGCGGCCGTGAACAAACTGCAGACTCACTCCATCACATGTTGCACATCATTCACGCAGCCGGCGGCGGTCGAAGCGCTCAGAGGAACGCAGGAACCGAAGAGGAAGATGGTCGCGGAATTCAAGAAAAGAAGAAATTTGGCAATAGATCTGCTCAACGATATCAAAGGAGTGGAGTGCAACCGTCCGGAAGGGGCGTTCTATCTTTTTCCGAGATACGAACACAAAATATCGTCGGACGACCTTGCGATGCATCTGATGAAGGATGCGCATGTTGCCGTCACACCCGGAAGATCGTTCGGCCCCGCGGGCGAAGGATTCTTCAGATTATCGTATGCGGCATCCGAGGAAAACCTGACGGAAGGAATCGGAAAGATCAAGAAGTCTCTTTCGAAGCTGTGATCAGACTTTCGACTTCTCGATGCGAATTGTTACCTGCGCAGGAGCCGTTTAACCAAATTACAGCCGTTAACGCTAATCTTTATAGAGACGTTGCCGTTAGGGGGTTGTTGCGTCAGCTGTGCGCATTTGCGCTGATCTGCGGCAATGAGGGAGAAAATTGAGCAGAGAACTTTTCACCGTCGGTCCCGTTAACGTTGAGCCGGAGGTCCTTCAGGCCATGACAAGGCCGATGATCACCCATCGTTCGAAAGATTACAAAGCGCTTCACGGCTCCATCATCGAGAAATTCAAAAAACTTCTGGATACGGATATGGACATATTCATCGTGGGAGGATCCGCATCGATCTTTCTGGAAGGAGCAATAAGGAACGGCGCGAACAGTAATGTTCTCGGAATATCAAACGGTTCATTCGGAGAAAGGTGGATCGAGATATCGAAACTGAACGGCAAGAATGTGAAAGAGATCCGTGCACCGTGGGGAAAAGCAATGAAGCCCGCGGACATCGAAGGTGCCGTCGATGATACGATCGAAGCAGTTCATTTCGTGAGCAACGAATCATCCACAGGAGTTTTGAGTTCAATTGAAGATCTGACCGATGAGATTAGAAAACAGAACGATCCGCTGATCTTCGTGGACGGCGTCACATCCGTCACGGGTGTTGATCTGAATCTGAGAAAGAATGACATCGACGCGCTGATATTCGGAACGCAGAAAGCGTTGGCACTGCCTCCCGGACTCGCGATCATGGCGGTCAGCGAAAAACTGATGAAGAAAGCTAAAGAGGTTAAGAACAAAGGGTTCTACACCGACCTGATAAAATTGAAAAAGAACAATGATGAGAATTATGCGCTCACCACTCCTCCCGTATCGCTTATGTATGCATTGGATTTCCAATTGGACCGCATGGCATCGGAAGGAATGGCATCAAGATACGGAAGACATAAAGAAATGGGCGATCTCGTCAGAAAATGGTCATCGAAACTTTTCGGTATGTTTCCCGAGAAGGAATACATGTCAAACACGATAGGCGTACTGAACCGCGGTACACTGGATTTCGAAAATTTTCATAAGTCACTGAAATCAAAAGGTTATGAGATATCCGGCGGTTACGGTGATGTGAAAGAAACAACTTTCAGGATAGGTCACATGGGCGATCTGACGCCGGAAAGAATTAAAGGGTTGTTGAGCGTGATGGATGAAACATTGGAGGAATGTCAATGAAACTGCTTGTTTCCGACCCTCTCTCGGAAGAGGGTCTGAAGATACTCACGGATTCCGGTATACCGGTCGACGTGAAACCGAATCTGAGCGAAGATGAGTTATGCAAGATCATAGGAGAATATGACGGCCTTATCATAAGAAGCGGTACCACGGTAACGAAGAAAGTATTGGATGCCGGAAAGAAGTTGAAAGTAGTGGGCCGCGCGGGCGTGGGTGTTGACAACGTTGATGTTCCGCATGCAACCGAAAAAGGGATTCTTGTGATGAACACGCCGTCTGCCAACATAATATCGGCGGCGGAGCACTCATTGGCGATGATGATGTCCCTTGCCCGCATGATACCGTGGGCTCATGCGTCGGTGCACAAAGGCGAATGGAAAAGAAGTAAATTCACCGGTATCGAGCTTTACGGAAAGACGTTAGGCATAATCGGCGTGGGAAGAGTCGGAGGAGAAATAGCCAAACGCGCAAAATCGTTCAACATGGGAATGATAGGTTATGATCCGTACCTTCCGAAAGAGGTTGCCGATGATCTCGGTGTCAGACTTACAACACTCGATGACGTGCTGGCAAATTCAGATCTCATGACTGTTCACACACCGCTTCTTCCGGAAACCAAGAATATGATATCAATGCCCCAGTTCAAAATGATGAAGAAGAATGCGTTGCTCGTTAACGTTGCACGCGGAGGCATAGTGAACGAAGACGATCTGTACGAAGCTCTCAAAAACAAGGTGATAGCGGGTGCGGCATTCGATGTTTTCATCGATGAACCTTTGAAAGAAGGATGCAAGCTTCTTGAATTGGACAATCTCGTGATGACACCGCACCTCGGCGCAAGCACGGTGGAAGCGCAGGAAAAAGTATCGGTTGATATCGCGGAGAATGTGATCGCATATCTGCGCGACGGAATAATAGCGAATGCGGTAAACGCTCCGCGCGGTCAGCTCGATCCCGTGATAGCACCGTATCTCCCTCTGGCGGAACGTCTGGGAATATGTGTGAACCAGCTCAGCGGAAGGATTCCGATAGAAAAGATAGAAGTGATATGCAGCGGCGAGATAGCATCAAAGAACACTAAAATGATAACATTGTCCGCGCTGATAGGAATATTGAGGAACATCGTCGGCGACTGCGTTAACATGATCAATGCGGAATCGATAGCAAAAGGCAAGAACATAAAAGTGACGGAATCGAAGAACGAGGATTCACCGATATATTCGAACACGGTCACCGTAAATGTAACGACCGAAAAGGGAATGCGAACGGTTCGCGGAACGGTATTCGCGCAAACTCCCCGTTTGATAGGTATAGACGGCTACTGCTTTGAGATACCGATGGATACGGATCTGTTATTTGCAAGATACCGAGATAAACCCGGAGTCATCGGAAGCGTCGGAAAGATATTGGGTGAAAATAACATTAACATAGGTCAGATGACCGTGGACAGGGAAACGGCGCAGGGAATGGCCATAATGCTGATGGGTGTTGACCATGAAGTTCCGGCCGAACTGATAAAGAAAATAAGTGATGCGACCGGATTCGATGAAACGAAATATATAGATCTCGTCCCTTAACACCACTGAAACGGCGTTGCCGCCGGATTAATGTGTAAACTATTAAGTGCAGAAGGCCATACGGGCCTTAGATAGGACGTTTCCACATGTCAGAAGCGAAAGTCACACTCACCGTCGAAGATCTTACACTTGCGATACAGAACAGTATCGAAGATGAGATGATGGAAGAAGACCACGCTTACATACTGGCGCAGCACATCCTCAACTTCTTCGGCTATTCAGACAGAATAATAGATAACATTCTTGAACCCGAGGATCGCGACACGTTCTATATGCTTGAAGATACGGGCATACTGACAACGGAGCGCGAAGAGACAACACTCTATGACGGAAGGGAATGGAGGATTCATTACTGGCTTTTCAGAAGGGAACGCATCCTTGAATTGATGGGTTCCGTCAAAACAAAGAAGGCGGCCGAGGTTGCCGACTCGGTGTACGGAGAGCTTCCGGACGATATATGGGTGCGCAGCAAGTAATTTCGGCGAACTCCGGGCATTGTTATTATACTCTCATCGGCAGTATTGAATGTGCAATTTTTTCCGTATACGCCGAGAGGTTCGCAGAAGGAGTTCGTCGAGTCAGTCGAAAAATGTGTCAAAGGCGGCGAAACGATAATAATAGAATCCGGAACGGGAACCGGGAAGACGATCTGTGCGCTTACGGGTTCGTTGCATGCATCGGAGAAGAAGAAAATAGTATATCTGACGAGAACGGGTTCTCAGCAGAAACAGGCGATGCTCGAACTCAGGAAGATCTCCGAACTGAGAAAGATCTTTGCGATCGGGATGCAGGGCAGAGGGATATCCACCTGCCCGAAGATCTCACAAGATCCGGAGCTCGCGGACGGCTCTCCCGAGGAACTGTCAAAATTCTGCTCGGAATTCAAAAAACATACGGGAACGGATAAAGGATGCATATTTTTTGACAAAGTTATGAAAACAGACATGAAGGCGCACATCGAGTATTGCGCATCCGCGTTACCGACATCTGATGAATTTTCTGTTTACACGTTAGAAAAAGGACTGTGTCCGTATGAGATGATGAAACGTCTGATACAGTATGCGGATGTTGTCATCGCACCATATCATTTCATCTTCGTTCCGGGAATGAAGGAACGTTTCATGAAATGGATGAACGTTGCGATCAAAGATACAATAATAATTGTTGATGAAGCGCACAATCTTCCGGATCACCTGAGGGAAGTGATGACATCGAGATACGGCGCGCACGCGCTGGACCGCGCGGAAAGTGAAGCGAACGAATGGAATGATCCCGAGATTGCGGAAGGAACTTCGGCGACAGATCTGATAAACGCGGTGAGGAAGCTCATGTACACGGCCAAGGAAGAACTTGTGAAAGAAGAAGACGGCCTCATTCCTCCGTATTTCATTGAAGACGGATTAATGGAATATCTTTCCGTAACATCGATAAAAATAAGGAACATGTGCAAATCGCTGATTGAACACGGATCGATCGTGGCGGAATCAAAGAAAATGAACGGAAAGTTACCGCGATCGTATATGAAATCGCTCGGCATGTTCATTTTATCGTGGATGGATTCGGAAGACGAGACGTACATTAAACTGGTTACAAATGATCCGGCATTCGAAATATTCTGCATGGATCCGTACGAATCAGCGGAACCGTTACGCGAATGTCATTCGTCGATACATATGTCCGGCACGCTGGAACCCATGGCGGAATATCGGGACGTGCTCGGGTTGGAAGATGCGAAAATCATACGTTTCGGCTCACCTTTTAACAAAGAAAATCTGATGGTGATCCATTCGGAAGACGTCACGACAAGATATGAGGACACGAAAAGAGATGAGACGATCATACCGCTGATGGAAGGCCACATAATAAACATGATAAATTCCGTCAAAAGGAACACGGCGGTGTTCTTTCCCTCGTATTCGTTAATGGAAACGATGATCGGCAACGGAATTTTGTCAAAGACGGAACGTAAAGTGTTCATCGAAAGAAAGGGAATGGCGGCAACGGAACACCAAAGGATGCTGAACCGTTTCAAGGATTCGGAAGGAGTATTGTTTGCGGTCTTCGGAGGAAGGATAAGCGAAGGAATCGATTTTCCGGGAAAGGATATGGAATTGGCGATACTCGCAGGTATGCCGTTCTCCAGGCCTGGAGCGAAACAAAATGCACTGATACGTTATTATGACGCACGATCGGGAAACGGATGGGATCACGCGGTGATATCGCCGGCAACAAGAAAAATGAGGCAGGCAATCGGAAGACTTATACGTTCCGAGGATGACAGAGGCGTCGCGGTGATACTTGACAAACGGGCGGGAGCGTATCCCATACTTGATTCAACGCCGTCATCGGATGTCACCGCGGATGTTGTTGAATTTTTCAAATGACGGTGATGCGATAAAACTGACGGATCACTCCTCTTCCGAACGGATGATCCTTTCATTTGACGATGGCGTTAGCTTTATTATTCTGCCATACTATCTTCAGACAGAGAACAGACGTGATAAATTCAGTAAAGGTGAGTGATAAAATGACCATATCTTTGAACCTGACGGATGACCAGATGAAGCTCATGCTTATGTATGCCGAAACGAAGAGCATGACGATCGCAGATCTGATAGAGGAGATCATGGAACGGATAGAGGACGAACTCGATGCCGATGCTGCAGACAAAGCGTTCGAAGAGTTTTACAAGAACCCGGAGACAATAACTCACGAAGAACTGATGAAAGGACTCGGATTCAGATGAGTTATGACGTGATATACAATAAATCCGTGCAGAA
>Ga0123353_10004784_pt1 | contig 17567 bp, 12 predicted proteins | sample TergutLab28metaG_3_FD_92763 | JGI IMG/M metagenome (GOLD analysis project Ga0123353, IMG submission 92763) | Labiotermes labralis P3 segment gut microbial communities from Petit-Saut dam, French Guiana - Lab288 P3 | ecosystem: Host-associated > Arthropoda: Insects > Digestive system > Gut ...
ATATTTTTGCCGCCGATTTTTATGCGACTTTGCCCGAAAAGGCGAACCCGCATAATAATAAACCACCCTTGAAACGTCCGTATTTTACGCATGATCACCAGTTTGAACTTTGGAAAGTACAGACGTAGGAATCCGTAGCGATTATACCACAGGTGGCACAAAGTCGACACCCCCGTAAAGACTTAATGGAAACACTGCGGATACAAGGAAAATCGCGCGTCATTTTGCGACACGTCGAATCCCATAGAAACAAGATGTTTTAGGGAATAACGCAAAAAATGAGTTAATGAAGATGTACTTTACGGCGTTTTGCGACAATGTCAGGGAACATTATTCGAGGCTTTCTACGTTTTTCCGAAATTGTTCCGGTGTTTTGTCATAGTTGTCTCGAAAGTTCCGTCTCATCTGCTGTGTGGATGAAAAGCCCGCCATCATGGCGATTTGTCCAATGGGGATCCGTGTGTGTTCCAACAATCGACACGCACGGTTCAGGCGACAATGAATGATTTCCTCTAAAATCGTCGTTCCGCGAATCTCACGGAAGTAACGTTCGAGACTCCTTCGCGGCACCCCCAACCGTCGAACGATGTCCGTCACGCTGAGGAACCGGTAACTCCATCCCCAGATCATTTGCACGGCTTCATCGACGATTTTTTCCTTCCCGATCTGTTCTTCCTTCATCTCTGGTCGCTGATCGAGAGTCAGCGCAAGGATTTCCAATGCGCTGGCACTGTACAGCAATGAGTTGCGTGTCGGTTCCTTACGGATGGATTCGAGTATATTTTCGAAACATTCCATGAGGCGTTCCCGTTGCGGCGGATGATAGATGGGACTTTCGGCGGACAGAACGTGATGGCGGCAAAGTTCATAAACGTAACTGCCGTTGAAGCCAATCCAGTAGTCCTCCCAGCCAGTGTGAGGGTCTGGATGATACGAATGCCAGACACCCGGAAACAGCAAAAAAGCAGTTCCCTCTGAGAGAGTCACAGTACCGATTTCTTCGGAGGAAAACGTTCCTTGACCTTTTGAAATGAAAATGAGTTGATATTCCGGCAACAAACGTCCTATGGTCGGATTGAATTGATAAGCCAACGGATGCCCCGATGGCGGAAACGTCTCACTGGGACGAACGCAATTAAATCCGGCGACCGTCACGTAGAGTCCCCAATCCAATTCCCGTTCTTCGACGGGAAGATAGCCGTGAAATCGAGATTTCTTCATAGATGACGGGCATTTCATAAATGACGGGCATTGTAAACTCTTTTCCCGGTCAAATCAAGGTTTCTGTCCTCAAAAACAGTCGAACCGCAGTCGTCTGCCGTCTTGTCCCCTGTGAAAAAAACACAAAAGTACCAATCTCAAACTGTAAAAAATACCGTAGAGACGCGATGCTCGCGTCTCCCTTGTGCGTGGAATGTAGCGAATTTGCGAAAACGTCTATTCGTGAACGACGAGAATCCGTGTGTGGAACGTCAACCAATCGCCGAGACGCGAGCATCGCGTCTCTACAAGAGGCAGATGGGAGACAGAGGCAATACCTTTTGCAGTTTGAGTACCAATTTGACTCCGTTTTGAGTAGAGACACCCTGCCATCGTCAAAACACGTGTTGCGATTCGATATTTTCCACGACCTGGCATTGCCCCAGTCCCGTCGGCAAGACGAAACGTAATTTGCCAAACTCCGCTTTTTTGTCGCGATGCATCAGTGCGACCAGTTGTTGCGGCTCGAACTCTGAGGGAAATTCCACTGGCAAGTTCAATGCCCGATGAAGATCAAGCTGCCGTTGTAAAAATGCGTCGTCTACCAAACCAAGCCGCAAGGCAAGTCGAGCTGCATAAATTGCTCCCATCGACACCGCCAAGCCGTGCAGGATCGTGTAGCCACTGGCGATCTCCAACGCATGAGCAAACGTGTGTCCGTAGTTCAGCAAAATGCGTTTTCCCGTTGTCTCGTGTTCGTCTTCGGCAACGATCTTGGCTTTGATTTGGCAACATGCGGCAACGATTTTTTGCAGCACGATGCCATCTCTGCGGTTGATGGGTTCAATGTGGGTTTCGATCAATTGAAAGAGATCGGCATCCAGCGAAACACCGTACTTGACCACTTCGCCGAGTCCGCTTAAATACTGCTCTTCCGGCAGCGTTTCGAGCGTTGCCGTGTCAATCAGTACGCCGAGCGGCTGGTGAAAGGCACCAACCATATTTTTGGCGGCGGACAGGTCGATTCCCACCTTGCCTCCGACACTGCTATCGACCTGGGCGAGCAGTGTTGTGGGCACCTGAAAAAACCGGATTCCTCTCGCGTAGGTTGCGGCAACGAAACCGCCGAGATCGCCAACTACTCCGCCGCCAACAGCAACGAGTACCGATTTGCGGTCGGTGCCATCTTCAAGAAGCATTTCCCAAAGAGTGTTTGCCGTTTCAATCGTTTTGCTCTGCTCACCCGCCGCAACGGAAAGAATTCTCGCTGGAATACCGGCATCGGCAATCGAGGCGGCAACACATTCAGCATAACCTAAATGCAGTCCATTAGCATCGGTCAAGACCACCGCCGACGAAATCGGTTGCTGTGCCGATTGAAGGGTTGCAAGCAGCGGACCGGCATGTTGCAGGCAGCCACTGCCAATCGTAATATTGTAACTTCGGGAACCAAGCGAAACGGGAACAATCATTGGAACAAAGTGTCCGACCACGCAGACGTCCCCTCATTATACTATATTGAAGCCGTTTTGAAATTCGAGATGCCGCACTTGGGTACCCTTGTATCACACCCTCGTGAAGGGTAGAATGACGGAGCGTAGACTTGTTCCGTTCAACATCCTTCTCTCATGAAACAGACACTTGCCTTGTTCTCTCTTGCCTTGTTCTTTATTGTCTCCACCGCTTTTGCCCAAGAACCGGAACAGTGGTCGCGATTCCGCGGTCCCAACGGTCAGGGGATTTCCACGGCAACCGAGTTGCCAACCCAATGGTCGGCGACCGAAAACATCGCGTGGAAAACGCCCATTCCCGGTGAAGGTTGGTCGTCGCCCGTGATTTGGAACGATCATATTTTCCTGACCACGGCAACGGACAGCGGAAAAGAATGTCGCATCATTGCCGTTGATCGAAAGAGCGGCAAAATTCTGTGGAACACACTGGTGTTTACGCAAGAATTGAGGCAGAGGCACGATCGGAATTCAAGAGCCACGCCGACTCCCGTCACGGACGGTCAGCGAGTCTATGTCGCTTTTCCCAATGGCTGGTTCGTTGCCCTTGATTTTGCCGGAAAGGTCATTTGGGAAAACAAGGAGCTGGATTTTTACTCGCAACACGGTTTTGGAACCTCACCAATGATCTACGGCGATCTGCTGATTACCGCCATCAATCCGAGCAACACGAAGGGGGAAGGTGAGGCGCGACGACTCGGCTGGCAACTCCCTTGGGACAAATCCTACCTCTTGGCTCTCGATAAGAACACCGGCAAAGAACGGTGGAAGACGATGCGTGGGATGACTCGTATCAGCCATTCCACGCCAGTGGTCATTCAGGTTGCTGGCAAAGATCAGATTGTCAGTATGGTGGGAGATGTTGTTCAAGGTTTTGAACCGACGAGCGGCGAACTGATTTGGACAGTGAAAAGCGATGGCGAACCAGCAGTTCCCACTCCGGCAATTGGAGAGGGGATGGTCTTTGCGTCAACGATTGGTCCGATCCTCGGGATCAAGACCAATGGCAAAGGGGACGTGACCGCCACGCACGTCGCTTGGCAGCAGCGACGTAATTCTCCACTGACATCGTCATTTTTGTTCGTGAAACCATGCCTCTATGTGGTCAGTGATAATGGCACTTTTGCGGCACTGGATCCAGCAACAGGGAACATTCTCTGGGATATCCGCATTCGAGGCGGCAGACCGGACTCGTCGCCAGTTTATGCTGATGGCAACATCTATGTCACAACACACACTGGCATCACAACGGTGTTGAAACCAAACGCCGATCCCAATGTTGCCGCCGAAGTGATCGCCGTGAATGACATTGGAGAAATGGTTCAAGCGACGCTTGCCATCGCCGGGAAACAAATATTCCTCCGCACCGACACGGAACTCTGGTGCATCGGAAAATAGGGCTTTCGCTGGAAAATATACCGTACACGGGTAGCCACGGGGGGTTGCCCCTACCAAGGGCGCGCTGTTCGGAGAAACTTATCCACGTTGACCATCGCTACAAAAAGGCAATTTGGTTCCGTTGTACGTATAGAAGTTAGATATTCAGAAAGTAAATTGTCAGAATTAGGATTGTTTGGATTTAAGAATTGTAGGATTGAAATGAAAATCCTAAAATCCTTTCATCCTACAAATCCTAATTCAGACTTTAGTCTAACTCCTTTCTTCTATATTCTACCGCCCAGAAGGAGAAACACAGCGAAATTGGGCATAAAACTTTCCAGCGAGAGCCTCGTGCCCCATCAATCTTTCAATCTGGGGCTTGGAGAGGAACCCTTTTTCAATTCCTCAACCTCTTTTTGCAACTGTTTGACCGTTTTCTGCATTTCGGGAAGTCGTTGTAATGCGACCTGCATTCGCATTTGTTCCTTTTCTGGCGTTGCCGGGATGCCGACAATGCGGACATCGGGATCGACATCCCCCATGATTCCCGCCATCGCTCCAATGACCGCCCGGTCACCGATGTGAACGTGGTCCTTCACCCCCACACGACCCGCCATGACGACATACTCTCCTGTCGTGGTACTCCCTGCAATGCCGGTATGGGCGCAGATCAAATTGTACTTGCCGATCTTGCAGTTATGGGCAATCATCACAAAATTGTCGATCTTCGTCCCGTCGCCGATAATCGTGGAACCATACGTCGCTCGGTCAATCGCGCTGTTGGCTCCGATTTCGACATCGTTCCCGATCACCACATTTCCGATTTGCGACGAAAGTCTGTGGCATCCATTCGAACTATCGTATCCAAAGCCGAAGGCTCCGATGACCACCCCAGAGTGGATAATACAATGCGAACCCACCACCGTGTCCCGATACAACACGGCATTGGGAAAGATCGTCGTGTGGTCGCCGATGATACAACCCGCCGCAATATGAACGCCGGAGTGAATGGAAACGTTGTCCCCCAGAACAACGTCTTCATCAATGACGGCAAAATGACTGATCGCAACGTTAGTACCGATCGTTGCGTTCGGGTGTACGAATGCTCGTTCGCTGATTCCGTGAAGGGTTTCTTCTCGCGGCGGGGCGAAGAACTTGGCGATTGTTTCAAAGGCTTCCAGAACGTTTGGGACTTGGATTGCCGCGAATCCTTCGGGAGCCACGCCCATCGGCACCACGACGGCACCGGCTTTGCTTTTCCGCTGCAACAGCACCACCCGGTCAGTGCGTTCGAGGAACGTCAGTTCCGACGCAGTCGCGTTTTGGAAGGGGGCGACTCCTTCGATGAGTAATCCGCCATCTCCAACAACTGCTCCGCCAACCAGTGCCGCTAACTCTACAAGTGTACTCTTAGACATGGAGAACATTGTACACGATGGAACGGTATAAGAATAGGTTCACCCGCGAAGTGGACATCTCACACGCACACGGCTCACCCGAAGCGGGTCATTGGTCGTTGAGTCAAAAAAGTGGTCGTTGTGGTCAAATGTTTCTACTTGTACTCTGCCATTTCACATGCCTGGAGCAGGCATTTTTGGACGAGATACTCGTGTTCGTAATTGTACGGGTTTTCCATTGTTCCGTTAATCACATGGGCGAACTCGATCCATTGATCTTCGTATCGATCTTTCAACGGCGGCATTTCCACGATCTGTTCCCCCTTTTTGAATTCCCCCGTCGCTTCCACTAACGTCAGGAACAAGGTTCCACCGGACATGTTGCCCTGTCTTTCCAACGGGCGAATCATGATCGTTCCTTTCGACCCGCGCACCTTCAAGTAACGCTTGGAAAAGCCATCGACTTCGTTGATGCTGGTTCGCATCGTCGCTATTCCGCCGCAGGGATACTCGAACACGATCACCGAATTGTCGATCACACCATCGTCTCTCGTTTTGCGGAGATACGAATGAATCTTTTCCGGTGCGCCCATGACCGAAACAACAAGATCGATCATGTGACAGGCGAAAATAAACGGCGTTCCCCCCTTGAATGTTTTGATGATGTTACGGAAAGATTGACCGTCAAACCTGTTCATGACGGCATCGACGTCGTAGACCGTGCCGATCAAACCGTCCCTGACCGCTTTGAGGCAACATTGGATTGCCGGATTGTTTCTGTACATATATCCCATCTGAAACGCGAGATTTTTTGCTTGGGCAATATCCAGTATTTTTCTGAAATCCGTCAGGGATTCGCCCGCCGGTTTGTCCAAGTGGACGTGTTTGCCCGCTTCGACGCAGCGCAGCGTATAGGGCAGCGGGAGATGTTCCTCCGTTTCGACCGCCACTGCCACGAGACCGGGAATCGCCAACAGTTCGTCGACGGACATCCACGGCAGACCCTGGTACGGTCCCTTGTTTTCGTTCTTTTTGCGTTCGTGCGGATCGTCGTCGGCGACGGCGACGACCTCGAACAGATCGGTCAATGTGCGCAGTGTGCCGATTTTGGAGGCGTGCATGTGACCGGTACCGATTTGTGCGATTTTGATCTTCGGTACAGCGGCAGCATTGGCACCGACTGTTTCTGCGGCAAAAGCGGAACCGACGGTGACAAGACCAGCGGTTTGGAGAAAATGACGACGGGAAAAATGGAGATTCGACATGGTAGGGTAGAGATAAAAATTGTTCATTTCAATGACCGGTCTATACGTTTTCCGGGACAACGTATGGTGTTCGATATTTTCGTGTCAATAACGCATTGGCGGCATCGTTACCGGGGAAGTTTTCTCTTGTTTCGTCAAACTGCAATTGCTGACCGAGAACGAATTGCGGATTTTTCAGTTCCGGCAACATTTCGACCGTGCTTTTCGTCATGTCGTTGTCAACGAGAGCGGCGACTTCGACGTTGGGAGTCGTCCCAAATGCGTCGATGTGTTCGAAACCGCGACCACGGATCCCGACGACACCGACACAGACACGGTCATTGGCTCCGAGAATTTGCCCGGATGCTTTCGTACCAGAAACGGCAAAGACGGAAGCAAGACCGACAGCCGACATGGATTTTTTCAAAAATGTACGACGTTTCATAAGGGATCAATGGGGTTGAGTGTTGAGTGTTCGCGAGTGACTTCGTGAACAGCGACCAGTGTCACCGTCCGCTGTCTGAGAAAATGACGGGTCAGACCCGCTCCGGGTCTACACCTCTTCCGGCACTTCGAACGGTTTGCGGTACTCCCGTTTGAAGAATGGCATCGCCGCTGGATTGTCGAGGATCGCTTCGGTATTCGGGTCAATGACGAGTTTTTGCCCGCCGAGCCGATACGAAATTGTCGCATAGTGAACGAGCATGGTACTACGGTGTCCGATTTCAATGTCGGCATTGGGCAATTCCCGGCTGCGAACACAAGCGAGAAAATTGTCGAGGTGGTTCGGAACAGGATAACGCCCGTGCATCGAATCCTTGACAACCGGCTGGCGGTCTTTCGTTCTGACAAACACTTCCCAACCGCCGCCCATCCGACCGATCATCATCAACGCCTCTGACCCGTAAATTTCAATCCGCGTACCGCATTGCGGCCAATACGGAAAAATATCACTGTTGCGGGCGACCGAGTCAATTCTCAGCATATAGGGCGTGTAAAGCGTCAAGTCAAACGACATCACCAGTTCGTCGAACTCCCACACTGCCGTCTGCGTGTCCGGTGTTTCGGCATCACCTTCGGTGTTGAACCGCCCGCCGACACAGTACGCCGACTTGGGTAATTCCTTGCCGATGAGCATTCGCGCCAAGTCGAGTTGGTGAATACCTTGCATTATCATATTGCCGGACGAAAAGTCCCAAAAAAATGGCCAAGTGGACAAGCCGGCAATGTATGTCGGCGAATAGGGTCGCATCGGCGCCGGACCGAGCCAGCGGTCCCAATCCAGTACTTCCGGTACAGCAGCCGTTGGAGCGAGTTTGACATTTTCCCCACCGCACATGTCATAGACACGTACGAAATGGATTTTGCCGAGTTTTCCTTCCTCGATGTATTTTCGGGCGGCATGGCAGTATGGAGCACTGCGGTTTTGCGTTCCGAGTTGGACAATGCGTTTGTACTTTCTGGCGGCTTCGACCATTTTTCTCCCCTCCCACGCCGAATGGGAGGCGGGCTTTTCTGTATAGATATCCTTTCCGGCTTGACATGCCAAAATGGAAGCCAGGGCGTGCCAGTGATCCGGCAGCGCACAAACGACGGCATCGACCTTCGGATCGTCAAGTACCGTCCGCAGATCGGACGAGAGGATCGGTTTCGATTTCAACTCGGAGCGTTCGGTCATCTCGACAGCGGCTTCCGCCCGATTCCGAATGACATCGCAACAATGCAAAACGTTGATGTCTTTGCGATTGAGAAACCCGCTGAGTAAAACACCGCGACCATAACTGCCGCAGCCGATAAAACCAAGGTTGATCTTTTCGTTGGCAGCCGTCCCCAATGCAGTCGCGGCACCATTCAGAACTGTCAGACCAGCCCCGAAACCAAGGGCTGTCCTCTTCGTAAATTCACGTCGATTCATGGGATTCAATCTCAAACATGTAAAGAAACGCCGTAGAGACGCGATGCCTCGCGTCTCTATACTGTGAACGGATACAAGGGCGGGTTTGAAACCCGCCCCTACGACCGGAACTGCACACCACCCGAGGGAACGACCACACGGACGCAGCCGAAAAATGATCCGATCTACTTCCGCCCCTTCAATTTCGGGAAGAGCGGTCCGCCGTAAATGGCGGCATCGCCCAGTTCTTCCTCAATGCGAATCAACTGGTTGTACTTCGCCATTCGATCTGTCCGCGAAGCCGAACCGGTCTTGATCTGCCCCGTGCCAAGTGCCACTGCCAAGTCGGCAATCGTTGCGTCTTCGGTCTCGCCGCTGCGGTGCGACGAAATCGACGAGTAACCGTTACGGTGCGCTAAGTGAATCGCATTGATCGTTTCCGTAATCGAGCCGATTTGGTTGACCTTGATGAGAATCGCGTTGGCAATATTGTTGTCAATTCCTTTTTGCAAGTCTCTGACATTGGTGACAAAGAGGTCATCGCCGACCAACTGGACGGTGTCGCCAATCTTCTTGGTGAGATATTTCCAGCCGTCCCAATCGTTCTGATCGAGTCCATCCTCAATCGACACAATCGGGTACTCTTTGCTCCATTCCGCCAGCAGGTCGGAAATCTGTTCGCTGGTGTAGTCCTTGCCATTGGCGGGATTTTTCTTACCGCCGAGCGTATAGACCTTCTTCTCCCGATTGTAATACTCGGAGGACGCACAGTCCATGGCGATGTACATCTGCTCCCCTGCCTTGTACCCGGCATTACCGATGGCTTCGATGATGACATCGAGTGCCTCTTTATTGCTCTTGAGTTCAGGCGCGAACCCACCCTCGTCGCCGACATTGGTGGAATAACCTCTCTTTTTCAGCACGCTTTTGAGGGCGTGAAATGTTTCGCAACCGGCACGGATCGCATCGGTAAAAGAATGAAAGCCGAGCGGGAAAATCATAAACTCTTGCATGTCCACGTCATTGTCGGCGTGTTCGCCGCCATTGATGACGTTCATCATCGGGGCGGGCAACATGCGTGCGCCGACACCGCCGAGATAGCGGTAGAGTTCTTGTCCCGTATAAGAAGCGGCGGCTTTGGCGGTGGCAATCGACACGCCAAGGATAGCGTTTGCTCCGAGTTTGCTCTTGTTTTCGGTGCCATCGAGTTCGATCATTCGGGCATCGACGGAGAATTGATCGAGGGCATCATAGCCGATCAGTTCATCGGCGAGAAGATCGTTAACATTTTTCACGGCATTCAACACTCCTTTGCCGAGATAGCATTTTTTGTCGCCGTCCCGGAGTTCAACGGCTTCGCGTTCGCCGGTGCTTGCTCCGCTGGGAACGGCGGCGCGACCGAACGAACCGTCTTCGAGGCATACGTCAACCTCTACGGTCGGATTACCCCGGCTATCTAAAATCTGTCGTCCCCGAATGTCGATAATGGTACTGCTCATATTGTTTCCTTATTAAAATGGTGAAAGTTGTATAATCTCACGAGCGGATTATTCCCCACAAGGATACCGCAATAGCAGCACTCGGTCAAGTGCCAGACCACACCGGAGAGGCAGGAGTAAGAATAAAACGGAGTAAGAATAAAGGAGTAAGGAGAAAGAGTAGTGCTACCGTTTTGTACATGATAGGCTTTCGCCAGAAATTAACATGCCATTTTCAGCCTTATCGCATTCCGTGGAGCAGAATACAGGAGTCAGGAGTCAGGAGTCAGGAGTCAGAATGGTGCTACCGCACCATTTGACTCTGACAGTTCCTTACCGCATGCGACTTCTGACTCCTGACTTCTGACTACTTCCTTGCTCCCGAATGGGAAAGGGAAAATTTGACCAATTATTTTCTGGCGAAAGCCTATTGCAACACCGCTTGCGTATTCTTACCCCTTACTCCTTTCTCCTGTATTTTTCCGCCCGGGGTGAGAAATACAGCGAAATTGGGTATAAAACTTTCCAGCGAAAGTCCAACGTCCCTACTTTATCACCGGTTCAACGGATCACGACGACTTCTTCTTTTTCGTCGGAGCATCTGCTCGGAACGGCATGCCGAACTCACGAAGCATTTCGCGTGATTCGTCGTCGCTGTTCCCTTTGATGGTAAACGTGACATTAAGACCCTGACTCTTGGAATACTTGTCAGGATTCAATTCGGGAAAGACAAGAAATTCGGTAATGCCCAAGTTATAGTTTCCGTGCCCATCGAAACTTTTGGGATTGACTCCCTGAAAGTCGCGGACACGAGGCAACACGAGGGAAATCAGCCTGTCCATGAATTCGTACATTCTGGCACCACGAAGCGTGACCATACAGCCGACATTCATTCCTTCACGAAGTTTGAAGTTCGCAATCGACTTTCGTGCCTTCGTCACGACAGGTCTCTGCCCGGTGATCTGCGTCAAGACATCGACCGCCTCTTCCATATACTTCTTTTCGCTCAGATTGCTTCCGACTCCCATATTGAGGACGATCTTCTGCAACTTCGGCAGCGACATGACATTTTCCCGTTTGAATTTTTTCTTCAAACTGGGAATGATGGTTTTTTGATATTTTTCCTGTAATCTCGGCATCGCCATGAAACTCTGTTCTCCTGTTGCGGCATTGTACGCAACAATATAGCTATAAACTGCGTGATTCTAGAGGAAATTCGAGTTCTGTCAAGGACTACGAATCCGCCCGGAAAGCGAGAAAGCAAAACCAGGTATACCGAAGCCGGTTGTGAATTGCACAAGCCAAATGTTTTAGCCCGACAACGAGAGGGCGGATACGCGAGGGCGCATGCGAAAAATGACCCGATTCGGGTCTGTAAAATTTTCCAGCGAAAGCCCTAAACTTGAATGACGCGAATGCGTTCGTCCACTTGCTCTTTGAGCGTTCGTTCGATGAGATGCTTCAACGTTTGCCCAGCCCCGGCACAACTGGCACACGCCCCATGAAGTTCTACGTAGACCACCGTATCCTTAATGTCAATGAGTTCCAAGTCGCCGCCATCCTTTTGCAACATTGGTCGGATACGTTCGACGAGCAATGTTTCGATCTTTTTCGCAAACTGAAACGGCGAGAGGGTCGCGCCGCCTGCAACCGGCGGCACAGTCGAGCCAATCACGTGCAAATTGCCATCGAGAATCGGAAGTCCATGACCCGGCGTTTCTTTCTTTTCCGTGCTCCAGACTTCCGTCAAAATATCCTGCAATCCCCCCGGTGCATACAGACAGGACATACAGGCACCACCCGCCTTGATCGCACTGGTGATTTCCGGGATCGACCGCAGGTTCAACTCTTTGATCTTCCGCTTAATATAGGGTTCGGTCAGCGTAAAGCACTTGCACACCATTCGCCCTTCTTCTTGCTCGTCGGTGTGAATATCAATACCGAGTGCGTTGAGATTCACCCCGCGTTTTTGTGCCCAGTGGAAAACGGCGGCTTGCAAGGCTTCGGCTCCCATCACGGAACAATGGATTTTCTGTTCCGGCAAGCCGTCGAGAAAATCGACAATATCCTGATTGGTGATTGCCAGTGCTTCCACCGGTGTCAGATGCCGATCCTCGATGATGCAGCACAATGCCTCCGAAGCGGCAATCGCCGATGTGCAGCCGAATGTCAGGTACTTCGCTTCGACAATTTTGTCTTTCAGCGGATCGTTCACATCCCGCTCGACCCTGAACGTGAAGCGAAGCGAATCTCCGCAGGCGATGGAGCCATGCTCGCCCAGTCCATCGGGTTCGGCAATTTCCCCGATGTGCGTTCCCGGCTTGCCTTGCGTCGCTGCCAGGAACAATTCCATTGTTTTCTTGCTATATTCCCACGCCATGTCAAAATCAAAGACAGAAAAAAACCGCAGAACAGAGATGTCGAAGTACCCCGCTAACACCAACCATTGTAGCACCAAACGGCAATCCGTACAATTAGGCTTTCGCCAGAAACTAATTGGTCGATTTTTCCCTTTCCCATTCTGGAGAAAAAAGGATAGTTTATTTCCGGCGAAAGCCTAAATACCATTGACAAGCGTAGGGAAAGTGCTAGAATACCCGAGGTTGACGTTTTGTCCGTTTTTGTCAAACGCTTCTTTTTATAGTGCAAGGAAAGGTATTCGCTATGCGACGTGTTGCCATTACAGGGATGGGAATTGTCAGTCCCATCGGCATTGGAACTGAAAAATTTTGGCAGTCCGTGAAAGAGGGGGTGAGCGGTATTGGTCCCATCACCCGGTTCGATGCGTCCACGCTCGCTTGCCGGATCGCGGGGGAAGTCAAAAATTACAATGCCACCGATTTTCTCGAACACCGCCTCGTTCAGCGAACCGCTCTTTTTGCGCAGTTTGCGATGATTGCCAGCCAGGAAGCGTGGAACGACGCTCGGCTCGACCAATTTACGTTCGATGACCCGAGCCGCTGCGGTGTCTTGTTCGGCAACGGGATCGGCGGATTGGAAGTGGATGACGAGTCGCACCGCAAACTTTACGAGAAGGGCAATTCCCGCATTCCGGCAATGACCATCCCCAAAATGCTCGTCAACGAAGCGGCGGGAAATGTCTCGATGATGCTCGGAATCAAAGGTTCTGCGCACGTCATTGTCACGGCATGCGCCTCGGGAACGGATGCCATCGGCTTTGCATTGGATCGCATCCGTTCGGGACGTGCCGATGTGATGTTGACCGGCGGGACGGAAAGCAGCATCACGGAATATGGACTCGGCGGCTTCTGTCAGATCAAGGCACTCTCGACCAACTTCAATGACACACCACATCGGGCAAGCCGACCATTCGACAAAGATCGGGATGGCTTTGTGATGGGAGAAGGTGCCGGTATTCTGGTGCTGGAAGAATGGGAACATGCCCAGCGACGTGGAGCGAAGATTTATGCGGAACTGGCGGGCTTTGGTGCTTCTGCCGATGCGTTTCATTTGACCGCGCCCTGTCCCGATGGCGAAGGAGCGATCCGAGCATTCCAACTTGCCCTGCAAGATGCGGGACTCAAACCGGAAGACGTGGATTACATCAACGCTCATGGAACGTCGACACCGGTGAATGATCCCATCGAATCGCTAGCCATTAAATCTGCGTTCGGCGAGCATGCGTATCGTTTGGCGGTCAGTTCGACGAAAAGCATGATGGGACATGCTTTGGGAGCGGCGGGCGGTATCGAAGCGATTGTTGCAACACTGGCGATTCAGGACGGATTTTTCCCCGCAACACTCAACTTGGACGAAGCCGACCCGGAGTGCGACTTGGATTATGTTGCGAACCAAGGACGCTCGGGCAAGATCGACGTGGCACTTTCCCTCTCGCTCGGCTTTGGCGGACACAACAGCGTCGTGGTGGTGAAAAAGGTATATCCCGAAGCCAGTTGACAATTCCGAAATATTCGATTTCTAAATTTTTTTTATGGGGAAAGCGAGGAAAGGCGGAATATGCGGAAACTTTCCACAGTGGATTTCCACCCTTTTGCTCTTTCCGCATTAACAACAAAAAAACCTCCCCCAAAACTAAACGGCGACAAAGCACGATGCGATAAAATGTTTTCACCCTGTGAACGGATGGAAATGTTTACGCACCTCCCTACTTGCGTTTCCCCCATTTCGTCAAGGCACCGTACAACTTTTCGACATCGACAGGCTTGGTGAGGTGGTCGTTCATTCCCACGTTTAAACTTTCCGCGAGATGCTCCGATCCGGCATGCGCCGTCATGGCTAAAACGGGAAGATCGGCAAAACGCGGGTCGGAACGAATCTGCGCCGTTGCCGTGAGACCGTCCATTTCCGGCATCTGAATGTCCATCAGCACAAGATCGAAATCACCACTACGAAGTTTTTCCAGTGCCTTGAGTCCATTGTCCGCCAGCGTGACCACAATGCCGACCGATGCCAGCAATTCCCGAATCACCATCTGGTTGATCTTGTTGTCTTCGGCAACGAGTACTCGCATGCCTTGCAGCACTTCCTTGTCGTCGGTTTTTTTCGTTTCGTCGGTTTGTTCCGGTACGGACAAGACAAGGTGAACTCTAAAGATACTTCCTTTTCCGACTTGGCTTTCGCAAGTGATGCTGCCGTCCATTAACCGCACCAACCGTTCACTCACGGCAAGTCCCATCCCCATGCCGCTGTGCTTTCGGGTATAAGACATCTCGCTCATAAACAGAGGTTTGAAGAGATTGTTTTGGTGCTCTTCGTCAATGCCAATACCGGTGTCTCGGACCTCAAAAACCAACGGCACCGCATCGCTTCGGTCCTCCTTCTCCCGATAAACCCGAATGTCCACTCCGCCCGTCTCCGTAAATTTAATGGCATTCGTCACGACATTGAGGAGTATCTGTTGCAAACGCACGGAATCCCCCTGCATCCAGGGGGGGACATCAGAATCAACGGTGGTACGGAGAGAGAGCGATTTTTCCTCCGCATCTTTCCGCACCATCCCCACCGTGTCTTCGATCAGTTCCTTGACCGAAAACCTGACGGTTTCGAGCGACAGTTGCCCCGCATCGAGTTTCGAAAAATCCAACAATGTTTCAATCGCCGAAGTCAATAATTTGACCGACCGCATCCCTTGTTCGATAAGGTTTTGCTGACATTCATTGAGACCTTCGATTTCATGGGCAACATGCGCCATCGACTGGATCGCATTGAGCGGCGTGCGGATTTCATGACTGATCGTTGCCAAAAATTCGTTTTTCGCCTTGGCGTATCGTGCCGCCGCCCCTTGATCGCGCAGATCGTGGAGATACCCCACCAATGTATAGCCTTCCCCTTTCGGAACGCGAAGCAACGTCGTTTCCACAGGAAGCGATTCGCCCGTTGCCGTCAGATGCGTCCAATGGAATCGGGCATAGCCAGAGACAAACGCCTCTTGAATGAGTTCATTTCCTGTTTCGAATGAATGGGCACCGCTCGGTTGAAATTCAGGCTCCTGCGTCAGAAACCGTTCCAGAAATTCTTCCTTATTTTGAAACCCAAAGAGGGAGAGTGCCGCTTGATTGCAGTCGGTAAGGATCCCGTCTTCGTCCCAGAAAATGCAACTCGTCGGTGTCGCATCCGCCATAATTCGATTTCGTTCTTCGGCAGCAAGCAGACGCTGTCCCATCAGTACGGACGCTAAAAGCACACCGATTGCCTGGATGTTGTCCGCATCGCTCCGGCTCAACCGGATGTGGTAGGGGGGGACTTCGACAAAACGCCCCGTAATCAGGATGGCAAAGATGTCTCCTTGCAACATGATGGGAAAGGAAACAAAATAAGGCAATCCGAGCTGCGTTCGAAGTCCTTTCAGTCGGTCTGTCGAATCCGCACCCGTCACCAGCACTGGACTCGTCGGGTCAAGGAGTTCGCCGGGCACATCGATATGCCGTCCGGCAAAGGCGGCTTTTTCGTTTGCCGAATATCCCTGTAACACGACGGGCGAAAAAAGATAGTCGCTGTTTTTTTGCAACACGATGGTACGCTGCATATTGAGCGCGGCATTGATTCGCCGGGCAACGGAGAAGAAGATGCTCACATGGTCGTTGTTCTGATGGAGCGAGGTGGTCAGTTCGGCAAGCAGAGCAAAGCCGCGACGTTTTTGTTCCAATTCGAGGCGAACCGCTGTGGCGGTTGTGTCGAGTGCCAACACCTTTGCTGCGTTTTGCACGCAGAGCCGAGTGATGGCTTCCAAAGGGGTGTTGTTCGATTGCGAATGAACGATGCTCTCTTCCCAGACAACATTCATTGTTTTCGGGGAACGAATACTGCTGCCATCATGGCTTTGAGAAAAGAGACACAATACCCCCGACCAATCGAGTCCTCGTGGTCGCCCTCCAATGGACGCAATTTCTACGCCGTTATACAGCCCCAGAATAGGTACCCGATTCGTCACCGTCTGCTGAACAACCACCGCATCTTCCCGATCGGCTCCAGCATAACCGCCGCAACGTCCGGCACAGTCGATAAAGACACCAAAAACCGGTGTACGACCTTCGAGTTTGTGAAACACCTGATCGATTTTCGGTTTGATATAGTCGAGTTCCAAAGATCGGAACATCAGTTGAAATTCAGTACCTTCGACCATATCCGGTTCGAACATGACGATCCCGTCCGATGCTTTGTCGATTGCCAAACAGAGTCGGCTGGCGTAGGAGCTTTCGTCGAATTCCCCCCATCGTTCTCCGTGATTGACTCCGAAGATGAGAAAGAACGGGTACTGTTCCGGCGTGATGGCACCCCCGAGCAGTTGATCGATGAACGGAATGGCGGGTTCACCGTTGATTTCGAGAATGACCGGTCCTGCCGCCTTGGTAACGGTGTAGTATTGCGTGGCGGGTCTGCAACCATGCATAATAACACTGTCCATCCGTATATCGCCGGAGAAGACGAGGGCGATGACATTGGCTTTGCCGATTTTATCGCCGATCCATTGTTGATAGGGGCTGCAAGCGAGATCGCCGATCATGCCGACTCCTGAAAGGTCGGGCGGAAATCCGAGTCCCTTTTCGATTCCCGCCAAGAGGGGTGTTGCCATCATGAGCCGCAGACCATTGGCGGTGTCCACTGCATCGTAGAAGAGCAGGACGGGCGAGTCTGGCGTGGTTCCCCATTCGGCGAGTCGCTTGCCCAGCCGTATGCCGGTTCCTTCTTCGCCTTCGTCCAGTCGGTCTTCGGTGAGGACATCGCAGCGCACGCCATCGAGCCAGAGACAAGCGATACCGACTTGATCGCCGGCATAACCGAAATAGTCATTGGTCATGACTCCAGCAGTCCCGCCGCCGTAGATCGGGATAGACTCGCCAACAACGGACACGACCGCTTCCCGCAGAACTGCCGGGTCATGCATGGCGGTGGAGAACAGGAGGATCAAATCGCACGGATCGCTCCTGCCAGCTTGACTGATGGCATTTTCAACCACCTGCACTCCCGCAACGGTGGTTTCGGGA
>Ga0123353_10004787_pt1 | contig 17563 bp, 15 predicted proteins | sample TergutLab28metaG_3_FD_92763 | JGI IMG/M metagenome (GOLD analysis project Ga0123353, IMG submission 92763) | Labiotermes labralis P3 segment gut microbial communities from Petit-Saut dam, French Guiana - Lab288 P3 | ecosystem: Host-associated > Arthropoda: Insects > Digestive system > Gut ...
AAGATTTTGGCCATTTCCGCCGGCATGGGTTGCTTGGAATCGTTTAGGGTTTTATCTAGATCGAACGCGAGAACTTTTTTCATGTTCGTTTCCTCCTGATTAGTTTGAGATTATATTATATCATAATAGCCCGGGCGGGTGGGGTCATGTATAATAAGCTCATATGGCGAAGGTGAAATCGAAGGAAGAGGCGACGGACGAGGGGGGCGAAGATTTGCTCTTGAAGCCGGTGGAGAAGTTGGGGGGAATCGGCAAGAAGAGTGCCGAAGACCTAGAAAAGAAAGGGATTTCGACGCTGGGCGACTTGATTGAAAAGTTGTTGCCGACTAAATATTATGATTATCGCCAAATGCCGAACATTGGCGATCTGCTCAAATATGAGGGGCAGATGGTGGTGGTGCGGGGCGAGGTGCGGGGGGTGCGGACGGCGCGAACCCGCAAGCATGTGATAACGACGGCGGAATTATACGATGATACGGGGGCGGTGAAGGTGACGTGGTTTGGTCAACCGTTCGTGGAGAATTTCTTGCATTCGGGGCGACCGATATTGATACATGGGCGATTTGGGTTCTTTTATGATGCGTTCCAGATTAGTGGTCCGAGGATTATTAGCGAGGAGATAATACGTGAGCGGGGGCTGTATGTGGCGGCTTATCCGGCAATCAGTAAGGTTTTGACACCGATGGGAACGGGGCGGATTATGCATAAGTTGCGAGGGTTGTTTAGTAAGTTTCCGGAGGTGATGCCGAGTTTTAAGGAGTATGGCGTGTGGTCGCATTTTAAGGCGCTTTATGCGTTGCATTTTCCGCAAAATGAGGAGCAGGTGGAGTTCGCGAAGCTGCGACTGGCGTTCGAGCGACTATTTATTATGTATTTGGCGAGTGAAATTGACGCTTTGGAGATGGAGCGGATGCAGAGTGTGACGATTCCTTACGACGAGGAGTTGCTGGGGAAGATTATTGATTATTTGCCGTTTAAGATGACCGATGACCAGCGGCAGGCGGTGGAAGCGGGGGCGCGGGATTTGATACAGAAACACCCGACGAATCGCTTGATTCAAGGTGATGTGGGTTCGGGTAAGACGGCGGTGGCGTTGGTATTGGCGGTCTATGTCGCCAAATTGGGGTATCAAGCAGTGCTTTTGGCACCGACGAGTGTTTTAGCGACACAACATTATGAGACATTTAGCAAGCTATTTGGTAAGGTGGGACTAGAGGCGCGGCTTTTGATAGGTGCGAGCGAGGACAAGGCGCAGATACGGCGGGAAATTGCCGCGGGAGAGGCGCAGATTGTGATTGGGACGACGGCGATTTTGGCGGACAGGGTGGAGTTTGCGAATTTGGCGCTGGCGGTGGTAGATGAGCAACAAAGATTTGGTGTGCAACAGCGGACGGCGCTACTCAAGGGTGATGTGTTGCCACATTTGATTTCGATGACGGCGACGCCGATTCCGCGCAGTCTTTTCTTGACGCGACATGGTAATTTGGAAATCTCGAATATTCGACAAAAACCGGCGGGTCGGGCGAAAATCGAATCGCGGACGGCGAAGCCGAGCGAAATTGCGACGATCCATCGAGTGATGCGCGAGACATTGGTGCGGGGTGAGCAGGTGTATTATGTCTGTCCGCGGATTGTGGACGATGGCGAAGATGATGGGGAAGAGTTGGAGTTAGGGGGTGTGAATCGGCCGACTTTGGAGCGTGAGTTTCGGGAGTTAAGGCGAGTGTTTAAGGGCGTGACGGAGGTTGATTTTCTGCATGGGGGGATGTCAGCAGTTGACAAAGAGAAGAAAATGTGGGATTTCCAAAAAGGCAAAATTGGCATACTAGTCGCGACTTCGGTGATTGAAGTGGGGGTGGACAATCAGAACGCGACCTTGATTGTGATTCGCGGGGCGGATATGTTTGGGTTGAGCCAGCTGCACCAACTGCGCGGTCGAGTCGGGCGGAGTGATAAGGCGAGTATATGTTATTTTGTGGCGACCGGTGATGAGGCGATGCCGGAGCGGTTGACGGAGGTGGCAGGGAGCATGGATGGGTTCCGGTTGGCGGAGCTGGATTTGGATAGACGGAAGATTGGACAGCGGGCTTTATTGCAGATGGGGATGCAGCATGGGAAGAGTGAGCTTTTGACCAATGAGGATTTGATACTGTTAAATGAGCGACCGGAGTTTACTGATAAGGCACGGCAGGCGGCGAAGAGTTTTGTGAGTGGTGGGCTAAAAATAATTGCGAAGTATCCGGAGCTGGAGAGGCGATTAGTAACATATCGGCGGGGTGAAACGGTCGTAGATTAAGCTACCCCCACGCTTTCGCGTGGGGGTGTTTAGGAGGAAGTCCCATGATGAGACGTGGCGTAAGCGGTATCAGACAGGTGTGGTGAAGGTCTGTTCGGTTAATTTTCCGTGGCACTTGGGACAAAGGTGGTCGGGGGCGCTGTCGCGGGCGATAAATTGATTGCAATTTTCGCAACACAGCTCGGTGCGCAGGTCGTCAATTGAAATCTGGTCTTCGTCCTCCTCAACTAGGTCAATGTCATAGGGGAGGACGACGCTGCCACAGATCGGGCAGAGCTTATCGCCGGTTTCGCTGGAGAGACATACGTTGTCGCTGATTCGGTCGCAGTATGTGCAATGAAAAACTTGAGTCGGGATTCCGAAGCAGACATCATCATCGAAGTCGGGGTCGTAGTCGAAATTGTCGTCGTCATCTTCGTCGATGAGGTCGGACACGGCTTCATCGTAGCCGTCTTCCGCGCCGTCTTGGTAGCCGAGTTCGTATGCCAAGTCGGCTGCTTCGAGTGCTTTGTAGGTCTCGCAGGCAAACAGCACCGCTGCTTCGGCAGTGTCAGCCAGAGCTTTGGCTTGCGATTCGATGTAAAGGTTGCCATCGAGCGCATAAACGATGTCGCCCAAGAGGTCGGCGGTGGTATCGAAGATAGCAAGGATAGTTGCGGCGGGTTCGTCGTCCAAGATGAGATCCTCGTGTGGTTCGCATGAGTTTAGCGTTTTGTCCATTTCAGACATGTCTCTACCTCCTTACGATATTAAAGTATTTGGCCAAGGGTGTTGGCCACTGGTCTCAATATAGCAGTGGGGGGGGGTGTCTGTCAATGGGAATGTGTGCTATACTTTTAATACGGTTGGGTGCACTCTAAAAACAAGTTTTCTAAAGTCCACCTGATACTCTGGTTTGGATAAAACCAATAAAACCAAAAGGAGGCAATATGTATGCGACAGATTACTGTCCTAGCGATGTCCGCAGCTTTGGCTGACTATCACAAAACACTGATGGGGGGGGGTGCTTATCGGCTTGAAGTTACCGATTTCCAAGATATGGATTTGGTCATACCGGCGGAAGATTTGCCGCGCTATGAGGTTTTGGCGCGGGGTCATAACACGCGGGAGACGTCCACTTGGCTGGCGGAGCGTGAGCATAACGCCAGAAGAATCTTTGAGCATATCAACACTGTGCCGCTACTCTTTGATAACCAGCCTGTAGATAAAATCGGTACGAGTGAAGAGTATGGCGCAGGGTTAACGCTTTCGATTGTGAAGGCGGCGAATAATCTAGCGATGGATTGTCCGAGCGGTTCGGAGCGGGCGGCATTGGCGGTAGCGCTAATGTTGCAGGAACAATTTGGTGACCAGCGGAAGATAGTGGTAGCCTGTTGCGAGAAGTTTGACCGGCAGATACCGTATTATTGCAGAATGCATGGCTTGGAGTATGTGAATGTGCAACAGCCACGGTTTGCCAGTCGTTACCAAGGAGCGACCGAAGCGTTTTGCGCGTTTAGCGTTTTTCAGGATGCCAGCGAGAAAAGATACTGGGATATTTCGCTTGACAAGTTGACGATTTGGGACGAGCGTTTGGAAGTGATGCGACCGATTGGCAAAATGACGACAAACGAGTATGTCAAGGTGCAGAATTCGCACAATCCAAATGCACTTCTGTTTGGACGTTTTGACGGTAAGAAAGTGGTGGCGATTATTCATCCGCATAAACTATTTGGTGTAGCACCAATGGGGATACGACAGCAGTTTTTGGCGGACGCGCTAACGAATAAGCCGCAAAACAAGGTAATCATCGTGGACGGCGTGCGTGGGGTCGGCAAGACCCTGCTGGCAACGGCTGCGGCATTCCAGCTACGGCAAGACGGTGAGTTCTCGCGGATCTTTTATTTCCGGAACAACATTGAGATGGCGGAGAAGGAGGGTTTCTTGCCGGGGACACAGGAGCAGAAGTGCGACCATTACTTCAAGGCGATTTACCAAGCGATTGCGCGAGTGGCGGAGATACGGGGTAAAGACGAGGGCTATAAAAAGGCGATGACACTGGATCCGGTGGCGATTGGACGGCAACTTGCAAGGACGGAGAATAGCCAGTTCCAGATGGTGGTTGATACCATTAATGACGAGCGTGGCACGACCTATGATAACGCGGTGGTGATTATCGACGAGGCGCAGAACCTCAAGCCGTATCAGTTACAGTCGATGATTGGTGGCATGGGGCATGATAGCCTGTTGGTGATTCTGGGGAATGTGTCGCAGATTGATGCTGACCTCAATGGTTATCATAATGGCTTGGCGCAGGCGATGAGTAATTTGCGGGGCGCGCCGAATGTCTACCAGTTGAGGTTGCTGGAGTCGAATATGGTAAAACGCGGGGTGATAGCATCTACAGTCGCCGAATACTGGCCGTATGCTTAATCTGCAAGGACCAGATAGGAAACTAGTTATGAAACCCAACCAGTTTATTTTGGTTGGGTTTTCTACGTGATTAGGTGAGGTTGGTATGGAGATTTTGGACATCATCAAGGTCATCGAGACTGTCGAGTAAGGCTTCGGCTTTGGTGGTATCTTCGTCGGTTAGTTCGAGTGGAGTGTTCGCGATATATTGTAATTCCGCGTCGGTGACGGGGAGATTTTGGGCGAGGAGGGAGGCGCGGACGGCGGAAAGCTCGTCGGGCTTGGTGTAGACAAGGGTGAGGTTGGGTGCGTCGTTCTCGTCATCTGCGGAAGTAGCGTCATCGGCGCCACAGTCAAGAATGGTCATCAGGAGTTCGTCGTCGAGCTTTTGATTGATGGTGATGACGCCTTTGCGGGTAAATTGAAAGAGGACACTGCCGCTGTCGGCGAGGCGACCGCCGTTTTTGGTGAGGGTCGATTTGACTTCGGGGAAGGTGCGGTTTTTGTTGTCGGTGGCGACTTCAATAATCACGGCCAGACCGTTTGGACCGTAGGCTTCGTAGGTTTCTTCGAGCAGGTCGGCGGAAGATTTGTCAGCGGCGCGTTGAATGGCGCGTTTGATATTATCTTGGGGCATGTTGGCGGCTTTGGCTTTTTCAATTGCCATCATGAGGGCTGGATTGGTGCCGGGGTCGGCGCCATTACGCGCCGCAATAGCGATGATGTTACCGATTTTAGTGAAGATCTTGCCGCGTTTGGCATCAACGATGGCTTTGTGTCGCTTGGTGGTTGCCCATTTACTATGTCCTGCCATAGTAATAGTGTAACAGATTGGAGCGGGGTTGTCCAGAGGCGGGAGAGAGGGGTGGTATTTTAGAAGGGTTTGTGATAGAATGGGGGTGTAATGGGAGCAAATCCAGTCGCCTGATTCATTGGACTATACAGGCTACTCAATTTGCTTCCAGAAAGGGAAAAAATGATAAAAAATCCTACAGGTAAGGATATTATTAGTGTAAAAACCGAATGGTTGGGGCGTGAGTTGTCGCTCGAAGTGAACCGAGTGGGCTTTCGTTCGACGGCTTCGGTGTTGGTGCGTTACGGCGAGACCGTAATTCTCGGCACGGCGCAGGTTGGCAAGCAAGTCGAGCAGGACTTCTTCCCGCTCTCGGTGGATTATGAGGAGAAGTTTTACGCGGCGGGCAAGATTTCGGGTTCGCGTTTCATTAAGCGCGAGGGCAAACCGTCGGATGAGGCGGTGTTGATCGGTCGCTTGATTGACCGACCGATTCGCCCACTCTTTCCGAAAGGTTATCGACAAGAAGTGCAGGTGGTGGCAACGGTGCTGTCGATGGATCCGACTTTTCGACCGGACATGATTGGGATGATTGCAGCGTCGTCGGCATTGATGTTGACGGGAACGCCGTTTGACGGACCGGTGGCAGGGCTACGATTGGGCCGCGTCGATGGCGAGTTTAAGGCTTTCTTGACACCGGAGGAACGACAAAATAGCGACCTCGACCTAGTGGTGGCAGGTGTCGAAAAGGGCATCACCATGGTAGAGTCAGTAGCGCGGGAAGTGACGGAAGAAGATGTGGTTAAAGGTTTGGAATGGGCGTATAAGAACTTCCAGCCGATTATCAAATTACAAAAGGAACTGGCGAAGAAGATAGCGCCGGCGGCTCAAGAATACGAGTTGGTGCTACCGAACGAAGACATCCAAAAAGCGGTGGATTCATGGATTGATGGCAAGTTGGGCGTGGAATCATACCGACCTTACCCAGAGCGCAATGAATACATCAAGGTCTTGCGCACGCAAATGCGGACCGAGCTGTTTGAAAATATGGGTGTCGACGCGGATGACGAAAAGCGCAGTGAATACGAAGAGGCGTTTATGTTGGCGGTGCATAAAGATGTGCGACGCGGCATTGTCGAAGACGGGGCGCGACCCGATGGACGTAAGCTGGATGAAATCCGTGACTTGTCGAGCGAAATTGGATTTTTGCCGCGAGTGCATGGTTCGAGTTTGTTTACGCGTGGCGTAACGCAGGCGATGAATATTGTGACTTTGGCGCCGCTGTCTTTCGCGCAGGTTGTTGATACGATGGAAGTTACCGATGGCGAACGACGCTATATGCACCATTACAACGCGCCGAAATATACGGTGGGTGAAGTCGGGCGACTAGGTAGCCCCGGACGACGTGAGATTGGGCATGGTTATTTGGCGGAGCGAGCGCTACTGGCGGTCTTGCCTCCGGCGGAAGAGTTCCCTTATGCGATTCGTAGCGTGACCGAGATTATGAGCCAGAACGGTTCGACTTCGCAGGCGGCAGTGTGTGCATCGTCGCTGGCGTTGATGGATGCAGGCGTGCCGATACGGTCGGCAGTGTCGGGTATCGCGATGGGACTAATGATGGATGGCGACAAGCCGTATGTGTTGTCGGACATTGCGGACGCGGAAGATTTTGCGGGCGATATGGACTTCAAGGTAGCGGGAACGGCGAAGGGAATTACGGCGTTACAGATGGATATGAAGGTGCATGGTCTGCCGGTAGAGATTTTGGCGCAGGCGATTAAGCAGAGTAATGCGGGGCGACTGGAAATCTTGAAGCATATGGTTTCGATTATTAAGGAACCTAGGGCGAAGATTTCGGATTATGCGCCACGGATTGAGAAGGTGAAGATTAACCCCGAGAAGATTGGTATGGTAATTGGCAAGGGTGGCGAGACTATCAATAAGATTACTTCGGAGACCGGAGCGCAGATTGATATTGCCGATGACGGCTTGGTGACGATTGCCGGAGTCGATCCGGTGGCGATTCAGAAAGCAGTGGATTGGGTCAAGGGCTTGGTGGAAGAGCCGGAAGTTGGCAAAATCTACAAAGGCACGGTTGTGGGTATTAAAGAGTTTGGGGCGTTTGTGAATATCATGCCGGGCACTGATGGTATGCTGCATATTTCGCGGATTGCGGAGAAGCGACTGGATAAAGTAGAAGACGCACTGGCGATGGGGCAGGAAGTTTATGTATTACTAGAGGCGATTGATGATAGGGGGAGGTTGTCATTGACGATGAAGGGCGTGCCACAACAATAGGGAAGTTTACCTCCATGCGCGCTATGCCGCGGGTGGTGACGGCGCTAAAGGTGGGAGTGAAAGACAAGACGCGAGTTAATGTCTTTATCGCGGGGCGGTTTGTGTTTTCGCTGGGGCTGGCGCAGATTGCCGATAATGGTGTCAAGGTTGGCATGGAAGTCTCCGAAGAAGACGAACGGCGGCTGCGAGCGGAAAGTGAGTTCGGCAAAGCTTATCAATTAGCTTTACAATGGTCGATGCTACGGCCGCGTTCGGCAAAAGAGTTGAAGGATTACTTGTCACGCAAGTCGCGTCCGGCGATGCGACGCGAGCGAGATAGAGATGGTAATTTAGTGATGCGGGAGTATAGCGGGTTAAGCGAGGAAGTGGTGGAGCGGGTGCAAACGACAATCCTTGCGAAAGGTTATGTAGATAATGAAAAGTTTGCACGATATCTCGTTGAGACTTGGCGACTCCGAAAAGGAGCGAGTCGCCGGTGGCTCATCTTGAAGTTGCGGGAAAAAGGAGTCGAGCGCGAGATAGCCGAGCGCGTGATGCGGGAGCTAGAGGAGCAGGGGCGGGGGCGCGACGATATGGAGGAGATGCAAAAGATTATCGCCAAGAAGCGACGTAAATATGATGATTGGCGCATGGTGGGGCATTTGGTAAAGCAGGGCTTCAATCTAGCGGACGCTAAAAGGGCGGTGGCAGAATGGGAGCAGTCCGAGTAGGAGTGGGTGGTCGCCCGAGGGTTAGTTTTCGGCGGTGGCTTTAGTGGTTTTGGTTTTGGCTTTGGACTCGGCATCGGCGGTGGCTTTAGCGTAGGTTTCTTCAACGATGAGTTCGCGGTTGGTGAGCTCGAGGATTTGCTGGCGATTGATGGCGAGTTCGGGCATGAGACTACTTAAGAGTCCGCGCTTGACGATGACTTGGAAGACAGCAAAAGAAGAGTCGTCGATGACGAAATCTTCGACATGACCGAGTTTTTGCGGGCGGTGCTTTTTGTCGCCTTGGGTGCGGACAGGGAGTTTAATTAACTCAAAGCCGAGGTCAAGGACTTCTTCGAGGCGGGGTAGTTCGGGGAGGGGAGAGATGGCGTCGGTATCGGAAAAGAAAATGCCGTGCTTGAGGCTTAATTCGGCGATACTGTCGGTGACGAGGAAGAACTTTTCTTTGGCGAGGGTGGTGAGCTGGAGGGCGGCGAGGGTGAAGGAGCGCGGATCGATAATGAGCTTCTCCACTAACGCCACGGTGTCGCCACTGCGAGCTTCGCGCACAGGGAGTCCGATGAGTCCAGAATTATAATATAACATACATTATAAGTATAGCACGTTAATGTAAAAATGACATGGAGCTAGGTTGCCAGTCGGGGTTGGCTTTAATCCCCACCTTCTTCGTCGCTATTTTGCCACTCGGGGTGGAGGCGTTGCAACATATCGGCCCAAGTTTCTTGATTTTTGACATGCTTACGAGCAGTGGCACGAGCGCGAGCGGCACGTTTAATATCTTCCGGCTTGACTCGAAAATCGATAAGATGTGTGTAAGGTAAGAGATGTTTATGGGCGAAGTTCCAAGCGTCGGCGTGCTGCATATGCCCCCAGCAAGCGCGGGCGCGGGCGACGAACTTATCGTCGGTAATGAGGTCACGCTCGTAAGTGCGAATAATCTTTTTCATGGTGTCTTTGCCGCGTTTGCGAATAAAGCGTTTATCGTGATAAGTAATATAGCCACAGAAATCAACGCCTTGACTGATGGGGTGATAGGTGCTTTTGGCGTTGAGACGAAGCTTGAGATGGGTTTGGATAAACTCACGCATTTCGGCATCAAGGGCGCGAGCGGTGGCTTTACTATCGACAATCACTACCATGTCGTCCATGTAGCGGATGTAATCAATGATGCCGCGATACTTTTTGCGGAGATCGCCATACATGACGAGTTGATCGAAAGGACTTAAATAGCCATTGGCGAAGAATTGGCTGGTGAGATTGCCGATAGGGAGTCCGGTGATGTCTTTATCAGCGATGTCAAAGATGATGGTGTGGAAGAGGGCTTTGAGTTTTTTACAGCGGAAGTTGCGATCGAGGAGCTGCCAGAGGATGTCGCGATTGATGGAGGGAAAGAACTTGGAGATGTCGAGTTGGACGACGTAGGCGGAGCTGCCATACTGACGATGGGCGCTACGCAAAGCATACTCGACTCTATCGGCGGCGGCGAGACTGCCCCGACCTTTGATACAGGCGAAAGTGTTGGGAATGAAAAGATGATTAATGAACCATGGTTTAAGGAAGCGCTCGGTGAGGAACTGGTGGACAATCCTGTCGTCGATGGGGAGGGAGTAGATGATGCGTTTTTTGGGTTCGCGAATGATGCGACTGTAATAATTACTGGAGCGATAGCTGCCGCTTTGGATTTTGACGAAGAGGCTGGTGCAGAGTTCGAGAGAGTTGGCGCGCGCCCAGATAATTTCTTCGCGCCGGAGTTTGCCACGACAGGCGCGTTCGAGGGCTTGGATGAGTTCGCCGACCGAAAGGTAGTCATCAAGGCGATAAGGGCAGGATTTCATTTGGATTTTCCAGACTTCTTCTTGTCTTCGAGCCATTTGGCATAGGAGACGGCGCTATCGGAAATGTCGATAATCTTGGTGGCGATTTGGTCGAGAGTGGTGCGCTTGGTGATATAACCGCGTTCGAAAGAAGTAATGACCAGCTCTTTGAGGTGCTTGAGGACGATGTTGAGTTCGCGCAATAAATCTTCGCGATTGTGGCGCGAAGTGTAGTCGGAGATGAGGGTGGTGAGAAAGAGGGCGCGGTCGGCATGCTGGGTGATGGGGGCGCAGATGCCGGAGAGGTCTTTTTGACCGCGGGGCATTTGGTCACGGAGCTGGAGAATGCTGGAGAGGAGATGGCGGGTGTCGATGATGAGGGTGTGCAGATTGTGCTTCGTGGGGGCGACGGCGGGAAGCCCGCGCACCTGTTTACGGGTAGTGTCGTTCCGCTTGGGTTGATAATATTTCGGTTGCAGTTTTGTTGTCTGCGCCATAATTTGTGCCTCCTTATTAGGACTTGCACGCTTATTACAAGTCCTACGTATTCATTAATCCTTACCTTAAAGGGGTAAGGTGCTGCTCCCGTCATTGGTGAAAACTACTAGACGATAGTAGCGGTTTAGCTTTTCGGTTGGCATGAAGCACCAACTCTGCTCATAACTGGATTTATCTTGGTATTCACCAATATCCTCGGCGTTATGGGAACGCTTACCCGATACTCGTTTGATGATAAATACTAGGAAGGCGAAAACTACGACCCCGCGAGGAGGGGGCGCCAGCCGATATTCGTATTGGTGCCACCCGTATTCCTATTGAAGGCAAAAACTCCAGCATTCGCAGCGTTATTCGATTGGCCGCCTCGCATGAACCAAGGATTCGTCGCATTCGGCGAATTCGAATTGTCCCCGCCCCAACCGCCGACATTGGTGGCTGGTGCTGGGAGCAAAGGGCGGACACAATCAAATCACTACTGTCACTAAAGTTAGTGGAGGTGCAGTGTTCGTCGTCGTTAAGAGCCGCCAGTTGGCGTTTATAAGCGCTTATGGCTGAAAGTATTATATCACATGTGGCATATTTTTATGCGATATTTAGTGGAGATAGGTATTAAGAACGGCGGTCAAGTCGCGGGTGGGTTTGACGAAGCTGCTTTTAATGGTGCGAGGGGCGATGGCGGCGGAGAAGCCGAGTTTTTTGGCTTCCATGATACGCCTATCGGCAGCGTGGACGGAGCGGATCTCACCACCGAGTCCGATTTCACCGAAGACCACGAGGTCATCAGCAAGCTTGCGGTTGGCAGTGGCGCTGGCAATCGCCATACAGACGGCGAGGTCGGCAGCAGCGTCGGCGATGCGAATACCACCTACAACATTGAGGAAGACATCTTTGTCGGCGAAAGTGAGGCGGGTGCGCTGTTCGAGGACGGCGATGAGGAGGCTTAAGCGGTTAACATCGAAGCCGCTGGAGGTGCGTTTCGGGTAGCCAAAGTTGGTCGGGTTGACGAGGGCTTGAATCTCGACAAGGAGAGGGCGGGCGCCGTCAATAGCAGCAAAGATGACGGAGCCGTCGACGTTTTGGCGTTCGGCGAGGAGGGCGGCGGAAGGATTTTCGACTTCTTGGAGTCCGAAATTGCCCATCTCAAAGATGGCAAGTTCGGAAGTAGCGCCGAAGCGGTTTTTGCTGGCGCGGATGGTCTTGAAGCCACCATACCTATCGCCTTCGAAGTTGAGGACGACATCGACCATATGCTCCAAGGTTTTGGGTCCTGCGAGGGTGCCATCTTTGGTGACGTGACCGACGAGAATTAGGGCAGTGTCGGCGGCTTTGCTGGCGCGAATGAGAATGTTGCCAGAGTTCGCGACCTGTGAGACGCTCCCCGGGGCGCTGGCGATTTCGGCGACGGTGAGGGTCTGGACACTGTCAACGATAACGAATTTATATTTGCCACTGATAATGGTTTGGGAGATGTCGTTGGTGGAGTTGGAGCTGGCAAAGTCAAGGTGGATGTCGGAGTCGCCGAGTTGCTGGCGTTTTTTGGCGGCGAGTCGGTGGGCACGAGTGCGCACTTGAGGGGCGGATTCTTCGCCGGAGACGTAGAGGACGGGGACGGATTTAGCGATAATATTAGCTATCTGGAGGAGGAGGGTGGACTTACCAATGCCGGGTTGACCGGCGAGCAAGGTGACACTGCCGGGGAGTAGTCCGCCGCCGAGGACCAAATCGAGGTCGTTAAAACCGGTAGCGAGACGTGGCGCTTCGGTATTCTGGCGGGAAGCTTTGGCGTAGATGTTTTCGACGGTGAGCAGAGTGCCGGTTTTCGAGGCGATAGTGAGGGTGTTTTTGACCTCGGGGGTGGGGGCTTGGGCGATAAGGGTTTCCCATTCGCCGCAGCCAGAGCATTGACCCAGCCATTTGGAATAGCTAGCGCCGCAGTTGGAGCAGACGAACATTATGCGACTTTTTGGCATCAGATGATTACCGTTGGGACTTTAATTTGCCCGTGTGACTGGTAGTCAAGGAGCTCGAAGTCGTCAATCTTGAAGTCGTCGATGGTGGACTGCTTGCCTTTGATGACGAGTTTAGGGAAAGGCAGGGGTTTGTTTTGGAGTTGCTCGCGGGCAGCGTCCTGCTGGTTGTCATAGAGGTGGGCGTCGGAAATGGAGACGACTAGTTCGCGGGCTTCGAGACCGGTGATTTTCGCTACCATCATCAGGAGGGCGGCGTATTGGCAAATATTGAAGGGGAGTCCGAGGAAGACATCGCTGGAGCGCTGGAAGAGGTGGAGGTAGAGTTTGTCTTTGATGACGACGAATTGGAAGAGGGTGTGGCAGGGAGGCAGGCGCATTTCGTCGAGTTCGCCGGCATTCCAGCCGCTGACGAGGATGGCTTTGCTGTCGGGGTGGTTTTTGATCTCATCGATTACCCATTGGAGCTGGTCGAATTCGGTGCCGTCGGGACGGCGCCAGTGTCGCCATTGGACACCGTAGATGCGACCGAGGGTGCCTTCTTTGACCGAATTGCTGTCTTCGAAGCCATCCCAGATGTTGACTTTGTGGTCTTGAAGGTATTTGGGAGTGGTGCAATCACCGGAAATGAACCAAAGCATTTCATGGATTGGCCACTTGAAAGGGGTTTTTTTAGTGGTGAGAAGGGGGAAGCCGTAGCGGAGGTCGAAGTGAAGCTGGGCGCCAAAAACGCTTTTTAGATTGACGATACCGCGGGATTTCTTGCTTTTGCCTTCTTTGAGGATACGAGCAAGCAGCTCTAGATATTGATATTCAGGGTGTATTCTTTTGCTCATTATTCCTCCATCTTCTTGCAACTTATCCCTGCTGCCTTAAATAAAGTATAGCCATAGGGGTCGCCAAAATCAAGTTGATAAGAGACGGATTTGACACCGGCATGAATGAGGTTGCGGGCGCATTGAGGACAAGGGAAGGTGCGACAATAGAGGTCGGCGCCTTTGGCAGCGGGACCTGCTTGGATGAGGGCGGCGGTCTCGGCGTGGCAGGTGTCATAATGGGAGCTGTCGCCGGATTGGCAGAGGTGGCGTTCGCGTTCGGCACCGTGGTGCCAAGCGTAAGTGGCATACGGCACGATGGTGTTGTGGACACAGGCGAGAATCTTACCGGCTTTGATCAAGATAGCGGCGTTCTGAAAGGCATTATCGAAGCCTTTGATGGCTTCTTGGTTGAGGAGTTTTTGGATGTCGGTTGTTTCGTCGCCGGCAGGCATGGACTCGGCGTAAGATTTGGCGTAGGCTTGGGCTTCGGCTTCGTCAAGGAAGGGGGAGAGGAACTTGAGTTTAGCGCCTTTAGCGTGAATGGCTTGGTATTCGTCGCGGAGGTGGAAACTACGGGCGAAAGAGCCATTGATGACGATAGCGTGGGTGAAATCGAGGTTTTGTATGACTTTTACACCATCTTTTTGTGAGTAGGTCAAGACTTGGAGAGGTGATGTATGGCTTTCGGAGGCTCTTTTTACTAAAGTATTGACATAATCTGGCTTTAATGTTCTAAACTGGGGCTGGTTTTCGTAACCGAGAACATAAGGTTCCTCGGCGATACCGAAGATGACGCGGCCGCCTTTGGCTTTTTGGAGGAGAGTGCGGATTAGCTCGCGGACTCGCGCCTCGCTCATCTCGCGCGGGGCAAGAATGAAATAAGTGCGAGTTTTAGGATTCGGAGCGGGCATATTTCTCCTCGAAGCGCTTGGCGAGTTCGGCTAAATCTTTGCCAAAGGCGCGGTATTTGTCGGCATTTTGGAGGGGGGTGAGTTGCATTTGACGATAGTTCCAAACCGAGAGGTCGGGGGTGCTGAAAGGGACACAGTGGAAGTGGGTGTGTTCGACCGAACTTTGGGCAGCGGTGCCGTTTTTCTGAATGAATTGCACACCCTTGATACCCCAGACTTTACGAATCATTTTTTGGGCGATATACATGAGTTCGCGGACTGCCTCCCACTCTTTAGGGGTGAGTTCTTTGACGCCGCGAACGTGGCGGCGCGGGACTATCAACATGTGTCCATCGACGTAGGCAAAGAGAGAAATGGTCAAAACGACACCGTCCTTTTCGTGAATAATGTAGTGATCGCGGAGGTCGCAGAAACAACACTTGCCGACGTTCTGCCAGATTTTGTCGTACTTTCCGGTGATACGGGCATCGCGGTAGCCGATTTGCTTTTCTGATAGTGGGTCTTCGCTTGGCTTCGGCATGCTACTCCTTGAGGGGGTCTTTGCGATATTGCATGAAATCTTTGAGTACTTCGGAGAGACCGCCACCGATGGCGCGAGCGAGGATTTTAGAGGTGGAGATGGTGGTGCTTTGGCGATCAACGACGAGGATTTTACCACCGTAGCTTTTGACAACGCGATTTTCGACTGAATCTTTCCAATCGGAGGTCCAATCTTCTTTGACGGTAACGTGAACGTCGGGCTTGAGCATGCCGAGGCTGGGGGCGCAGCTGGGTTCGGGGACGATGGTGACGAAATCGACAGCGCGGAGAGCGCCGACTACTTCGGCACGGATTTTCTCGCCGAGAACGGGCTTATTAGGACCTTTGACTTTGGCGATGGCGCGGTCAGCAACCACACCGACCACGAGGATGTCGCCGAGCTTTTTGGCCTCCTCGAGATAGCGGGTCTGCCCGACGTGCATTAGGTCCCAAGAACCGGCAGTGAAGACGATTTTTTTGCCAGATTTGCGTAACCGCTCGCCAAGTTCCAGTAGGTTGCTTTGCGAGACAAGACGTTTCTTAAAACTGCTGGGCATAGCGGCAGCACTCATAATTCCTCCAAAATGTTTCTAGTTAAAAGTATATCACGCGTGCGGCAGAAATGGTAGTTTAGTTCCAAACTTTCGTAAGGATTATGGCTTAAGAACTTATAAAAATCGAAAATCAGGAAGTAATTGGTCAAGTTATAAAATATTTTGGGCATTAGGGGAAGTTGACTTCCGCCGTATTTGATGTAGCCACTTTGGAGGAAGTATTTGGTGATTTTGGTTTCGGGCTTGGGGCAGTCGACCAGCAAGAAAGCATAAGTCCGCGCCAAGTCGATTAACGGCGAACCCATAGCGGTTTTCTCAAAGTCGATGATGCCGGTGATTTGGGGCGGGGTTGATGCCTCGGAATCGGCGGCGCTAGCCCACAAGATATTGCCGCGCACAAAATCGAGGTGGAGGGGTTGGGTGGGGAGGCGAGTGATTTGGGGTGAGGTCAGAAAGATGGCGATTTGGCCGTGCATTTGGCGGGTTTGGAGACGAAGTTTAGTGGCGAGAGCTTTGACGACGGCGGGGCGGGCGAAGTAGGCTTGCATGGCTTGGTTTTGAGTGGAGAGTTCCGACAGAGCGACCGGTAGACCGGCGATTGGCGTGGTGGTTGCTGTGTGCAAGTTGGCTAAAGTTTGACCAAGGACTTTAAGGTGTTTTTGGGTGTAGGCTTCCCAAGGGATGGTGTCGCCGGGGAGCCAGTGATAGAGGCGGACAAGGCGGAAGTTATGGGCAGTGGTGATTTTGAGGGTCTTGGGATGGGCGAGAGTACGAGTCGGCAGACCGGAACGAGCAGCGAGAGCGGCGACGGCGTCGGCATTTTGGATACGCTCGAGGGCGTTAGGTTCGTTCTTGAGCAAGATTAAATTATATTGTTTACCGTTCGAGATAATACCAAAGCTATGGTTGCGGTAGCCGTGATTATAGGCGAAGATTTGGGGTTTAGGGAGACTAAAGGCGCGGGCGAGCTTGAGGACATTATCGGTGGAGATGGGAGGCTTTGCCCGAGTGGTGGTGTAACCCTCGCGCATGCGGGCGCTTTTGCGACGCGAAACGAGTTTATACTCCTCCATATAATATATGTTAGCATGGTTCCGGGTCTCTCGGAAATGCTTAAGCCCCAGACCGTTAGGTTCTGGGGCATAAGATAACTAGGAAGAGAATTGTTGCGCTTATTGATTCGCGAGTACGGCGCGTCCGTTTCTAATCTCCACTCTGGGGATGCGGGCGGGGGTGGTGATGATTTGCGGGGTGGCTGTTGCCGACGCACGGGTGTTTGCAGCGGCCATTACTTGGTTAAATGGCAAGACGTTGCTTACCGGTGCTACCTCGGGCGCTGTGGCCGGTGTCATTGGCTCGGGTGAAATACGCTGATTAACTTGGCCAATCACGTCTTTCGTGTTAGGTTCGGGTGGCTGGGGGCGGCTCTTGAACCGTGAAAACAACCCTTTCGGTGGGTTTTCCGGATTCTTCATGGCTTCAGCTTGGTTGAGGATGGTTTGGGCTTCTTGCAGTTCGTCCTTGGCTGTTTCCAAGTCATATTTAGCGTCCTTGACTTCGTCAGACAAGATGGGGATTTCAATTTCCAGCTTCTCGATTTCAGCTTCGAGGTCAGCGAGAACAGCGTCGTCATCACCGCTCTTAATGGCGTTCGCCCAGCTGATTTTAGCGTTGGCGTGGTCCATAACTGCGCCGAGATGTTGGATTTGTAGCCCGGCATACGCTTCGGCTGCCAACCGTTCATCCAAGAACTTTTCGGCGAACAGTTTGTCGAGGCGGGCCACCAAGCCTTGGTTCTTGTCAAAGAAGGCCGAGACTTTCTTGACCCAGACTTCAGTTTCGTTGATCTTGCGTTGGATAGCGATGTGCTTTTCCTGAAGCGTGTTCATGGCGGTTTCACCCTGTTCGAGAACAGGCTGGAATTCGCTGTAGACATTGTCGATTTGTAGCTGGTTGTAGTCAGATACGAAGTCTTGCAGTTGTTCGCGCATGGCATC
>Ga0123353_10004788_pt1 | contig 17561 bp, 13 predicted proteins | sample TergutLab28metaG_3_FD_92763 | JGI IMG/M metagenome (GOLD analysis project Ga0123353, IMG submission 92763) | Labiotermes labralis P3 segment gut microbial communities from Petit-Saut dam, French Guiana - Lab288 P3 | ecosystem: Host-associated > Arthropoda: Insects > Digestive system > Gut ...
CACGGCAAGGGCCAGTTGATCAAACAAGGCCATCTAAAAACTCCGCAATCCCGGGGCGCAGTTCTTCCGGCAGCGCAAGCGCAAGCAGTTCCCTGCAACGGTTCAGGTCTCCGGCGGCAAGGGCTGCTCCCATCCCTGAGCGCACAAGCTCACGGAACAGCGCCGTATTGTGCACCGTATCCCTTTCCAAAGCAAGCAGCCGGGGGCGGATGCGTCCCAGCAGGGTGGCCATGGGCGCTTTCTCATGCAGCCAAGCTTCCAGTTCTTCCCGTAAAAAACGGGCATAGGCCGGACTCGCGCCACCCGTGGAGAGCGCCAGCGTCATCTCGCCGACGCGGGCCGTGACGGGCACTATGCAGTTGCCTTCCAACGGGGCATCCGCGCAATTGCAGAATATCCCCCGTTCCGCGCAGGCGGCGGCTACCGCCGCATTCGTCTCCCGGCTGCCGCTGGAGGCAAAGACCAGTGCGCAGCCTGCCAGATCTTCCGGCACAAAATGGCGCGCCTCAAACGTCAGCGCCGGATGAGCCGGCAAAAGCGCGGAATCCGGCAATTCCGGGTCCAGCACAACGAGTTTCCCCACGCCGGACGCCAGCAACGAGCCTATCTTGCGCCGGCCCACGGATCCGGCGCCTACCACCAGACATTGCGCCCGGCTGAGATCCAGAAAAAGAGGATAATAGAGCGGCGCCAGCATGTTTGCGTCATGCCTTTTTATTGATGAGCACCTTGGCCGGACGCAGCAAGCGGTCTTTAAGCAGGTAGCCCCGCTGCACGATCACGCAGACAGCCCCCTCGTCCAGATCCTCGCGGATGTCGAAGCCGACGGCTTCGTGGAATTCAGGATTAAAGGGCTCGCCGCATTCGCCGCGGGTCGCAAGTCCATGCGCTTTCAAGGCATTCAGCAGAAGTTTGCGGGTCATTTCAACTCCCTGGATTACCTCCTTGCAGGCTTCATTCTCACTGCCGTATTCGATAGCGCGGTCAAGAGTATCCAAGCTGGGCAGCAGAGCGCCCAGGACGCCTTCCGCCGCAAAACGCACGCTTTCTTCTTGTTCGCGTTTCAGGCGTTTTTTCACGTTCTCCAGTTCGGCAATGGCGCGCAGACGCACATCCTCGGCCTCGACCTGAACCGCACAGGAAGGACAGACGTGCAGACGGCACAGCATATCCAGATTTTCCGGCATCGGGGAACTTGTTTCCTCCGGGGCGGGCTCCCGAGCTTCAGGCAACAGCTCGCTCAGTTCCGCTGCCAGCCTGTATTTATCGTGGGGCGTATGGGCCATGCCGAAACTCCTTTACGATTATTCCATCCATATCCCTTATGCCATACTTTTTATGAGTTAAGAACGCCGGAGCGAACTGTCAAGCTGCGCGCTGCAAGGCATTGAGCCGCGCATCCGATCCGGCCGCATGACATGCGGCGCGATACGCGAACGGCATGGCGCCGCGGCGCAAACTGATGCCCCTCGCGATATTGCTTTTTTGGCAAAACAGCGTAAAATTTATTAAAATACATTTTCGCACATGTACGAAAAATTTCACAATATATCAGCGTGTTTTTCTGGAAAGGCGCAGCGGGGGCAAAGATGACCCACACGAACATTCTCCTGGAGTCAGGAACCAATGAGCTTGAGGTGGTGGAATTTTACCTGGACGAGCCGGGATACCGCGGACACTACGGCATCAACGTCGCCAAGGTGGTTGAAATCATCCGCCCCCAACCTGTCACCGCCATGCCGCAGATGCCGCATCCCTGCGTCATGGGCGCTTTTCCCTATCGCGACGGACGGGTGGTGCCGCTGGTGGATTTGGCGAAGTACCTCGGCACGGAAACACAGCAGGATCATGAACCCAAAGTAGTGATAACGGAATTCAACAAGGTAATCACCGCGTTTCAGGTTTCCGGCGTCAACCGTATCTACCGTATGAGCTGGACGGACGTGGAAGCTCCCGGCCAGTTTTTGCAGGCTTCCAGCAAAAACTCCATTACCGGCGTAGTGCGCCTGGATGGCCGCGTTGTCTTTCTTCTGGATATGGAAAGCATTGTCGGCGACTTGCACCCGGGGCTGGCTCTCGCCATGCAGGTGGAGGGCCGCGCCGATACGGTGGACAATCGTCCGTTGCGCATCTTGCACGCGGACGATTCCGGCAGCATCCGGCATCTGATGTCCCAGCTTCTTACCGTCAGAAACCGCTTTGAACTCATTCAGGCCACGGACGGACAACAGGCCTGGGAAATGCTGATCGCGCTCAAAGCACGGGCGGAAAAGGAGCAGCGTTCCATCACCGATTTCGTGGAAGGCGCCATCCTGGATATTGAAATGCCGCGCATGGACGGCCTGACGCTGTGCAAACAGATCAAGCAGGACAGCGTATTGCGTATTTTGCCAGTGGCCATTTTTTCCTCGCTCATTACCGATACGATGAGGCATAAAGGCCAGTCCGTAGGGGCCGACGCCCAGTTCGCAAAGCCGGACTTACAGTCGGTCAGCGACAAGATGTTCGATCTTATTGAGCGGAAAAACGTGGAAGTCAACGCAGCCGAAGCTTGAAAAGCCTGAACCCCGTTGCGGGAATGCCGCCGGGTTCCGGCCTCAGGCCGGGATGCGCGCGGACATGCGCTGCCGGCGCCAAATAAGATTAGCCTGCCTGCCTGTGGGCGTATCGCGGCGGTAGGAGAAAAACTGCGGCAACGACGCCGTGCAGAGATCCAAACTGAAAATCCGCTCCGGGGCCATTCCGGCTTCCTCAAGCTGGTTGCGCGTCAGCCTCCATAAATCCATGGCGCGTCGCCGGACGTCAAACCAAGGCATATAGGCCGCGCCCCATTCACGTTCAAAATGCGCGAACTCGGCGGATGCCGGTCCAAGACTGGGGCCGCGCACGGCCAAAATCTCGTCCGGCATGCAGCCGTAGCGCGCGCAAAAGGCGCGCAGGCCGCTTGCCGGAAAATTGACGCGGTTGCCGCGCCAGCCCACATGCAGCGCGGCAACGGCGCTGCCGGATGCATGCGCGAAGAACAAGGGTTGACAATCGGCTGTTTTGATAAGCAGGCCAAGTCCAGGCCTGGAAGTGGCGAGTCCATCCCCTGCCACGGACGGAGGCGCATCCGCTTGAAGAAGGGCCTCCTCCGTTGGCTCAAAAAGCATATGATCGCCATGCACCTGCCGCAATTCCGCCACGGCCTCAAGTCCCAGCTCCCATGCCAGAGCCGCGCGGTTGGCGGCCGCAGCCTCCGGCGCATCCCCCACCATCAGGGATACATTGCCCTGGGCATACGGTCCAGCGGAGGCGCCGCCCGTGCGGATCTGAAAGGCGCACTCCACATCCGGCACACCCGGAAAGCAAAATCGTATAAAGTTCAAGCCCATATAAGTCCTTCTTCCGTACAGACTCCGTGCAGCCGCGCGTCCCAGCTTTCCATCGGCAGCGAAGGCACGAACTGCAACTCGTAGATCAAGCCGATGCACAGGCTTGTTTGCAACGCGGGACGGCGCAGAAGTCGATCGTAATAGCCGCCGCCGTAACCCAAACGACAGCCTTGTCGGTCAACGGCGAGGCAGGGCGCAATCAGCAGATGCGGAGCCTGCTTGGGGTCGTCCAGATCGATGGCCGACAGTGCGGGCAAAGGCTCCAATATGCCGTAGGAGCCAGGCGCAAGTTCCGCCGCGTCCTTGCATGGGACGAGTTCAAGCTCTCCGCGCCGCCCGGCAACGCAACGCGGCAGCAAGACGCGCTTGCCCTCGGCCAGAGCCAGCGAACGTAAAAGCCCGGTATCCATCTCCCCGCGGATTGGCATGTACAACACAAGCGTGTGGGCCTTTGCCCAGTGGGGGGACGCAAGCACATGGTTCTGGGCGTTTTTGCCGCGCCAGGCGGCTTCCTCCGGCGGGAGCATGGCGCGCTGTGCCAGCATTCGGGATCGCAGAGCGCTTTTTTCATCCGCAGACATGGAAGACACGCCACTTCCCCGCCTACTGCGTGGTCGCGTTCGGTTCCGCCAAGCCCGCGCCAGCCAGTCCGGCGGCCCATTCCTTCACCTTGTCGGAATTGCGCCATGCCGCAAACAGCCGCATCCATTCCGAGAACGTCAAAAAAGTTGCATCAAGCTGTTCTTCGTGCCCATGCACCCAGTTGTTGAACAACTGCATTTCCAACTGGAAGCCGGCGCTGTCCAGAACCGAATCCGCCATATTCACGGGGAGGCTTTTTCCGTCAAGCTGTGTCGCCACAAAGGCGCAAACGGCCAAGCGGGAAAGTTCGAAGCTGATTTCTTTGCCGTTCAGGTCTTCCAGCAACGGCATGAACCGAGGATACTGTTCGCGGATGCGCGTAACGCCCTGTTCTGAAACAGCAAGAGCCAGACCGCCCCCTTCTGTTTCGGAAATAAAATAAAAACGCAGCCAGTTCTCGAACATGATGACTTCAAGAATCTGCCGCACTGCCTGTTGAAACGCCGTGGACATGGCAAGCTCCTTGCCGCATGTGGATGCGCAAACGACTATTTTAAGAAATGTAAAACAATACTGATTGGATGTGCAACACCTATTCCGCTGCCATGACGAATCTGCACGCGGCATGTGCCGCATTCGCTCGCCGCAAGCGGCGCGCCATGTTCCCTGAGCGCTGCAAAAAGCGATGCGCCGACGCGCATGCCTATCGCATATTTATCCCGTTTGAATCCGTAGCTGCCTGCCATGCCGCAGCACCCGGAATCCATATCCGTGCACTCAATGCCGGGGATCATGGACAGGAGATCCAAACCCGCGCGGCCCGCTCCTTGGGCACGGGCATGGCACGGCGCGTGGTACGCAAGTTTCGCCACGGACGTATGCACGCCGGACAGATCCAATGTCCCTGCGCGGATGAGATCGGCAATGAACGCGCAGATGTCGATGACGCGCCCAGCGTGATTGCCGATCTCTTCTTCCTCGGAGAACAGATTGCGGTATTCGTGTTGCAGCATCAGGGCGCAACTGGGACATGCCGTGAGAACCGGAAGACCCTGCCTGGACCAGAAGGCAAGCTCCTTGCTGTTCACACGCGCCTTGTGGCGGGCGTCGTCAGCGTATCCGCCCGTCACAAGAGGCAGACCGCAACATTCGAACGCTTTTGGCGCCACAACCGTATATCCGGCTTTCTCCAAAAGGCGGATGCAGTCAAGCCCCGTTGTCGGGTCATAATACTTGCTGAAACAGTCGGGGAAAAAAACCACGGTCTTTTCCCCGGCGCATGTGTCGCCTTTTGCGGCAAATGCCCTGCGTTCCGCAAGCGGGGCGAAACGGGGCAAAGGCGCGCGTTTTTCAATGCCAAAGGCATGCATGATGCGCCGGGAAAGAGGATTGGTCATGCAGAAATTGAGCAGCACGCCAGGCAAATACGCGCAGAGCTTGCCGAGATCCCCGGAATGGGCCAACACCCAGTCGCATAGCGGAGGCTTGCGTTCACGGCAGTAGGCCGCGCGCGCCAGCATGGCGAAGGTGGCCACCGGCACGCCCGAAGGGCAGGAGATATCGCAGTTTTTGCAGTTGGAGCAGTATTCGAGGGAAGTCTCGTCCCTGAACCCAATCTTGCGGAACCGTTCGTATGCCGGCCCTGTCAGCTTGGGGCCCCTGAATTTCATGGTCGCCATGGCCACTGGACAGTGCGTCACGCAAATGGTGCAGGCCGTGCAGGCGTCGGGGGTGCGCATCGTGTTGGGATTCATGATCTGTCCCTTGAACCTTACGCCAGAGTTCCGGCGTAATGGCCTGTGGCAAGGGCCACGCCGTTGCCGGATTTTTCCGCGGCATAGTCATAGCCGCCGAGGATACGGCCAGCGAAGCGCACATTGGAGAAAAGCGCTTTTCCGTCAGGCCCGACAGCTTGCAGGCGTTCGTTCACCGGCACGCCCATGACCGCGAAGGGGTGCGGTGTATCGCTGAAAAATGCCGGGTGCGACCAGTCATCCTGGACACGCGGAACAGGCAAGGGCAGATTGAAGATGGCTTCGCGCGCCTCGCCGGGGCTTGTGAGGATGCCCTCACTAAACATGCCGCCGGTCGCGATAATGAAGGATTGCGCGCTGTATGCGCACTCTCTGTCCGTTCTCCCCAAGGGATGGGTTATGAGGCTGCGGCATGAGGCGCTGACGCCGCTATGCCCGGCGATGGCCGCGTTTTCCACAAAGCGCACATTTTTACCGCGCAAATGCCGCATAAGCAGATTTTGTATGCGCAAACCCGTCACCGACGGCGGCGGGCATATCAGTTCTATGATGGCCCGGCCGGAAACGCGCTCAAGATACGTATGCAATGCGCTTCCTGCGTTGGTCCCGAGTATGCAGGGGATGAGCACGGCCTCGGCGTTGTTGCGCAGCGTTTTGAGGGTCTCAGCCAGCCACGCGACTCCGTCCTCGGTGTCGAGGAAACGGGCAAGATCCAGTGCCGTGATGTCGCGCACGGTTTCCGGCCCGGAACTGAACGGGGAGGATGCGAACATGTGCTCCACGGTCTTGCCGGCGAACTGGGGCTGACGGCGCAAGCCTGCGGCCGCCAAATGCGGCGAGAAATCCTTCATCCCGGTCACGCCGAGGACAACAAAGGATCCCGCCTTGGCCAGAGAATGCGGGTTCATGCCTACACCCGTGAGCCAAGTGGGTTTCATGGTCCCCGCAGAAGTTGGCATCCAGGCATTCCCGTCCTTTTCCGACCCGGCCTGGAGCAGGGTATAACCTTGGCCTGCCAGAAGGGTACCTAGAAAACCAAGGGCGTTGCGTACAGCCTGTTCTCCGATGATGGAATAGGGATGGGACGGCGGCAGGGAGCGCATGGCCGCGAAGGGATTGCCAATCACCGCATCGTTGCCCAGGTACCCGAGGAGGTCGATGGTGCCTCCGCCGATAGTTAAAGCCCCGGCCCCGCGTGAGATAACCAGCACTCGCTTGCCGCGCTCGACGGCCGTTGCGGCAGCCGTCAGCCCGGCAAAGCCTGTTCCCGCCACGATAACGTCATAAACCTCGCCGGGCTGCGCGGGTTTGTGCCGTGCCGTTGACGGCGCGTCCGCGGTTTCTGGGAATACGGAGCGGCATTCCATCATGGAATGCTCCGTAACGGGGACCATGCCGTTGATATTGAGGGTTGCGCTGTAGATGCCGCGTTCCAGTTCAACGCCGCGCAATTGATAGCCCCAGAGCAGAGGGCGGATGCCGTGCCAGCGTTCCTGCAAAAAATGGCGAAAGAGGTCCTGGGGAGACTTCGCGGACAGAAGGGCGTGTTCCGCCAGCGCGCCTGTTGCGCGGAGCGCGCAGAAGCTCCCTTGGCACGTTCCCATGCCGAGGCGGGTACGGCGGCGGATGTCTCCCAGAGAGTGGCTGGTAGGCTCGGCTGCCACGGTTTCAAATTCCGACAGCGTCACCAGCTCGCATTCGCAGAGCAACATTTTTTTCCAGGGGTCTTGTTCCGCGTTTTGCACGGCGCGTTCCAGATCGTCGCCTAGACGGACCGCTGCCAATTGCATGCCTTCGGAAGTAAAAAGCTTTTTCGCGCGAGCCATGAGCTGCGGCTCGGGACAGGGGATGATGCTCTCATGCGCGGTACGGCAGGGCGTTAGCGCGCCGAGATGATGCGCGGCGAGGTCCACGGCTCTTTCCGCCATCAGGCGGTACGTGGTGAACTTCCCCCCCGTGATCGTGACCATGCCGGAGAGACCTTCTGCCGCGTGGTCGATGAGCACGAAGTTGCGGGTTGCGGCCCTGCCCGATAACGCGTCTGGAGCGTACAGAGGGCGCGTGCCCGCGAAGGCGCGCAGCAGACGGAAGTTGCGGATTTTCGGGAAGAGCGGCTCGCCCAGGGCAATCAGGCCGAGAACCTCGTCGCTTGTGAGGGCGGTGTCGTCCGGCCGGTTCGTGGGCATGGACGTTGTGCCGTAGATGACGATGGACCCGTGCGGCACGAAAATATCTCCGTCACCTGGCTTTCGTAGACGGTTGATCACGCGGCTGGTGAAACGGTGGTTGAACGCGAGAAGCGTGCCCCGGTCCGGCGTGACCGGCACGGAAAGCCCGGCCAGCGCGGCCATCTCTCCAGCCCATGATCCGGTGGCGTTGATCACAAAATCGCAAGCAACTGTTTCTTTTTTGCCGGTTCCAACATGCAGAAGGGCGACGCCCGTGACCTTGCCATTGCGCGACTCAATGCCTGTCACACGGCAATAGGTACGAAGGGAGCCTCCGTGGCGTTTGGCGGACATGACGTTGTGCCACACGAGACGGAATCCGTCCACGGAGCTGTCCGGCACGCGGTATACGGCAACCGCGTTCGGGGTGAGGCTCGGTTCGCGCAGGCGCGCCTCGGCAACGGAAATTTCCGTGGCGTTGATGCCGCACTCGCGACAGGCCGCGACCCAGCGCTTTTCATACGCAGGATCATCATCGGCCGTGCGCACGAAGTAGCCTTCGGTTTCCTCAACGCAGGAACGGCCAATGTAGCGCAGAATCCTGTTTTCCGCGATGCATTCCTTCGCCGCTTCAGGATCGTTGACCACGTAGCGCGCTCCGCTGTGCAGAAGGCCGTGAAAACGCGAACTGGTCCCGGAAGCGAGATCCGCCTTTTCAACCAGGAGAGCGGGAATGCCCCGCATGGAGAGATCGCGCAGGATGCCCGTGCCGGTGGCGCCGCCGCCGATAACAACTACTTGTGTCCGGATCATGCATCCTCCATGTACTGTGCCGCTTGGTCCGCACGCGCCGCCGCGTCGGCCTTGGACTCTTTCAAGCCTGCTCAACGCAAGGCACTCGGCCTACAAGACCTGCATTACGTCAAGCAAGCTCCTATAGCTGTCCACGTTGTGGCACTTGACGCCCGTGGCGGAAAACTCATTGAACAGCTTCTTGGCGCATGAAATTTTTGCTTGCTCAATCGGGCGCAAGTGCAGGCTGTCCATTGTGCCTTTCGTTTCCGCTATAAAGAAGATGTGCTTCACCGCGCCGCGCTTGAAGGCTATCGCCCAGTCCGGCGAATAGTTGCCCACGGGCGTAGGTATATAAAAACCTCTGGGGCCTCGCGGCAGCTTGGCGTACACAACCACCTCGTCCGCGGCGTCCACGTCCTCGGCGAACTTTCGCTCTATGCTGTCCGCCGCCGTGCCGTCCGTAAACACATAATCCTGTATCGCTTTTTTCGCCTTGAATGCCTTTGCGTATTCCTGCGAAGACTTGCTCATGTTGAATATGTCTTGCGTATAGGGCTGCTCCGCGCTCGGTTGATAGGATATATGCTCCACGACCACAGCCGCTTTCTGCCTGTCGATCTCCTCGACAACTCTCTGAATGAATTCCTCCGGGTTGAGACGGAACATATACAGCTTTTCCTGATGAAGCCCCTTGAGGATAGCTGCCGTCGTGCGGCGGGTCAGCGTTGTTCCCTCGGCGATCTTGCCGATAAGGTCATAGGGAACGGAGCTGCCTGCCGCGTGTTTAAGCGTCCGCGTTTGGGCGCGGGATACGGCAAATTCCGCCCCGGTCTGCACTCCCTCGGTCAGAGTATACTGGAGCTTGGCGATACGCAGCCCTGCATTGAGCGCGGCGATAGATTTTTCTATCAGCTCAGGGCTGTCAAACTCCACCGTGTAGGCATAACGCCCGTTGATGGCGTTCCACAATGCCTGAAACTCCTGTTTATAGAAGTTGTCATTGAGCGGGTTGTCTTTAATCTTGGTTTCGCGCCCGTCCTCAACCATATCTTGCAGAACGCTTGGGTCAAAGATGGCCTGCACTAAGCTGTGTATTCCATCGGCCAGGGGAGCAAGGTCATTTTTCAACGGCGCAAGCCGCCCGCTTTCCGCCGCGGTGCGGTATGCGGGCGTTATCGCGCCATTGTCGTCAACGTAGCTATTCCTGACAAGATAGGCATATATCGCCGTCGCCTCCCGCGCGGCAAGCCTATGCGCCTCGCCATCGACGATGAACGTCTTGTTGATGAAATACTCTATGCTCGCCTTTGTCGGGCGCTCGTACAAATCTTCCCGGATTTTGCCCTGCAAGTCCGCGACGAACCCGGCATAACTCTCGCTGGCGATGACGGTAAGTTTATTTATAGCATGGACGAGGGTTTCGCCGCACACATCCATATCTTGCCTGTCGCCGGACTGATTGACGCACAGGCGCAGGCCGCGCCCGACTTCCTGACGCTTCGCCGTGGCGCTGTCCGAGTGCTTGAGCGTACAGATCTGAAATACGTTCGGGTTATCCCATCCTTCACGGAGCGCCGAGTGGGAGAAAATAAAACGCGTCGGTTCTTCAAACGACAATAGCCGTTCTTTATTCTTCAAAATCAGGTCATAGGCCGAGATGTCGTCCGAAAATTCGCTTCCGCGCTTGACCTCGCTGTTCACAGCGCGTCCGTGCTTGTCGATGGAAAAGTACCCGCGGTGGGTTGCGTGTACTTCAATCCCGCGCAGGTATTCCTGGTACTCGGTCTGGAGCAGCGTCCGGCGTTCATTCAGCGCGTCGATATACTCCCGCTCAAACATTCTGCCGTATTCGCCAAGCAATTCCGCGCCGTCCTCGCCATATTGGCGATACTTCGCCACCTCGTCGATAAAAAACAGCGACAGGCACTTTATGCCCTGCTGGAACAGCTCTTCCTCTTTGTCAAAGTGCGAGTGTATAGTTTCCCGAATCTGAATGCGGCGGATGTCACTCTCGTTGACATTGCCGCTGGCAGCGCCCGCTGTCAGGGTACCGCCGTTGGAAAAGGTCACCATGCCGCGGAACGGGTCAACCTCCGCTATGGATACGCCTTTGTACTCTTCCAATTCATGAGATGCGGCATACAGACTGTCGCCCGCGCCGAGGAGACGCGCTTCGCGCTTGATGCCGTTTTTGTGTTTCACCTCAAGCTCCAGGCGGGCACGGGGCGGCTTTTTGCGGTCCAGGGCGATTTCCGCGAGATAGAGATAACAATCCGTACCGCGCAGATTTTTTATTTCAAAGCCCTTTACCTCAATTTTCTTGACGAGCTTCTTTTTGAAGGCGTCCAGCGCATCAAGCACATAGACAAGGTTGTGCGAGGTTGTATGCGTTGCGGAATAATTCAGCGAAAACAGCGAATTGAAATTATTTTTCAGAGCGTTCTGCGTCGCCGTGCCGCCCATCTTTTGCGGTTCGTCGAGGATGACAATCGGGCGATTCGCTTTGATAACATCAATGGGGCGGCGGGAGCCGAATTCGTCACGCTTGGAATAGATGATCCGCGATTCCTTGCTGCGTCCGTCTTCTTTCAGGCTTGTGGCGAAGGCCTGAATATTGATGATCATGACGTTAATGCCAAAGCCGCTGGAAAACTCGTCAAGCTGGTGCAGGTTGGAGGAATTGTACACAAAGAACCGGGCTTTTATTCCGTAAAGCTCCATAAAGTGTTCCTGCGTCATCTCAAAGGACTTTTTCACGCCTTCGCGGATGGCGACGGAGGGAGCGACCACAATGTATTTGCTCCAACCGTAGCGTTTATGCATCTCGAACATGGTCTTGATGTATACATAGGTCTTGCCCGTGCCTGTCTCCATTTCCACGTCCAGGCTTGCCGCGCCAAGCCCCTTGACCAAGGCCTGCGAAAGTTTGATGTTGTTCCCTGTCTGAATCTCACGGATATTTTTCAGAAGCCGCTCATCGGAAAGCTCAAGCGCCGCGTTGCGATAGCCTGTGTCGGCTTCTTCGTCGTCCTGTTCTTTTCTGGACACAGGCAAAGACAGCCGCGTTGCCGCAGACTGTTCACGAATGCCCACATCCCGGCGATAGCTTAGGCGATCCTGTTTCGGCTGGCCGTTGAATGCGCGGAGTACCGCGTCCACCGCCTCGGTCTGAAACGGCTGTATTTTGAAGGTAAATTTCATGCGCCGTCATCGCCTCCCGCGATATCCTCTTCCTGCTCGTAGTAATAGGAGTAATCCACGCCTTTCATGAACATCTCGCGGTCGTTTTATCTTGTCTGTCAATGCGACCGATGGCACGGACTTCCCTGTCGTCGAAAAAACGGATTGATATTTTGCTTACCATCACAGCACCTTTCTAATCGTTGTGGAGCTGTAGGTTTTAAAAATTTGCTCGAAGTTCACAAGCGTCGCGTCGCCGGCAAAGCTACTGTCACGGAACACGGCATAATAGGGCTTGCTCCTTGCGATTTCGGCGACGATTGCATTCGTGGCGCAATCGAAACAGGCCGCCAGATAATTGTCCGCAACAGAGAAGACCGCTATGCCACTGATTTCGCGCTGCCCGATTTTGCTTGACAAGGGCAACCCCAGGTCCAGCATAACCTGGAACAGCAAGTCCTCGGCGCTACGATCGGGCTTGATGTTGTCTATGAGCCCGTCAAGGTTGAGGTGGAACGTGCCGCCTGGGCTGACCATATCCTGCGGCGTGTAGTACACGTCTTTCATGTTGCTGCTGTCGAGTTTGAAAACGCGGAAGCCGATGTCGAGGTTTGCTATGCCTTCTTTGCCCGCGTTGTCGGTTTGTATTTTCGCTCCAGCCCGGCGTATGCGCTCCTTGCCGATTTCGCAGATGTTCCTATAGCCAGCTTTGGCGGCCTCGCTGTCCTTGTCGCATTTTTCGGGTAGCTGCACCATGATAAACTTGCGCTTGCCGCCGTCCTCGGCGTTGAGTTGCATGACGGCATGGGCGGTGGTGGCGGAACCGGAGAAGAAGTCGATAACTATTGCTTCCTCATCCTTCGAAGTGCCTAATTGTAAACATTTTTTTATATATTGCACTGATTTTGGAAAGTCAAATGGTGTTTTTCCAAACAATTCACCTATAACTTCTTTTCCGTTTTCATGGTTCATTTCCTTATCTAGCCATAAACCTTTTGCTTTGGTAAAGAGACTCGTTCCTTCTAAATAGTCCTTTCTAAAAACAGTCCATTTACCTGTATTTACTAGCTTAGCAACCAATAATGCTATTTCATTCTTTGCTTTTTCAACTCCCCAAGTCCAACATCCATATTTACCTTGAGCATTACATGGATAGATTTCTATTGTATGCCTATATGTATGTGTTAGTGAAACATCCATTTTTTTTGGATCCGCATAAAATGGATAGTACATAAGTGGACGATTAGAGCGGTTAAAAACAGGATTCCTGTTTCTTAATTCTAACAATCTATATTTTCCTACTGTATCTTCTTTTTGATACTCCGCGATAGATTTTTCATCTTTTTGTATTTCACGCAAACCATCAATATTAATATTTTTAGAATATACAAAAATATATTCATGCGTCTTTGCAATAAATCTATCAAATGTCCTTCCACGTGGATTAGTCTGAACGATTACCTGTGCAACAAAATTTTCCGGCCCAAAAATATCGTTGCAAATTTTTTTGAGATTTTCTGCTTCATTGTCATCGCAGCTCATAAAAAGCACCCCCTCCTCCGCCAACAAATCCCTCGCCACCCTCAATCTTGGATACATCATATTCAACCAGTCCGTATGGAAGCGACCGTTGCTGTCCAAGTTCCGCACCATGCGGTTGCCGTCTTCGTCGTACTGATAATCCCGCGCTAAAAATGCGCTCACGTCCTCGGCGAAGTCGTCTTCATAGATAAAGTCGTTGCCTGTGTTGTACGGCGGATCAATGTAAATCATTTTCACGCGGTTCAGGTATGTTTCCCGCAGCAGCTTCAGCACGTCAAGGTTGTCGCCCTCTATGTAGAGGTTCTCCGTGTTGTCAAAGTCCACGCTTTCCTCGCGGCAGGGGCGCAGGGTCGCGGCAATGGGCGCGTTGGCCAGCAGAACGGCCTTCTTCTTGTCCGGCCAAGTAAACTGGTACCGTTCCTCCTGGCCGGAGACAACGCGGATGTTGATCTCTTGCCGGAGAACGTCAGCATCAATCGCCCGAACGACTGCGCCATTTTCGTCAATGCTTTCCGTGACGGCGTTGGGGAAGAGTTTTGCCAATATTGCGTAATTTTCCCTGGCCTTGTCCGGCGACCGCATAGGCAATTTGTTCATAATTGGTCCTTTCTCCAATGTAACGGATTGGTTTGGATATAGGGGCGGTTCGCGCACCGCCCCTACAATTGTCGCGCTCCGCACCCCGCAGGACTTGTAAATCTATCGCAAATACCCTTTTTGGGCAAAGGGCAGCCCATCTCCGTGACTTTCGGCAGCCCAAGCATAGCGCCTCTCTGCATATGATAGGCTGGCCCCGCCTGCTTTTCCGTATGCAATATGTCCCCGAAATGCCCGCGTTGACGAGAATCGGCATCCTGCAACTATACGGTAACTTTGATGATATTCAAATGTTTGACACAACGCGCAAACGCGGTAATTCCTGAGGAAGGAAAAGGCGTTGTTGCCAACGACATTAAACGATACTTGTCTATTTGGAGGCAGTTATGACAAATGGCGGTTTTCCTTCAAGCGATTCCGCGCGAAAAGCGGCGGAATTCATTACTGAAACACGTAAAGCCGAGCCTTCGCGTTCCGTGGTTTCCATTATTGACGAGGCTGGCATGCGTTTCAACCTTTCGCCGCTGGAGACGGAGGCCTTGCATGCGCTTTTGGACAACTCTCCCCGCCCGGCCAGGGCACGTGATTGCAAGCAATGTAGCGTCAAAAAGTGATCGGGCAGGAGGCGGGGCACTCCCGCCGTCCTCCCACACCACCGTACGTTCGGTTCCGTATTAAGGACACATATTTATGAACCGCACGACATGGCCGCCCAAATACTTTTGGCTTCACGAATACGCGCTGGCGAAGCCCGACGCGGTTGCGGACTACAAAGAGAGTTGGGACGCCCTGCGCTATTTCGTGCATGGCAAAATATTCGCCCTGCTCGTGCGCAACAAGACGGGCACGTTGTTGAACCTCAAGTGCGACCCCTACCTTTCGCTTGATCTTCGCGCGCGCTATCCCACAGTGCTGCCCGGATGGCACATGAACAAGCTGCACTGGATTTCCCTGTCCCTGATGGGCGATACGTCAGAAAGCGTGTGCAGGGAGCTGGTGGACATCTCGTATGATCTGGTGTGGCAGGGTCTTCCCAAAAGGATACGGGGCCAGGGAATCGACTCTCGTGAATGAATTCACAAATATTTGCGCAGCGTCTCAATAATCGCGACTATATTAATCGGCTTGCCAAGATGGTCGTCCATACCTGCCGCGAGACATTCTTCAATATCATTTTTAAAGACGTTTGCCGTCATCGCTATGATTGGCAGTTTCCTGTCCTGCAGCGCAGGCAACGCTCGTATGCGCCGAGTTGCTTCAAGTCCGTCCATTTTTGGCATTTGTAGATCCATAAAAACTATATCATAGCTAGTACAATCCGCCTTAATCGCAGCAAGCGCTTCTTTGCCGTTTTCGACGCTATCAATAATCAGACCTGTTCCTTCTAATAATGAAATAATAATTTCCCTGTTAATCTCAACATCCTCTGCAAGCAAAAGCCTCTTGCCCGCGAACTCGCCGACCGCGGAGGAAACTCCGTCTTGCTCCCCTTCCATGCATACATTCTCATGTATGCGCGCGAGTTGCCGCTGTCCACGCACTGCATTTATCGTGAAAACAAAACGCGCGCCTTTGCCAGGTGCTGATTCGACCCATATCCTGCCGTTCATAAGCTCAATGATACTTTTTGAAATGGCAAGGCCAAGCCCTGTGCCGCCATATTCCCGGCTCGTGCCGCTTTCCGCCTGAACAAACTTATCGAATAATTTTTTTTGTCCTTCGGGCGCTATCCCAACACCATTATCAGCTACCTCAAAGCGCAGTTCGCAGACTCCGTTGCGTTCCTCCAATACTGACACATCCAGAGATATTTTGCCTGCTTCGGGTGTAAATTTGACCGCGTTTGATAAGAGATTCAATATGACCTGCGCCAAGCGCTGATCATCGCCAATAATAAATTTCGGAATATTGCAATCAATGTTTAGCGAAAACTCCTGCCTTTTCTCTTCCATGCGAGAATTTATAACTGTTATGACTCTTTGGATCATGCTCTCAAAATCAAATTCAACAGATGCTAATTCAATCTTATTTGCCTCAATTTTTGACATATCTAAGACATCATTTATTACGCCAAGTAAATGCCTTGATGCATGTTCGATTTTATCAAATGCATAGTCTTTACGCGATATATCTTCAGAATTTTTTCCTATGGTTACCATGCCGATTATCGCGTTCATCGGAGTCCGCATTTCGTGGCTCATCGTTGATAAAAAATTTGATTTTGCAATATTAGCTGCTTCAGCATCCAGCATTGATTTCCGTAATGGTTTAAGAAGGCCAGCTATAAAAATATTAAATATTATTAACACCATTGCAATGACAATCAGCATAACAAAAAACAACAGAGATACTACATTATTATAGTCGGCCAAGCTGTCTGGCAGCATCGCTACAGAGTACCACCCCAACAGTGGAACAACGCCTATGGCAATTTTACCCATAGAAGAATCAAGAATCAGCACTTCATCTGGTTTAAGATTTTTTGCGTTGGCGATAATGCCCGCTCCGGCAACACGAATTTTTTCTTCAATATTCTTTTTCGCCGCCACTAAACCTACATCTTTCGCACCGGTAATTTCACCTGCGGCGTTAAAGAAATAAAAATCCGCCCTTCCCGTGGAATCTCTATAACTCACATCAAGAAATGCTGAGAGATCAATGCCAGTCCCTAACATCCCCAGTGGTCTGCCTCGTTCGTCAAAAACCGGCGCGTTAATCCAGAGATTTGTTACGTTTAAGTTAGGATTATAATTAATGTTAAAATTATAAACTTCTGTTTCATAAAGAGTCATCCGATACCAATAATTAACAGGCAGATCGGGATCTAAAAAATAAGGCTTTTCATCATTGAAATAAAATATTTTGTCTACATCATTGACCCAGAAAATTGATTTTGCTGCGAATGCATTACGATACGCGGCTATTTCTTTGAAAGCCATTTCGTGTAATTGAGCATTATCAGGGTTAGCGAAATAATTTTTTATTAATGGTGAATTCTTCATCATCAATACAGTAGAAATTTCATTATTTACAGATGTTTCAAGTTTAAGCCGTTTGAATTCTAAGACTTTTGACAATTCAATTCCCTTATTTTCACCGATAATCTGTCTAATAGAAAATACAAAAACCATGCTCCCAGCCACAAGAATGACAAGAAACAACATGGCGGAAAATATAACAAATTTTCGCATTAATGGGGGTTGCTTTTTTTGTGAATCTGGCAGTGCGCGTTTATCGTTCATGATGGACAAGCTTCGTTTTTTTATGCCAAGTTACAAATTCATGGCGCGCCCTTGACGGCACAGCTTAGCATGGCAAGGAAGGGCATCAATAAGACGTTCCGCTGCGGCCTCCGTGCGCTTATTGCGTAATGCCGCCATCATCGGTATAAATACCACGGACAATAAGCTGGCGCAAGCGGGAAAATTGAATGCGATTCGGACGTGCCGCCAGTACATCCAAGCCTCTGGCGGGGCGCATCCGCCGGCGCCGGCTCCCATGCGGACATGCCAGTTTGTCTGTTGTCGTAGAGCGGAACTGCCGTTGAGAGATGCCGCATGGACAATGAA
>Ga0123353_10004789_pt1 | contig 17560 bp, 17 predicted proteins | sample TergutLab28metaG_3_FD_92763 | JGI IMG/M metagenome (GOLD analysis project Ga0123353, IMG submission 92763) | Labiotermes labralis P3 segment gut microbial communities from Petit-Saut dam, French Guiana - Lab288 P3 | ecosystem: Host-associated > Arthropoda: Insects > Digestive system > Gut ...
GGATTTTTAGGATATCCCATCCTTCAAGCTGCGGATATTATCATGTATAAAGCTTGGGGTGTCCCTGTTGGAATTGATCAAATTCCCCACCTAGAACTTACTCGAGAAATTGTTCGTCGATTCAACTATTTATATGGCAATACATTTCCTGAGCCAGAAGTTGTTCTAACCAAAACATCCAAAATTTTGGGATTAGATCGTCGAAAAATGAGTAAAAGTTACGACAATGCGATTTATTTCACAGAATCCGGAGAAAATATTCGCAAAAAGGTTGCTCAAATGGTTACTGATCCTCAACGAATGCGAAAAGAGGATCCTGGCAATCCAGAGATCTGTAATGTTTATGATTTTCATAAATTATATTCTCCAGAAGACATTACAGCACAACTTGATGCAGATTGCCGCATAGCTGCTGTTGGGTGTGTTGGCTGTAAAAAAATTCTAGCTGAAAATCTGGTATTTTCTCTGGCTCCTTATCGAGAAAAACGTATCCAGCTAGAAGCTCAGTCTAGCTGGATAAAAGATATTATTGTGGATGGTAATGCTCGTGCACGTCAAATTGCTCAAGCAACCATGAAGGAAGTCCGAGAAAAACTTCATTTGGCGTAAATAAAAGACTATGTTATCAGAAAACTATCGGATTCAGTTAGATATCTTTGAAGGGCCTATGGATCTCTTGCTCTTTTTGATCCAAAAGCATGAATTAGATATTACCAATATTCCAATTCGACTGATCACAGATCAATATCTGGCCTACTTAGAAGTTATGAAAACTCTTAATGTTGATCTGGCAGCCGATTTTTTACTCATGGCAGCAATACTTATTCAAGTTAAATCAAGAATGTTATTACCCACATATGAGGAAGGATTAGAAGAAGACCCTCGATTAGAACTTACGCGACCTCTTTTAGAATATCTTCAACTAAAAGAAGCAGCTCGCGTTTTAGAAGAAAAAGCTCTGGTCACAAATACCTCTGTCCCTCGAGGATATTCTTTACCATCTAATGACGAAATATCCTTTTCACAAACGTTGGAAATTTTTGATCTTGTTATTGCTTTTCAAAATGTTTTGAAAAATCTTGATCTACCAGATGCTGTTGTTTTTGTTGCCGATGAAATTTCCGTTCAAGATCGTATGACAGAAATTATTGCTCTTTTAGAAATCGAAACTTCTGTCTTATTTGAAGATCTTTTTAAAGGAGCGACTTCCCGCATGGAAGTCGTTGTTACTTTTTTAGCCATTTTGGAAATGGCTAAAATTGCGCTTATCCGAATTGTCCAAGGGCTTAATGCTCATCAAATTCGAATCTTTTATCAGTAGAAAGTCATATACGATGATCGAACAAGAATTTACTCCCACGCTTATTGATATCCTCGAAAGTCTTCTTTTTGCTACCGATACACCGCTGACACTTGATCAATTACGAAATATCGTAGAACAAAGCGAAGATCAAATTCTTCCTGCCTTGGATAAATTAGAAAAAACATATAATTTTCGCAAGGACGCCTTTTACTTAGCTAAAATCGCAGGTGGTTATCAACTTAGAACTCGCCCTGATTTTAACTCTTGGATTCAGCGACTTCATCACTCTGACAAGCTCTTTTTAAGTAAAGCATCCATCGAAACTCTTTCTATTGTGGCTTATAAACAACCAATCGTACGAAGCGAAATAGAACACTTTCGAGGAGTTGATTCTGGCGGGGTCCTAAAAACACTTCTCGAATTAAAATTAATTCGGATTGTCGGACGAAAAGAAATCCCGGGCAGACCTATTGTGTATGCCACCACATCCAAATTCTTAGAACATTTTGGATTGGCGTCTTTAAAAGATTTGCCCACCATTCAAGAGGCTGTGGATAGTGGTGTGCCACCAACGTTGCCACTAGAAAATCGGGAAATTCCATTTTCCGAAGCAAAAATGGAATAAAACTCTTGACGATTTTAATTACAACTCGTATATGAGATACGTTCTATGAACAATTATCTATTTATTACAAGGAGATTTACATGAATAGATCCGACCTCATTAACGCAATTAAAGAAAAATCCAACATTACCCGAAAAGAAGCCGAAAAAGTGGTCGATACATTCTTTGATGCAATCACAGAAACCCTTGCAAAAGGTGAACGCGTAGAAATCAGAGGCTTCGGCAGCTTCACTGTAAAAACATACAAACCATATGTTGGCAGAAACCCTAAAACAGGCACTCAAATTCAAGTGCCGGCAAAAAAGTTGCCTTTCTTTAAAGTAGGAAAAGAGCTTAAAGAAATGGTGGATATGTAGTTTCCTTGTTTCTTCGTATAGAAAAGCCTCTCCTGAAATCTTTCAAAAGAGGCTTTTCTACAAACATTAGTTTACATTAGTGACGAAAACTGCGTTGTCCTGTGAATACCATTGTTACATTCGCTTCATTGCATGCCGTTATCACCTGATAATCATTTAGTGCCCCACCTGGCTGTACTACACTTGTAATTCCTTCTTGAATGCCTACGTCTACACCATCGCGGAAAGGGAAAAACGCGTCACTAATCATAGTAGCGCCAATCAATCCGCCTTTTTCAGTAGATACCCGACCTTCAATTTCTTTTTTTATCGCTACATCTGTTACATCGTTATAAGGAATTCCGTACTTTTCAAAAGTATATCGATCCATTAGCTTTCGATAGGCTTTATCTCGAGCAATTTGAGCCACACCAACCCGATCTTGTTCTCCAGTACCAATTCCAACTGTCACTCCATTTTTTACATATAAGACTGAGTTAGAAGTTACACCCGCTTCCACAAGCCAGCCAAACAACATATCGTCATATTCTGCTGAGGTTGGCAATCGATTAATTTTATACGTTTTCCCTTCATGCTCTGTTTGGGCTACATTAAAATCTTTCACTTTTTGAATTTCTGGAACAAATGACCATTGCGTAATAATCCCACCATCAACTAATGATTTAAACTCCACTACCCGTTCCGTTGCATATTCTGTCAGTCGCTCAATTGCCGGAACTTCAATTACACGTAAATTCTTTTTTTGATGTAAAATTGCCAATACACCTTCTTCAAAAGAAGGAGCAACCACTACTTCCGCATATTGATGACAAATTGCCTCAGCAGTTATTTTATCTAAAGGTCTGTTCACAGCAATACATCCTCCAAACGCTGCTACTCGATCGGCCATATTGGCTTTTTTATATGCTTCTATTAGGGTTTTTCCTTTTGCTACACCGCATGGATTATTATGTTTTACAATCACCGCAACCGGGGCATCCATTAAGTAGCGTAAAATATTTAAAGCACTATCTGCATCCGTTAAATTTGTCTTGCCCGGGTGCTTTCCTGATTGCAACAACTCCATATCCGAAACTAAATATTTCCCAGGCTGAATACTTCTGGCTTCTCCTAATGTTAAATTTCCATTTATTAATCGATATAGTGCTGCTTCTTGTCCCGGATTTTCCCCATACCGAAGTCCTTTTCGCTCCCCATCGATCTCCCAGGTAACTTTTTCATAATAAAGTATTTGCCGGTTTTTTCCTCTACCAAAACAAATTTCTAAATCTTTTGGAAATGCATCTCCTAAAATTGTCCGATAGGCTCTTTTTAAGTCCATTGTCACAAGCTTTCCTTCTTAGTTATACAAGATTATATGTTTCTTGTGCCGCTTGAAATGAAACATCAGTCAAATATTTTGCAATTGCTGTATCATAGGCGCTTGTATGTACAAATGCCTTTTGGGCTAGTCGAAACCTTAATTCAAAAGAAATTTCTCCAACATTTACCGAAAGTTCCTTTATGATTATTTCATAGTCCAACGGATCTACCACAGATGCAACCCGAATAAAATTTTTCGCTGCGGCACGAAGCATACAAGGCCCTCCAATATCAATATTTCCGCGCGCATCTTCCAAAGTTACATCAGAGTTTGCTATCGTTTTTGAAAAAGGATATAGGTTTACTATCACCATATCCATTTTTACAGCTTTTGTCCGAACTAAATCCGCTACATGGGCTGTATTATACGTTTCTGCCAAAAGACCCAAATAAATTTTAAAATCAAGAGTTTTCACCAACCCGCCTTGCATCTCTGGCTGCCTAGTATATTCCGAAACAGCTATTAAATTTGTCGTTGCTTTTTCCCCCAAAATTCTTTGAATCTGGGCATATGTGCCACCAGTAGAATAAAACTGAACATGAGGATTAATCTCTAACAATCCGAGAACAAGTATTTCTAAATTTTGCTTGTCTGATACACTGATTAATACATTTTCAACTCGTATATTTCGATCAATTTGAGTTACTCTGTTGATTGCCATAAAAATTACCTTTCTCCCTCATATTCAGCCTGCAATTGGGCAAAAAAAGTTTCCATAAAATCATGCCGTTCTTTTGCGAGTCGTTTTCCTTCACTTGTTAACATTCGATCCCGAATATGAATTAATTTTACTTTATATTCTCGATATCCTGTATCTTCTCGACCATAGGGTTTTGTTTTGTTTACATCCATTTCCGGATTATGAAGTCTTGCTCCAATTTCACCTGCAAATAAAAACGCCCGAGCCACTCCAATTGCACCAATCGCATCTAGTTTGTCTGCATCAAATAGAATCTTCGCTTCTAACGTTTTAGGTTCGTGTCCTTGGCGATATCGATGAGTTAAAATCGCATGAAGAATATTGTCTGCTTTTTCTTTTGTTAAAGGGAGTTTCTCTAAAATTGGTCTTGCGATTTTTTCCCCCTCAATCGCGTGACATAAACGCCCATTGGTTTCATCTTGTTTGCATCTGCCCACATCATGAAGGCACGCTGCGCAAAGCAATACCGTCATATCTGCATTTTCCAAAGGACCGATATGTGCGCACAGCCGACATACTCGGAGAGTATGATCCCAGTCGTGACTTCCTTTCACCCCTTGGAAAAATGGCTTTACAATTTCGTCAATGTTCCATGAAAAAGAGAAATCAACTGCTACCACGAAATTTTATCCAAATACATATTAAATTTTTTCTTGATGAAAGTGGGCAACATAAAAGCACCTCGATGCACTTCTTCATTATAATAAGAAAATTCTAACCCTGAAATTTTTACACGATTTACATCAAAATCTAAAATCGGATGATATTTTTTAGAAGCAAACCCAAGGCACCAATGCCCTCCTGGATACATCATGTTGGCATAAATATATAAAAAAAGTTTCGGAAATACTTTTCTTTGATTTTGCAACATATAACTTTGCACATCTTCTGGATCCCAGGGCGTTTCTGCTTGAGAAACAACAATTCCATCTTCAGAAAGGATATTATATGCGTTTTGATAAAACGCTTGATCAAAAAGCGGGGCTGCTGGACCAATTGGATCTGTAGAATCTATCAATATTACATCGAAAAACTCTTTGCTTTCCCTCACATATTGGACTCCATCCTCAATCCTCAATTCTAATCGTTTGTCTGTCAATGAATTGCTTGTTTGCGAAATAAATTCCCTGCAGGCATCCACCACCATTTTATCAATTTCCACCATTACCACTCGTTCAATATTTTTATGTCGCAATACTTCTCGAGCTGTTCCGCCATCTCCACCACCAATAATTAACACTCGTTTTGGATTCGGGTGAACAAATAACGGCACATGTGAAATCATATCATGATAAACAAATTCATCTTTTTCAGACAACATAAACAAGCCATCATTTAACAATATCCGGCCATAGTCTTCGGTTTCCAACACATCTACTTGTTGAAATTCACTTTTCCCTGAAAAAAGAGTTTTAATTACCTTCACTCCTTGTCGATAATTTTTGCGAAGGGTTTCATATGCCCACATATCCAATTGATATCCATCTGCCATGGTTTGGTTTCCTTTTCCTTACGATCTTAATTATCACAATTGAATAAGATTGATATATGTCAGCATATATCCATTTTCAAATTCATACATCCCTCTACCAACTATTTTATACCCTTGAGGAACACATATTTGCTCATGCGCTATCATGGATATTGAGTCTAATGTTGTCGTAACAGCCATAAAAACATTTTGAGGCTCAAAGGATTGAAGGACCGTCTTTATAATATTTTTTTTCGTTGTATGTACTAAATTCATTTCAAAACTGGTATAGGATGATTCTGACTGGGGGCTTACATGCATTGTCATGTATTGATCTTTTTGAACAAAGTTACAGGAATACCCTTGTGGTGAAAAATAAAATTCTTCTTTTATCATTTCAAAAAATGGCTTGAACAGCTCCTGTCGCCACGAAATAGATGCCTCTGTTGATTTTGTATTTTTTGAAAATGCAACTGTTGCACGATTGCCAACATTACTCATTAATATCTGAAGAGTACTGTCTTGTGCAGAGTTTTTAATAGGTTCTCCATATACAAACACATGTATATGTTCTGCATTTGCAGCACCAAAACGAAAGCTTTTTCCTGGAAAAACTTCTGATAATTTTGCAACATCAGCTTCAAAATCTGAGCACTGTTCCTTTGGAAACATTAAATTCTTCCGCTCATAAAATAATTGTAGAATCTTCTGAGAAGGTACATATTTCAAAACAGAAAACACACTATCAATCAAACGCGTTTTCCCACACGTGATCATTAAAATCCGATCATCCCATACGAACAAACTCGATTCGGAAAGTAAATACGCATCCATCTCTTTTGTTGTTGTATATCCAATAATTTTCGCACCACAAGCTCTTACCACATCTTGCCAGCACGTTTTGTTTTGACGAAGTGCTCGGTGAGAAGATTGCAATACAATCTCTAATTTTTTCTCGATTCCTTCAAACCACATAAATACATAGCCATTTTAATAAGTTACAATGAATTTCTCTCTGCAAAAAAATGGAATTAAAATTATACCAAGCTCCGTATTTAAAATCAATTTTGTTTTTATCCAACACCTAAGACCTTTAAAAGATTTTCCCAGACGTTGCCCAAAAATTTGCGGAGTATAACGGCGCACATCCGAAAGTCATGGCAAATCTTTTGGAATATGATCGGCCGATCAGATGGTGGAAGAGATCCTTGAAGGAAGAGTTTTCTTTCCCATGTCTTTTGAAAAAGAACTATATTTCAAGAATTATTACATTTTTTGATCAAAAAATTGTTTTTTCTGCTTGACTTTACGGGATTTTTACTATTTTATATCTTTAAGTGGATAATTGTGGATAATTGTGGAGGAAACCATGTTTCGAGGCAGTTCTTTTCATACAATCGATGCGAAGGGGCGTATTATTGTGCCAACTCGTTTCCGAGAATTACTAGGAGTGCCGGAAAACGAAGGATGTATGCTCACTCAAATGGATAACTGTGTGTTTGGTTACGCTTTTGAACAATGGAGTATTGTCGAACAGCGCATTTTATCCCTTGCTGAAAAAAGTGATAGCATGCGACGTTTTCGCCGTATTTTTGTGGGTAGTGCCCAGGTTTGTTTTTGCGATAAACAAGGGCGCTTATTGGTCCCACCTTTTTTGCGTCAATATGCAGGCCTAGAAAAAGAAATTATTCTTTTAGGTGTCTTGGATCATTTTGAAATCTGGTCTAAAGAAAACTGGGAACGAGAAACTAAAACGCTAGAGCTTAACTTGGGAAAAGAGGAGGTTCGAAACGAAATAGCAAAACTGGGGTTGTAGTCTATGACTTTTCGACACATTACTGTATTTCCGGACGAGGCAACAACCCTCCTAAATTGTCAACCGAATGGCATATATGTGGATGGCACACTGGGGGGAGGTGGTCATGCACGTCGCATTTTAGACCAATTGAGCGACCATGGCATGTTAATTGGGATCGATCAAGATCCTGATGCAATCACGCATGCAAATTCATGGGGCACTTCTTACAAATCTAAAATCACTCTTGTGCACGATAACTTTGCAAATCTTCCGGAGCTTCTTGCGAAGCTAAATATCGCTTCTGTCGATGGTATTTTGGTAGATTTGGGAATTTCGCTGTATCAACTTGAAGGCAGTGGTCGCGGCTTCAGCTTTCAAAAAGAGGAGGCTTTAGATATGCGAATGAATCCTTTTTCTTCTATTACAGCTCAGACAATTGTTAATTCTTATAGCGAAAAAGCCCTAGCAAATCTTCTTTACCAATACGGAGAAGAAAAAAAATCACGGCAAATTGCTCGAAAAATCTGTGAGATACGTAAGCAAACACCAATCACAACGAGCAAGCAATTAGCCGATTTAGTTGCAAAGGTTCTTCCGCGAACAAAACATCGGATACATCCAGCCACAAAAACGTTTATGGCGCTTAGAATTACGGTGAATCAAGAGTTAGAGCAACTCGAACGATTTATGGATCATTTTATAAATTGTTTATCTCCTGGCGGACGTTTATGTGTTATTTCGTTTCATTCACTGGAAGATCGAATTGTAAAACAAAAATTAAAAACGCTCAGCATTACATGTTCTTGTCCAAAAGAGGTCTTTCGGTGTAGTTGCAATACAAAACCTGTGCTTCGAATAATTACGCCAAAAGCGATTCGTCCTACAGATCAGGAAATTAAAAAAAATCCAATGGCACGAAGCGCGTTATTACGAGTTGCTGAAAAATTAACCTCCGGTTTTTCTTAAAAGAAAATTTAAAAACACATGGCAGAAAATCGTATAGTTACAAAAAAACAAAAAAGGCCTTTCCCTTTCACGATTGCTATCTTGTTAGTTTCTACAGGTGTTTTAACTATTTTTTTATTTTACACGTGGTGTCGAGTTCAATGTAGGCAACTAGGCTATCAAACAGTCGCTATGGAAAAACAACATCAAGAAAACAAAACATTGCATAAAAGTTTAAAGGTGGAAATTGTTCGTTTAAATTCTCCAGAACGAATTGAACGAATTGGGCGAGAGCGATTTGGATTGACCCCTCCAGATCCAAAGCAAATTCTGGTATTGCCATGAAAAAAACAGTTCAGCAAAAACTAAGTCAAACTTTACAAAAAAGAATTTTGATTGTCGCTGTCTGTTTTTTAATCGCGTTCCTTGCTATTGTAACAAAATCCGCATATCTACAAGTTTTTCAAAGTTCATGGTTGTCTGATAAAGCAGCTCGGCAATATGAACAAAATATAAGTATTGCTCCGAGTCGCGGAACAATTTTCGACAGAAACCAGGTCGAACTCGCCGTTACAATCGATACGGTCTCTGTCGCTGCATATCCACAATGGATGCTGGAAACAGATAAGAAAGAAATCGCAAAAACATTAGCGCAAATATTAAAGTTGCCAGAACAAGAAGTCATACAAAAGCTATCTGGCAAACGATTTGTTTGGATTAAACGCCAAACCTCTCCCATGGAAACGCTAGCATTAGAAAAGTTAAAACTAAAAGGAGTGGAATTCATTCCGGAATATAGTCGTTTTTACCCAAATCGAAATCTAGCCGGCCAACTGATTGGATTCGTTGGTATTGATGGGCGTGGGCTGGAAGGAATCGAATATTCTTACAATGAATTCCTAGAAGGCGAAAAAGAAGATCTGGTTATTTTGCGAGATGCATTGGGACAACATTTTGACGCAAATTCTGTTCGCTTTAAAAGCGGAAATGATGTTTATTTAACGATTGATCGGAATATTCAATACATCACAGAAAGCGCACTTAAAACAGCTGTCGAAAAATATAATGCTGAATCAGGCATGGCCATGGTCATGGAACCATCCACAGGCAACATTTTAGCTATGGCGAATGTTCCTTTACTAAATCCAAATGCCTATAACAAAGCGGATAAATCTACATGGCGAAATCATTGCGTCACTGATGTATTTGAGCCAGGTTCTACTATTAAAATCTTCAATGTATCCATTGCATTAGAAAGCGACAAATTTACTCCTTCGACCAAAATTTTCTGTGAAAACGGACAATACAAAATAGGGCCGAATACAATTCATGATACGCATTCGTATGGATGGTTGACATTATCTGAAGTATTAGAAAAATCTAGTAACATTGGATTTGTTAAAATCGCTCAAACACTTGGTGCTGAAAAACAATATGACGGACTTAAAAGATTCGGATTTGCCCAAAAAACAAATATTCCCTGTCCTGCTGAAACAACAGGTATGCTAAGAAATTATAAAAACTGGGTGCCAATTGATATGGCAACAATTAGCTTTGGCCAAGGAATTTCTGTTTCTACTATACAGCTTACTACTGCACTTAATGCTATCGCCAATAACGGTGTTATGATGAAGCCACGCCTCATTACAAAAGTGGTTTCCCCGGAAGGAAAAATCCTTCAAAAAATAGAGCCTACCGTTATCAGACGCGTGCTTTCGAAAGAAACAGCGCAGCAAACAACAGCTATGATGCGAGGTGTAGTTGTCGGTGGTACGGGAAAAAGTGCGGCAATTGAAGGGTACACAACATGTGGAAAAACAGGAACTGCCCAGCGACCTACAAAAAGCGGAAACTATAAAGGAGGTGGATACATAGCCTCTTTCATCGGATTTGCTCCTGCAGAAAACCCTGAAATTGCTGTCGTTGTTGCCATTAATGGCCCTAGAGGTCAATATTATGGAGGGGTTGTTGCCGCTCCTGTTTTTCGGCAAATCGTTGTTGAAACACTTGGATATATGGGCGTTCGACCACAACAATTAAAAAAAGATGCTCCACAATTTGGGAGCCAGCAATCTAGCGTTTTGGATTAATGATGAAACTATCAACATTGCTCTCCACAATTCAAATTAAATCCAGCTCCTTATCAGGAGATCCGGAAATTCACGCTGTTTGCTATTCTAGCCACAATGCAACACCTGGGAGCCTTTTTGTTGCTATAAAAGGTCTAAAAACCGATGGATATCAATATATTTCTCAGGCATTAGAAAAAGGCTCTGTTGCCGTCCTAGCAGAAAAACCCTATGAAACAAAAACAGTTGTTATAAAAAACTCTCGTGAAATACTCCCTATCGTATCTACTCGTTTTTATCAAAACCCATCTGAAAAATTAGTGCTCATCGGAATTACTGGTACAAATGGAAAAACGACTACTAGCTATTTACTCGAATCTATTCTCCAAGTAGCAGGCTATGAGGTTGGGGTTATTGGCACCATTAATTATCGTTTTCGACAAGAAACATATCCAAATTCCATGACAACTCCTGAATCTACCGATTTACAACGAATTATGGTTCAGATGAAAAATCAAGGCGTCAGTCACGTTATCATGGAAGTGTCTTCTCATAGTATTGCCCTACACCGAGTGAATGGATGTGCTTTCGATGTCGGTATTTTTACAAATTTCTCTCAAGATCACCTAGATTACCACGAAACTATGGAACAATATTGGGATTCAAAAAAAAGGTTTTTCACAGATCTTTTATCTCATAGCTCCAAAAAAAATCGGATAGCCATCGTAAATGGAGAAGATTCCAAGGGGAAAGTATTACAAGAGTGTCTCCAAATTCCTTATCTCGTAACAGGCACGAGTTCTTTTTGCGATATTTCCATGAAAATCGAACAACATAATTTACAAGGTATTCAAGGATACCTACTTATAGATGGCAACAAAATACAATTCCAAAGTTTTTTATGCGGAGATTACAATGTAGAAAATATTTTAAGCGCAGCAGGTGCAGCCAAGGCGCTTAAAATATCGCCCAAGACTATCGCCAAAGGTATTTCGAGTTTAAAAGGTGTTCCCGGCCGTTTAGAAAAAGTGGAAAACTATCAAAGTCGATATGTATTTGTAGATTATGCCCATACACCCGATGCATTAAAACATGTAATTCAAACGATACGAAAACTATCAAATCATCGACTCATTTGTGTGTTCGGTTGCGGAGGAGATCGAGATTCTCAAAAACGGCCATTGATGGGAGAAATTGCCTCTCATTTATCGGACATCGTTATTTTAACTTCTGACAACCCAAGAACGGAAGATCCATTTAAAATCTTAGCAGAGATCGAAGCAGGAATCTCAAAAAACATTTTCAAAATAAATCCAGCCCAAATCGATACTGTTTCAAATGGATACATGATTATACCTGATCGAAAGGAAGCTATCAATCACGCGATTCGGCTGTCCAACGAAAACGATATAATTTTAATCGCTGGCAAAGGACATGAAACTTATCAGATTTTAAAAGATCAAGCTATTTTCTTCGATGATCGTATTGAAGCACAAAAAGCACTTGCTTCTTTAAGAGTAAAAATATGAATCGTTCTCCTTATCCGTTTCTTTTTTCTTTCTTTGAAAAAGCAACAAATGGTTTGCTTGTCGGAGAGGATCGGTCATTTACAGATATTTCTATTGACTCTCGAAACATCTCCGCCTCCTCACTTTTTGTTGCTATTCGAGGAAAAAAATTTGATGGGCACGACTTTATTCCAGACGTCATTAAAAAAGGCGTGATGGGCATTGTCGCAGAAAAAAACCATCCTGTTTTGTCTGGCATAAACTATAAAGATGTATCGTGTTTACAAGTAATCAATACACAACAAGCATTGGGAGATATGGCAAAAGCGTATAAGGCTCAGCTTAATGTTAAAACAGTGGCAATTACAGGTTCTTCAGGGAAAACGTCTACACGAAAATTAATCGCAAACGTACTTAGAAAAAACTTTTCCATTTTAACATCAGAGAAAAATTTTAATAATGAAATTGGCGTGCCATTAACACTTTTAAAATTACGTCCGGAACATGAATGGGCTGTAATTGAATTGGGCATGAGTGGCTTTGGCGAAATAGCACGACTTACCGATATTTGCCAACCTGATATCGGTGTTGTCAGCAATATCGGCATGGCACATCTTTCCGGTGTAGGGGGAACACTTGAAGGAGTATTAATAGCCAAAACAGAACTTTTTACACATATGTCTACATCAGGAATTGCTATTATAAATATGGATGATTTTTTTCTCCGTATGTTTCTACCCAAAATTCATCAAAAAGTAATCACATATGGAACTATGGCAAAAGCAGATGTTCAAGCGACAAATGTTCAAACACATTTTGGGAAATTTACATTTAAAGCAAAAACTAAAAATGGAACTATTGCTATAGAAATTTCCACGATTAATCGTTTTATGGTGCTAAATGCTTTGTCCGCCATCGCAGTGGGATTAGAAGCAGGTATAACACTAGAAGATATCGCAACTAGTTTAAAAGAGGTTACTCCAATTCGTGGACGAATGAATCCTATTATGACTCAAAAACAAATCCTAGTAATTGATGATACATATAATGCAAATCCATCTTCTGCCTCTGTCGCATTAGATGCAATTCGAGAACTACCTGTTTCTAAAAAAATTGTTGTATTGGGGGACATGGGGGAGTTGGGCGAAAAAAGTGCGGAACTTCACTACCAAATTGGCACTAAAGTTGCTGAGATAATGCCAGATCGACTATATTTAATCGGTTCTTTTGTTGAAAACACAGCGCAAGGAGCAAAAGCGGCAAGTATGCCAGAAAACGCTATTTTCATTGGAAGCCATGATGCGGTAGTAGCAGATCTTGTCCAATTTGTTTCCGCTGGCGATGCTGTTTTAGTCAAAGGATCTCGAATCATGGAAATGGAAAAAGTTGTAGAACCACTTGTGGTTTGGGCCAACAAACAGTCAGGATAAATTTTTTAAGAGGAGTTTTTTTATGTTTTATCATTTTCTATATCCACTTGCTAGCCATCTGTCCATGTTGAACATTTTTCGATATATCACTTTCCGGACAATTTATGCAGCAATTACGGCCTTCGTTATTTGTTTTATATTAGGGCCATGGATAATTCGAAAACTGCAAAAACTTCAAATTGGTCAATATATTCGTAATGATGGACCCCAAACGCATTTAAGTAAGGCTGGAACTCCTACAATGGGTGGATTGTTAATTGTTTTCTCAACTGTAGCAACTATGCTGTTATGGGGAAATTTTTCCAATTCGTTTACATGGATTCTTCTTCTCGTGTTTCTTGCTTTCGCAGGAATTGGATTTATTGATGATTATCGAAAAGTTACCCAAAAAAACTCGAGAGGGCTTACAGCTCGGCAAAAATTGGTACTGCAATGCACAATCGGGCTTGCTGCAGGGGTTTTTCTGTGTGTTTTGCCTGATTTTGATACCAAAGTAACCATTCCTTTTTTCAAAACAGTTTTACCAGACCTACAATGGGGATATGCTATTTTTACCATGTTCGTTATTGTTGGCGCAGCAAATGCCGTAAATTTGACAGACGGATTAGACGGATTAGCATCTGGTCCAATTGTAATTGCGACGACAACTTACATGATTTTAGCCTACGTGGCAGGACATGTCAGTTTTGCATTATATTTACAGATTCCATACGTTGCCAATAGCAGTGAAGTAGCTGTTTTTTGTGGTGCTTTGGCAGGTGCCGGATTGGGCTTTTTATGGTTCAATACATATCCCGCTCAAGTATTTATGGGAGATGTAGGATCTTTATCTTTGGGTGCGGCGATTGGAACTATTGCTATACTCACTAAGCAAGAATTATTACTTTTAATTATTGGCGGATTATTTGTAATAGAGGCCTTATCCGTTATTTCTCAGGTATTCTTTTTTAAGGCTACTAAAGGAAAACGAATCTTTAAAATGGCTCCAATCCATCACCATTTTGAACTTTCTGGTTGGGCAGAGCCAAAAGTAATTGTGAGATTTTGGATTATCTCAATTATTTTGTCTGTAATTGCATTAAGCACATTGAAGCTTAGATAGAAATAAAATGAATTCTTTACCAAAAAATATCCTTGTAGTTGGACTTGGAAAAAGCGGACAAAGCGCAAGTCTCTTTTTGGTATCACTGGGAAGACAAGTAACTGCAGTAGATGATCGGGAAAAAACGTCTTTTGGAGAGGAATTAATTTCCTTACAAAACATATCTGTAAAAATGCAATTTGGAAAAGACAAAAATATCGATGTGAAAAACTTTGATGTGGTAATAATCAGTCCGGGCATTCCACTAACACATCCGATTATTGTTGCCGCAAAAAAATTAAACATACCTGTCATAGGAGAACTAGAACTCGCTAGTAGGCATTTTGCAGGAAAGATAATTGCCATTACAGGCACCAATGGAAAAACAACAACGACAACATTACTGGGTGAAATGCTTCAAAAAGCTAAAACGCCTGTTTGTGTAGGAGGTAATATTGGTATTCCAATGATTGATTTAATTACAAAAGCAACTGAAGGCTTCACGGCAGTAATTGAAACAAGCAGTTTTCAACTGGATACAATTGATACCTTCCATGCAAATGTAGCTATATTATTAAACATTACAGATGATCATCAGGATCGTTATTCAAATTTTGAAGCATACACAGGGTCAAAAGGAAAGATTTTTAATCGTCAAACTCAAAAAGATATTGCTATTTATAACGCAGATGATGCGCATGTTTATCGTGTAGCAATGAAATCAGATGCTCGAAAATGGCCTTTTACTTGGAAAAAAGAAAATCTGTCTGCAAATCAGGAAGGTGCTTTATTAACAAAAGATGCGATTATGGTCCAGACCCAAAAAACGGGCCTTATTCAATTTCCAGCAACAAAAATACAATTAAAAGGTTCTCATAATATGGAAAATGTAGCGGCAGCAATTTTGGGAGCACTTTCTCAAAATGTATCGACAGATGATATATTAAAAACGCTTCATTCTTTTAAGGGGCTACCACATCGCATGACATTTGTAGGCACTATTGATGGGGTTCAGTTTTATGACGATTCAAAAGCCACAAATACAGATGCCGTGAAGCGGGCCCTGTCCTGCTTTGATAAACCGGTTATTTTAATACTAGGAGGAAAAGATAAAGATAGTGACTTTGCGGTGCTAATTCCCGAAATTCAAAATCATGTAAAAGAACTAATTTTAACAGGAGAAGCTGCGACAATAATTCAAAAGGTAATAAAAGGAGTTGTTCCTACAAGAATACTTCCTTTATTTGAAGATGCAGTTAAAACAGCTTTTTCAACAGCAGAAAAAGGAGATGTGGTTCTTTTATCTCCCGCATGTGCAAGTTTTGATGCTTTTACAAGTTATGCACATCGAGGAGATGTTTTTCAACAAATTGTAAAAACGTTGAAACGACCATGAAAAAATTTCAAATTTTTATTCAAAAATATGATTTTCAAATTCTATTCCCAATATTTTTATTGGTCGGAATTGGAATTATCATGGTGTATAGCGCAAGCTCTGTAATGGCAGCAAAAAAATATGGTGATGGTTCTTACTTTGTTTTCAGACAGGCTATTTTTGCTGTTGTAGGTATAATTACTATGTTAATTGGAAGACAAATTCCAACGCGTGTATATCAAGTTTTAACATATCCGTTGATAGTTTTATCGATTCTTTTGCTTCTAGCAATTCCATTCACTCCGATGGGATTTTCGGCAGGCGGCTCTGCTCGTTGGCTTCGTTTAGGACCTATTATGCTACAACCTTCAGAGCTTGCAAGGTTTGCAATGATTGTTTGGTTAGCATATTCCATCACGAAAAAAACAAATGAGCGCACACTTCGATATTTTTCAGTGGGATTTTTCCCTCATGTTTTGATGATGGTTTTTTTTGTAGGTCTTATTTTATTGCAACCGGATTTTGGCTCGACCACAATTTTAGTCGCAATTACATTTTTAATTCTATTTATAGGGGGGGTTCGCTTACGGCATTTTTTAGCCACATTGATCGTAATTGTTCCCGCTGGTTTATACATCATGCTAGGAGCCACATATCGATTAAAAAGAATCACCGCTTTCTTAGACCCTTGGGCATATGCAAGTGATTTAGGTTATCAAATTATTCACTCAATGATGGCATTCGGCTCAGGAAAAATTTGGGGGACAGGTATTGGACAAGGCGTTCAAAAATTATTTTATTTGCCAGAACCTCATACCGACTTTATTTTCGCGGTGATAGGAGAAGAGTTGGGTTTGATAGGCATTGTTGTTGTTGTTTTCCTGTTTGCTATGATTATCCGACGAGGACTCCGAATTGCCCTAAACGCTTCTTCTATGTTCGATTCTCTTTTAGCAGCAGGATTGACTTGCTCTCTGGGGCTTCAGGTAACTATTAATATGGGTGTTAATTTAGGACTTTTGCCCACGAAAGGATTACCGTTACCACTGATTAGTTATGGGGGCTCTTCTTTAGTAATAACTATGTTCACGATGGGAGTATTAATGAACATTAGTGCTATGGAGATTAGTAAAAAATGACACCTCCATCTGTTGTTTTGGCTGGTGGTGGTACCGGCGGCCATCTTTTTCCGGCAATAGTAATTGCTCAGGCAATTCGAGAAAAATGGCCCGGAAGCAATATACTATTTGTGGGAACTCAAAAACCGTTTGAAAAAAATACGCTGATTCCTTTGGGATTTAACCATAAATCACTGGATATTACGGGTTTAAAACGGCAGGGGTTTTTAAAAATGATTAAAACTTTTTGGAAAATTCCCAAAAGTATATGGATTGCAATGAAGATATTGAGAGAGCAAGAGGCAAACCTAGTAATTTGTGTGGGTGGCTATGCCGCAGGAGCGATTGCATTAGGAGCTTGGTTGCTAAGAATACCTGTTGTGCTTCATGAACAAAACATATTGCCAGGATTAACAAA
>Ga0123353_10004790_pt1 | contig 17559 bp, 10 predicted proteins | sample TergutLab28metaG_3_FD_92763 | JGI IMG/M metagenome (GOLD analysis project Ga0123353, IMG submission 92763) | Labiotermes labralis P3 segment gut microbial communities from Petit-Saut dam, French Guiana - Lab288 P3 | ecosystem: Host-associated > Arthropoda: Insects > Digestive system > Gut ...
CCCCAATGTAATGTGAGCCCCCCCCCCACCCAGTGGGATTCGATCCCCAGCCCGTAGCGAGCCACTACACCGACTACTCTATCCCGGCCCACATTAATGACACTGGCACTATATAATCTGATGCATTGACAGCGTCTTTAAATAACACATTTAAAAAAGGACCGTTCCTATTTGTCTATGAGAGAGCAGCAAATTGTTTTCAGTCGAGTACAGAGATCAAAGACAACAGGCTAAATCTGCGCAGTGCCGATCTGTATGTATAGCCACCAAGAAACGTATAATATAGACAGTAAGTTGCGTAGACTCCTCAAGTAAAATTATATTTATTTTGAAACACCTAGAATCGGTGTGTTATCGTATACTACATATGGGGTGAATGATCTAAATGACGAACGTATCAAACAGCTGCAATGAAATGCAGGCAGCAGGTTCCCCCGATACGTATGAAATTTATACGTCCACATGGCGTCACATTTCGGAAGAGAGTATTTCTCACAGTATGAGAAACGTACATTTGTACGGTAATTACAAATATTTGGACTTCGTAGTATAAATATTTTTACTACCACCCACCTTCGAGGTTAACGGGTTCGTTGATATTGGATATTTTGTGTTGCTACTCGTTCAGTTTTCCTGAAGTGCACGTTACGGCTAACATTTTAGAGTACAGTACACGGATGCTTTTAGGATATTTGGCTGGTGCCAACGTTGTTCGGCTTCGGAGCCGCGAAAATTTGAATAGACCAGTGGGTAGTTGGTTATACGTCACGACGTTTTAGAGACACGTGGTTTTGAAGAAAAGTAGGTTAGGTGATTTAGTTTGCATTACGGTTTGTTAGTATGGTGCAACCAAATTCACTGCAGTTGGTGTGGGTGAAACTTCGCAGAGTGTGGTTTTCACTGGGTTTATTTAGAGTTTCAGTATGATACAAAATTCACCATACTTCGTTTGGTTGAAAGTTTAGTTATCTAAGTTGTTTCTATTTAGGTAGTTCAGGTTATTTTTCTAATTACATTGTGTTAGGTTTGTGGTTTATTTCGGATTCTGGTGTGATACAATGTAATGTGAGCCCAAAATTACCCTGAATTGGTAAGGAACGATGCCTGATACATGTTTGATATTGCGCGGGACCAAATTTAGAGGTTAGTATTTTCAGACAACATACACACGAAAGGAACAATAGTCAATAAGAGGGTAGAATTTTGCAGGTTTTTTTTTAACACTGTTGGGCCATAATTTCATAATTTACCTGTGCTTGTTGCAGAAAAAGCCATAAAGTTGAAATTAATATCTGCACTTCTATTAAATTTAATTATATAACTAAAAATATATTTTGCTTGACAGGTTGGAAATTAGGATTTGAGTAGCAGAGTTGCATCAAGCACAAGCAACAGAAGGTACATGCATTAAAAAATTCCTCATTATACCATGCTTGCAAAAAATTGGGGTGCCATAGGGAAAGTGGCCAACTTTAATAGTAAAATAATTCTAGTTCAGCAGTGAAGTAATAATATTTTGTGTCATTGTGTTAGTTTGGCCAGGACAGCAATATCTGCTGTTCACAGTGTGAAGCCACATCCTGTTGACAAAAGCTGTCAAATATATGCGCAGTGGCAAATGCTGTTCCTGACATCAGTTCTGGTGGAAGGGTACGCAGTGCAGCATTATTCTGTTCTGCTAGACCTGACCTCCACATCAGGATTTGCCACTTATCTGTCTTATGAGGTTAAAACAAATTTTTATAAATGTTCAGCATGATAGAGCTTTACAGACCAAAATAAAAAAAATGTATTAACCTGATTTGTTGTTTTAATTATCACAATATATGTAATTTTACCTCCTTCGATTTTGAATTGTTGTATCTGCTTAGTAACCTGAAAAAAAAAACAAAAAATTTAACTCCTGGTTTCTGCCATTTCAAGTATCATACTCCATATTCTTACTTGAAAGGCTGTGTATAGTCACCATATTCTAAAATGACAAGGCGAAGACAAGAAAATTTGTAGCACACTGAATTGTAGATAGCTTTATTTACATTACAACAGTATGAATGAAGTATATATACAAATAAGAAATATAAAATGACTGATGCATAATGGATCGGAATGCTAATTGTACATAAGATAATGTTCTAATATTTTTATTTAGACCTAGATATGTACGAGACATAATAAAGAGTGAATGATGTATTTACATGAGAGCAGTATTGCATTCACAAACAGAGAATGATTTGTTTATATTTGAGCTTTGCTACAATTTCACATTAAATAACATAATGTTTATTTTTTGTGGGTAGGTATTATGCTCTTAGTAGACTATACAAGAGTCCTTTCCCAATAACTTGTTTTATTTAACACCAAGTTTTAACAACACATTGGCTTGTTACAAAAGTCATTTGTATGTTGAGAAAGTTTTGTACGGATTTGGTACTTTTCATTAATTTAGTCTGAAATGAAATGTCACGGCTCTTAATTTTTTACACCATGGACCTCAAGACTAACATGGGATGAAGTCTGTTTGGGTCCATTATTTTAAGATTACCGAAACTTATGTGGAAAATGTTGTGGCTTATTTCATACATCCTGTTTTATGTCCACCTTGAAGTAAAACTCGGAAAGACTTTATTCTAAAATCAAAAGTAATTCAGTTTCAGAATGGAGGTAGTTATTAAGCAATCAGTGTCTTCAGTGAACATCAGACCAATACAACAGCATAAATGTTCCAACATTCATTTATTTTTTATATATGTGACATGTTTCATCCAGCAGTTTTGGCCATCATCAAGCGATGTTACAATAACATAAAATGTTTCAGGCGATATTACAAAAAATATGAAAGATGAGTTACCTACAACAATATTAAATTTAAATTGCCTTTTATATTATTGTAACATTGTCTGATGATGGCCGAAATTGTCAGCTGAAACACATTGCATATATAAGAAATAAATGAATATTAGAACATTTATGCTGTTGTATTGGTCTGATAATCATTGAAGACATTAATTGAATAAATACAATGGAATGACTTTACTCAAGATTAAGTAATCAGTAGACTGAAATCAGCACTGGGCAACTTATTTTAAGGTGTACGTAAAACTTAGTTATCTTTAAGTGTGTAATTAAAATTACAATCTCCAAACAAAAAAGTCCCATTTATTAATTAATTAAAAAGGATTAAAAATTATTCCAATGTATTTCTCATTACATTCTTCAACATTGTGCTCTTCTTACAGATTGAAGTTGATTCCTAACAATCACATCATAGTAGACAGATCATGACAAACTAAGAAAATTTTTAGACTACCCACAGAACTTTCACAGTAGTTGTCATAATAAAATACTTGCCATTATTGAAGTACCATGTAATATACAGATGAATTTCCTTATCTTAGAGACCCTTCAAACTTTCCTTCACTCAAAACATATTTTTTGGACAAAACCTATTCCATATAGGAATGTGAAACATGTACCAAACTTTTATCTGACTTTGTTTCATTTTGGAATGTGACTTTGGGCTCTAGTAAGGCATCCATATGCTAACTTGGCTGACCCTGTTAGTCAGCTTTAATATTGAATAGAAATATCGACAAGTTGCACTAGTAGTATCAATTCCACATTCAAACTGTTCAAAGAATTACAAATTATATAGAATTTGTTCTGTAATCTGTAAACAGTAAGCTTTCTCCTGTTGGTATGAGTCATATTTAACATATTTATAGTGGCTGGTGAACAGGACCCATGCCACAACTACACTGGAATAGTCCACTGAACCTTGCTCAGTGGTATATTACAAGCGTATTTATTTTATAGTTAATAAATACCACAGCATGCCGCTTTTTTGGAAAATAAAAAAAATCCTGTGTTGGCATTCCATACTAGAATATCTTTAGAGATTGTGACTGTGGCTGCACTGTGTATGCAGCTGAATTTCCAACAAACTGCATGAATCCTCAGGACACGCGCTTGAAGTACTGGAACGAGCCAAAATTTTCAACATCTCTAAAACAACAGAATAGTATAGAACAGAATAAAACAGAATAGAATAGAAATTATTTATATTCCATCAGTTCTTTGTCAGATTAAGCCAAGGATGTGAAACATGTAATGGTTTAATGCAATACTTGTTGAAAATACAAATATAAATACAAATATCATACATGGGAAATATTTATTTACAGTCAGAGCAAAAATAATTAAATCACAAAACCATCAGCATTCTTACACTCATGTTCTAGGATAACTGAGAATTTTTATTGACAAATTCCTATACAGCATGGGACTGAGATAATACATACTCTTTGAATGCTAGCTTGAGTACTTTTTTTATCACAACTTAAACTTTTTATGGCACGTGGAAGATTACTGAATAGCTTACTTCTAGTATAGTAAACTTCTGATATTTACTTAGTTGAGTATCTGGCACATGGCGGTCATACACATGTTTTGTATCTATATTGTATATATATCTCAGTTTGCTATTTTGCCTTGTTGTGCACAACAGGCATTAATACTGAGGTTAATTACTTGCCAGCAAGTTAAAGAATATTAAACTTGTTAAATATTTCCCTACAAGAGACCACATGAAGAGAGATCATTATTTATTATATGCAAACTTACATAATTATGTTGGACTATATTTACAGCACAGTGTTACCCAAGTCATCATGCGTGATATGTAATAGTGGGCAAACATTATCACCTTACTGATACAACATGGATGAGTGAAGTAATGCGCTGCACTTTCTGATGTCTTTTGAGTCTCATCATTCATTTCCGTTTGAATGAGGTAGCAGTGGCGAGTGTTTTTACCAACAACATTGAACATTTCAAATGTAGGTAAACCATCCATGGTATTGAGGGGGATTCTGTAAGACAAAGCAGTATTCATGACATTCTTGCTAGAAACAAAATCTGAGATGAAGTGGCCCAATTTTGTGTCTATCTTCAACAGCTCTAGGAAATCCATTTTGGTAGTGCCATTATTTTGAGAGATATTATGTGTTCTGAGGCAAGCTAAAATAATATCTTACAGAATCACACAAATATTTTAATTACGTTCATGTTTACCAAGCGCTTTATGTACATGTAACAGTCGGATTTCCATCATGGCATGTTACACCTAAAATATTTCATGTATAAGGTAATTGATATACAACACATGGTAGAATTTGTTACCAATATACTGGATCAAAGAAGGGCTTGAAAAGCCATGTTGCATACATAAACCCATGAGTATGATTCATGAATAAAATAAAACATGCTGAGTTTTGTATATAATAACAATTGTTTTTACTATAGAAATATGCCCTTTTGATGGAAATGAAATTGATTAACAGATAAGTGAATGTTTAATTTATTATTAATTAGTTCTTGTAATTGTTTCGTTGCTATTCGTATTTATATATTAAGGAAGAGATTTGTAGGCTTATTAAGTCTATGACTAGTTCATGCAATTTGAAGGATTTGTAGTTCAGTAACTTACCACAGTCAAAGGGTTATGTTTTGTTCTTAAGTTAACAGCTATTCTTTTCTGCTTTTCATTGCTCCTAACTCATGTAGGCCAGGACTTGCTGCCAGTTACGATGGTGACTTGTTGTGGACTACAAGCAAGTATGATACTTCTAGTTTATTTTTCTGAGATAACATAAGCTTATTAAAATGTAACTTAGAATGCCACAGATTCTTATGTTGTAGATGGCAAGCATCCTGTGGGTTGTGGAATGTTTTAAGAGATTTATTTTTTGAAGGGTGGTAGGCATAATGCAAATACTAATATTTTATGATAAATTCATACATCCACACACCAAACAAGTACATGGATGTTGCTGCTCCACTTAATTCAGTTTAAAAAAAAAAGTTATTTGTCCGGTGTTTCATTGAGAATTATAGGCATACTTTCTTTGTTTTTAGATGGAAATTATTTACAAAATGCATGTAAAGGCTGAACTGTTGTAGATGGGCCAGGTCATATTGGCATCTGGAATTGTAGTGGACATATAATGAAGAAATCATTAGTGTACAATATATTTTTGGATGAGGGTTCACATCATCCTGCTTTTAATGCTTGGGTTTATACAGTGATAAAGCTTGAGAATTTCTGCAGTATGTATATGTCTGGTTAAAACTAAACAACTAACTTGACGAAGGAAGGTTCTTCTTGAGAAGCCAAAAGATTATTAGCTGGTTAAGAAATTCTTGACATTTTACTGAGCCCAGAAGTTCACTACCATCTTCACAACCGCCCGCCTTTTGTCCCTACTCTGAAACAGGAGGATCCAATCCACGTTCTTCCCTCCTATTTCTTTAATATCCGTTTTAATATTATCCTCTTCTTCGCCTAGGTCTTCCAAGCAGTCTTTTGCCATCAGGTTCCCCAACAAAAAACTCTGTATATATTTCTGTTCCCTCTCATGAGTGCCACCTGACCCACCCGTCTTATCCTTGATTTGATAATGGTGAGTTAAAATCGCGAAACTCCTCAATGTACAGTTTTTTCAATCCTCTTGTCACTTCCTCGCTCTCGGATCCGAATTGTTCTCGAATATCCTCAGCCGATATTCTACTTTAATGTGAGAGACAAACTTTCGTGCCGATAAGATAACAGGCAAAATTATAGCGCTTGTGGTTCGTGGGGATTGAAAGGCTAAATTCTTGCTTCAGCTAAAAGTATGCTTAGGTCTTACATATTCAAAAATGCGAGGATCAGTTTGTTAATGAAGAGGATTTTTGGGGGAAGGTGTACAGTTCGTTTCATTTAATAATTTTAGGTACTCCTATTGGCGCCGTATAATATAAGCCTGCCTTTTTTAATGACGTCGAACATCGCGATAGGAGATATAGCACTTCTGCTTCGTATGTAGGTTCCACGGGTTGAAATCTCGGTCAGGAGACAGGCAGCCCAGGCCGAGGTTTTTCGAGATTCTCCTTATTCTTTCCACACACAGTTTTGTATTAACGAATTTTCAGCTGCAAGTCAATCTGTTATCTTTGCCAGCCCTATACTTTTGATTTTATTACAAATTTCCGTTTATCACAGTAACAACTTTATACTTAAGGGCTGTGTTGTACGCGCGTTGGCAAAATTGCGAATATCGATTGTTAGCTTCAACGTGTCTGTCCGTCTATCCGTTCGTGGCGTGGAACAACTCGGCTCCCACGGGACGGATTTTCATGAATTTTGATATTTGTTTATTTTTCTAAAATTTGTAGAGCAAATCCCAGATTGATTAAAATCCGACAAGAGTAACTGGTAGTTTACATGAAGACCTATATATATTTATGATATGGGAAATGTGCCTAATTATGGCCCCCCATACTAAATCCGTCTCCTGCGATATTGACGCTGTTGACTAGAAAACTGTGACGGTTGGACATGAAACCATATATATATTTCAGCTGGGTTGGCGTTGTGGTGGAAAGTGGCTTGTCTTTGCCTCTGTTTTGTTTTGTAATATCAAAACATTTTCAAGACTCTTCTTCGTACCCTCATTGCAACAGGCAAGGTATGCTTTCAGAATAAGTTTATGTGACACATGCATCCAAAATAATACGTAATTTAGATGGTATTATAAGCAATTTAACTGCTAGTCACTATTCACAGTTGACAGGCTGCCACACTTTTTGTACTGGTGTTTGTAATATAGTCCGGGGACGATATTAGGCGCAGCACTTTTTCACGTCGATTTCATAGTGACTGAATTCTGCGTTGTAGATGGACTGAAGAAAGTGTAAAATGTGGGAAAAAATGAAAATGGCGAATGCCATAAAGGCTGTTAGGAGTGAGGAAATGGGATTGAAAAAAATCATTGAAGGTGTATGAAGGACCGAAATCGACACTCACAAATAAAATGAACAGCAAGGAAACACATTTTGAGAAACTGACCAATACCCTACTTTGTTAGTAATTAACGTTGCTCTATAATATCGAAGAAGAACTTGTCAGTTACTGTATGATGGTGGAGAGGTCTTTGTTGGAGCTAACAACAAAGAGTACTAAAGGAAGGGCCTTTGAACTTGCCATAAAAATGGCCTTGTCCATCCATTCTCAGTACAACAGTGAAGATAAAGTTGGAAGTGGTAGTGTAAGTGTATGTGCCGCCATCCTCGACTGCGGCTGCGCAAGCCCCAAGCTACTTCGGCAGAAAGAGTAAAGGGACCTGCGAAAGAAAACGTCGCAAGTTTCCGACATATTTGAGCCATTGCTTCGGCTGATTAACTCCTCTCCCCATCGTTTATTTCACTGTGTTGAAACGCGTCTGACTGTCGCTCAGCATAAAGTATGCAATGTTATCTCCCTTAAGGGTAAGCGAGGGTCCCTTCTTTGTCTTCAGTAGAGAGAGGTTCACTCGTGACCTACATGAACGCCACGGGCACGCATGTTCTTCCTCTTCTGGTGTTTCCCAGGGAAAACATGAAGGCTAAACTCCTGAATGGCTCTGTACCAGGTTAAATAACAGCTTGTCACAAGGCTGGGTAGATCCAGAAAAAGAGCTTTACGCAATGGTTCAAACATTTTGTCCGTTTTGTTAAGCCATCTAAAAAAGATCCCGCTACCCTGACACTGGTTGATCCCTATTCTCATTCGAGGAATATCGAGGTGATAGAATGTGTTCGGCAAAACAGGGTGCACACTGTTGTCCTTCCCCCGCATAGCACTCATAAACTGTAACTTATGGACGTTTCCTTCATGCGGCCTCTGAAGACACACTACGCATAAGAGATAGAAATTTGGATGAAAAGCCATCCGAACAGAGTTGTTACACACTATCAAACTGCTGGACTGGTTGCGAAAGCTTATCTGAAATCGGCCACAACAGCCATTGCTGCAGACGAGATACGGAAAACAGGCTTGTTGCCCTGTAACTGTCATATATTTGATGAACTAGACTTCCTGGAAGAATCTCAGCACACCATCACGAAGTGTTTGCTTGAAAGCCCTGTGCCACGCACCAACATTTCAGAACAACCGTCTACCACTAGCGGCACAAATCCACAACCAACAGTCACTCCGCCTGCTTCACAAAACGCCCTTGCTGTTGTTCTGCCCTCAAACATTGGTCCTGTTCGAGATATCGTTGGCAGGAAACAAGAACAGTCAACAAAACATGCAGTATTCCCACAAAGGATCTGCTGCTATTTTGACGGCTCGCATTACAAAAACAAACTGCAAGAAGACCTCAAGAGGAAAGAGACTAGAGATCAAAGGAAACTTTCCAAAATACGATTTGCAATAGAAGAAAGACTCCGGTCTTTGTGATGCGTATGTTTCAGTTCAATGATGATAAACACGAGGTGAGAGAAAGAAGAGCGCATCTGAGTCATCATCCTCAGACCTCGAAGATTGTGAGGAGCCCAGTCTCCAGAAGCTGATGAAGAAAATTCAGATAATGACGCTGCATGCGTTTACTGTTCAGGCCTGTATTATAGACACAGACGCGACGAAAAGTGGATCAAATACACTAAATGCTATGAGTGGTGCCATGAAGAGCGGTCAGGTACAGACGAACGGAAAACGTTTCTTTGCTTTTTCTGCAACATTGAATAAATGCTTTGCCTGTTTATCTTAAGTACAATGTTTGGCAGAATATATTTGTAGCAGTCTTTCTGTAAAGTTCTTTTCCATGGAAAGAGTCATTAATTCCTTTTTTTTACTCAGACATTTTAATACAATAATTTCAGAACCCAATGTTAAAATAATAGATTTTGATTTCACTTTGGCTTATTTAGGTTCAAATTTCTATTTCAAAGCTTACTATGATTTTATTTCAGTGTATTGTCCTATATTTAAGCGTTTTAAAGTAATTATTGGGTGGGGACGATAATAGGCACACAGTGTTCCTAATATCGCCAACTGACTTATTTATTTATTTTTTTGCTTAAAAAATTACCCTTCCGTAAGGACTGCAGGAAAATATGACCTGGGGGCTTGAGTACTTCAACCTCAAATTACACCCACACAATTCTCATCTTTTTCTGCTTAACCTTCGCTTGGATACTTGAGATTTAAAAAAAGGGGACGATATTAGGCACATTTTCTCTAATATCTCGCTGAATTCTTCTTAGAATGAGAAATGTTTGAGACAAAAATTGCAGAGAAGATCAAAACACACATTTAAATGTTCTATATATATTCCCCCCCCCCCCACACACACACACACACAATCAAGCCGTTTGTGATATAACGTGGAAACATGTGGTACACCCGGACAGGCCGCAGAAGACAATATAATAGGGCGCATGCGCTCTGCATGCTGTATAACTAAGGCTACAGACACATACTCAGAATATGTAATTACTTATTGCTTTTCGACGGCAGCAATGGTTACGCGAAGACGCCTCGTTGTTACGTTATGACATGTACATTGCCTCTGTTGTTTTTAATAGTGAACGCGCCGTCCAGCGATGAGGAGTTAAGTCTTGCTGGTGGTAGGGGATGGGTATGGTAGAGGAGGGAAGGCGCGAAATTACGCTTATTTGAATATTCTTTTTGTAGCAGTAAGTGAAAGATATTTAGTGCGGTAGACACCCACATCTATTCTCTGATTAATCCGGCACTCTGATAATATGAGTGGTCAGAGAACTTAGCAAGGAATGATCAATACGTTTTACGACAACAATATGAGAATGTGCATGTAATTGGAGAGCCATGTAGTTTCACGGAATGGAGCGGTTTGTGTGCCCAAGAGAAGCTTTTAACATTCCCTCGTTTTGTGAAATATATATCTTAGAAGCTATTCCGGCATGTTTTGTCCCCTGTAGAATTGGAGTATTGAAGACACTCACACAGCATATGATAGGGGGAAATACTCGTACCTTTCAGCAGCAGTGTACTCACTCGTTTCGGATAAGCACACCGTGCCTTCTAAATTACACCCTTTCCCAGTCATCAACTTGACATTTCGTGTGCGTAAAGGCTGCTGCAAGACGAGCAAGGTTGGGTAAATATTAATGGTTCTGAGCCTAGTGATAAAGGATTGTTTACATTGACGTTGCGAAGTACAATTGAAATCGGTTATAACGACCTCGGTTTGTACGACTTTGTGCATAAAGTTGCTCTCTACGTTTCGACACCCGAAGTTAACAGGAGACTGGCAACATAATAGCATGGCTTCAGTCACGAACAAAAGGAAGGTTCTGAGCGTCGAAGGAAAAGTTAGTGATACGACAACTAGAAAATGGAAAAAAGAAGGCTGATGTATGTCGGAAAGTTGGTCTCGTAAATTTGACGATCGAAATTATTTGTAAAATCAAAATCCAAATTATTAGTGCGTTTGAACAGAACGGATCGACAGTAACGCTATTTCGGAAGCCTGAAAGAAGTGACGTCAATGAGGCGCTGCTTAGGTGGTTTCAGTTAAGACATAAGTTGCAATATACAGTACCAGTGAGAGGTCCTCTTCTGATGATAACTTTTGTTCTTCCGGAATTGTAAGTTCAAGTTTGTGTATTGTTTAGCGTACAGCTGTATGGAAATTTACTATTAAAGAAGAGTAATTTTTATTATTTCTACATTTTAATTTAGATTTAAATTTGAAATAGATCATACGTTAACATTAAGTAATATGCCTGTAGGCCAGTATTTTGTCTTGAAATAATTTTCCATCACTTTTACCACACACCTCACTTAGAACGACACTCGTTTATAACGACACAATTTATTCAGTCCCTTCGATGACGTTATAAACGAGTTCGACTGTACTTTTTTTTTGTTGCTCTGAACTATAGCATTAATAGAATTTACCCTTGCCTTCATTGCAGATCGAACTTCTTTGCTAAGTTTAAAATGTTCGCATGCCCTATAGGGAAGGAGAGGCTAGTTATAACCGGGGTATGTTGAAGTCGTTTTAAATTTCGCACTCTTCCTAGTCCGTGGCTTGTCTGTCCGTCAGAATGTGCGACTGCCTGACTGCCGTTGTGTGAATTCATTATGAAGCTGCCAAATCACGCGTTCGCCTTGCAGTAAGAAAATTTAACTGTTGGCACTTACAAGTAAACTTCTCTCTTCCAGTGGGATAATTTATTTATCCGGGAATTCGTGTTGTAGGCGATGATGGTTGTGCATGTGATATGTGTGTGCTGCGGTGCTACTTTTAACGTAAAGGCCAATTTGTGACGTGTGCGATATGATACGTTGTTTAGGGGTGGCAAGCGGACCAACTACGGCACTTTACGACGGGCGTTGCAAATGACCTACGGCTGCTACAATTTTAAGGTTTTCTTTATTTTTTTACAGTCACTGTAATTAAATGTAAAGATATTTAGAGTTTTTTTTTAAAAAAAGAGCTATAATTAAAGGAGAGACAGAGTAACGTAAAAGGAGCAGCCTCTCGCTCTAAAAACTCAAGGCACCTTGTGGTGACGGTTCCTTATGTTTACATCGTAGCTTGAAGTTGCGAACATACGTTAAGAATCAGAAAGGCAACACACCACTAGATATTATGTTACGGGCTGTGAACACTGTCACTGGATATCCAAATAATCGGGACTGAACAGTGAGGAAAGTCCCTAAAAGCACAGTACATCCAGATTTCCACCGTTTCAAAATACACAGCGAAACATCATAATCATAACGAAATTATAGGTGGACTTGAATCCGTGAATTGTGGATATTGAAAAAGAATTTAAAAAAAGTAAAATGCGTTCGCTGTAGCCCCGCTTTTCCCTGTGCCACAACGGAACGCCGTACAGTGACCTAAATGCAAGTCACAAAAGAGGTAATTCTTAGGTAGCGATGAACGCTCTTCGCTGTTTTTCCAATGTTTCTGGCCTACTGTACTAACAAAGAAACCGTGAGTAAGGCCTGGGTTCAGGCGTATCAGTTCTTGTTTATACCTAGGTAACTGAGGAATAAATCGTCCACCCCGTTTCAGTTCGGTGTGGAGTTGGGGTAGGGGTACCTCGCGACTCCAGGCGGATGATGCATGGTGTTTGCAGCCACAGAGTAAATGGACGAGAGGCTGGCGGCTGACGCTGCGTTTGCCGCCGCCGACGTCCAGCAGTAAGGTGGTGCAGGGAACGGCGAAGCGGGTGGTACGACTCCAGGTGGTGGCGGTGGCAATATAGATGATAATTTCCCCGGAGAGTGGTGATGGGCGGGGTATAGTGCCGCTCCCAGCTCGCTCTGATGGTGATGATACTTGGTGTAGGTCATTGTAGGGTCACCCCCACTGTTACCCTGTGCTTGGGCCTGACAGGCAGCCATCAGCCCGTGGAAATCAAACTTGTAGGCGTACCGTTTTCCGTGGACTTTGGTCATTATATTTTTGTCGTAGTAGTACCTGCGAACACACGTTTTGTGCGATGTTAATTATGTAAAAATTTTCACGTTTCAGCTGCACGAGTCAGTTCTATATCAACTCTTTGCTTACAGATCAGAACGTTTATGAGGTTAGTTAACCGCTTGAAGGTTTATATTCACGTAATAATGTTAAAAACTTCAGTTTCTATCCCATAGAAAACATTACATATCCGTAACAAAGACAAATCCCTTAGTTCTGCATAGGATATCGGTGCGGCTCATTCTGAAAATTAAGCGAAGATAATAGACTTCGGTGGGTAAATTGGAAAGATTCTTAATGTTAAATGATGTTGAGCCTATTTGTGCGATTCTTCATTTCGTAGAGGCCTATTATGCCCTAAAGCACACACACAATGAAGATTTTATAAACAGATAAAGGAGAATTACAAAGTCCTTGTCGTCTGTGGTCTTAATAAAACAACCTGCGTGAACACACGACTGACGATGGAATTCCAACTTAAGGACATGGCATTTTGTTCTTTTTCAGTTGGGTGAAGTAGCTGGCAGTGTGCTTCATCGGTAATTCCCATGCTTCTAAATCTAGTAACAAATATTCCTACTACGTTTTATTAATGTATGGTAATGATTATCTCTCAGTATAGACTGCAAATAACTTGTGGCAATGCGTCACGTTTAGTGCGACATGCTGGGAATCCCAAACTCAGGGTTGGGCTGGTCATATTTCACTATGCCTTTCACTGTTTTACCGCCAATTTATCGCATGTTCTCAAACCAAGCAGTTTTCAGTATTTCCCATTGCGGTTCAGTGAAAAATGAATGTTTATTATTCGAGGAAAGGTACGCTGTTTCAAATTGCGTTGTAGGTCTACCTACAGTACGAATAAATAGAAGAGAAACGAAACAGAGTAAACTGTGCTGCATATCACATAGGCCTACTTGAACTACACATAAAAAGTAATGGCCTATATTGTACTCCGCGAACTGAAAGGAAACAAGCAAACACATAAGACCTTAATAAGCTCTTCGCCAATAATGGGCCGGGATAGCGACCAGCTACGGACTGAACTGTTGAGGGTTCGAGCCCCGTTGCAGGCCATATTTTCCGGACGCGTCCAGACTGGCCCTTAGGCCCAAATAGCCTTCTGTACATTGGGTACCTGGTTTGTTTCCCGGGGCTGAAGCGGTCAGGTAGTGGCCCTGACAACCCACCCCCTCTAGCGCCGACAGTATGGGTAAAGCTGTACCTTTACCTCCCCTCTGTGTCAGCTTGGCAAGTAACAAGACAGCTTTTACTGTTGGTCCATTGAGCTCGTAAATGGAACTTTACCTCCACTCCCCTTATACACATTCAAAACGTAGTGATTGGTTCCAGGAACAATGTTAGGCCTATCCGACTCCAGACGACAGCTTTTAATATCCTGAATTAGAGTTATGTTTAGGACTGAAGAAAAAATTGCAGTCTGTTGGCGAGTTTTTAACTATCGACCATGTATTTAAGTCAGTACTTTGATAAGCAGATTCTGCCTTACTGCAGCTCACATTTGTTTCGTGGGGGTCTGTAGATGTGCGGTAAATTTATTAAGCATACGGCCAGTTTCCTTTATCTCTGATCTTCACAGTACTCCTATGGCACCGTCTGTTATCTCTCCCTCCTTTACGCTTTAATCAAGATTGTTCAGCTAGAGGCCTAATAAAATTCTACTGGAATGCGTAATTCTGAAGTATGTGTACTACCACGTTTCATATTAAAAAACCCAGCATTCTGCGCTCAGACTGCATTTATGTGTTTCGTATGATTCCGGCAACAAACTGAGATTATTTCCATACACAGAAATTTATAACCGAGACAAATTGTGTTTACTGCGCGGTAGGAACTGAATGTTTAAGCCTAAATGTAATACAGATGAAATCCAGCCCTCGTATTTTTAAAAGTCAGCAGTAACAAACATCTGAAGTACAGCTCGGGAAATTTAAAGCAGACTACGTTAATAATAATAATAATAATAATAATAATATTTTTCTGTATTTACAATTTGTGCAACATTACATGTAGGACAAATTGTAAACACAGAAGAGCTGCAACACTATATACCCTAGAAACATGGTTTGTTTCAGGTATATAATTGTAAATACCCTGCATAAAGGTGATAACAATGATGGTGGTGGTGGTGATGATGATGATGATAATAATAATAATAATTAAACTTATTCAGTGCAGGCGTAATAGTCCAGACCGAATTAAAAGGCCATGACGAATAGTTAGATTCACAAATACACCAGTACGAAAAAAAAAAACACACACACACAGATAAGATTGAGCAAGAGTAATTGGTTTTATAAATATGTCTTACTTGTCTACAGACTGAGTTTGCTGATTCTACACATACGGCCGAAGAGCAGTTATTTAAACAGTATAAATATGTTAATAGAGGACATTAAGGTAATGTCTTCTCACCTGAAGGTTATGAAGCTTTAAACGCTGAAACTCACGCAGTTTGAAACATCCGACTAAATGTGTGTTACACAAAACCGTTACAAGACCGATACTTACATATGGAAGGGAATGTTGGTCCGTTTCAAAGACGGGTGGAATTATGCACTGAATCTTTGAACGAAGAATATTAAGAATGGTATACGGTCCTGCTAACGATAATGGTATATGGAGACAAAGATACAACAATGAGCTTTATACGTTCTATGATGAACTGTACACAGTCCAAGTGATAAAAATAGGAAGATTGCGGTGGCTGGGACACCTCTTTAGAATGCAATAACTGGGTCATAGCATGAAGCTTAGCCGTCTTAAACCAGAAGGCACTCGAAGTGTAGGAATACTGAAGTTGAGGTGGTGTGAGTCAGGTGAGGAAGATCTGAAGAGCGTGGGCGAGTAGGCCCAGTCGGTTTTGCCCTGTTAAAATCACTTTCACCCCTCTGTAGGCCTATCGGCTAATCCCTATACTCGAAACATCAGTAAATAAATGACACAAAAGCGAAATAAAATGACAATAATAGCAGCAGCAGCAGCGATAGGCCCTGCTACTACTACTACTATTACTACTACCATCACTACTACTACTACTACTACTACCAGCACTACTACTACCACTACCACCAATACTACTACTACTACTACGAATAATAATAATTTTAGGCTATAGGCCCATATTAAGTTACTGATGGGCCAGCCTAATGAACGGCTGTATTTTGGCCAAAAAAATAAATCGATTAAAATGGATGTTGTCTTACTCACAATACCGAAAAATTCGGACATTAGTCCATTTTTTAATCCATGAAAATAAAAATTTTCCATAAGTGATTGGTATCAAAATAAATAATTTACTTAAACTATATTTTCTTTGGTGCGTGCGTCAGTTTCCTAATTCACTTATGAATATTGGCGGAAAACAAAACGCAAAAAGGAACTAGGTATAAAGAACATTAACTAAGTTAATGCTCAAGTTAATTTAACTTGGCACCCGACAGCTACACTCCGCGTCTTATTCAATGTCTCGGTCCTTCCTCCTTTTGAGGGATACCGAGATCAAATCTGGATTGTAGACCGGCTATGCAAATATTTTCGTAGTATTCCTCAGCCTTTCCAAGCAAGGCCTGAATCAAATTATGCCACGGCAGTTTTCTTTCCGCATCTCATCACTAGGCGTATTATCACCCGACACTACTGGAATTGTCACTAAATAAACTATAAATAACTGAACTGCATGACGTTATATTTTCTTACCTGAGCGCTCTGCTGAGCTTGTCGTAATTCATATTAGGCTTTGACTTTCGCTCCCCCCATCTCCGCGCCACCTCGTCTGGATCTGTCAATTTAAATTCTCCATTGGTTCCTTCCCAAGTGATGCAACTGGCATTCGACGAATCGCTGAGCAGTTCCAGTAGGAACTGCCACAATTGGATCTGACCAGAACCCTGGGCGACCAATCGGCTACTCGCAGCATTCAGCAGTTGGTAGGGATCTGAACAGACAATGGGGGATGATACGTGATACAATAGCGAATATTTCCACTACCTGTTGCAGAATATCACCGTTTTGTATAGAAGTTACGATTATATATTTAAAGTGGACAAAACTTAATTAAAATAAGGCAATTTAAATCGAAGTTCACAAGTGTGATAAGAAATCTGTTCATAATGACAGGTAATACAGATAAGGGAGAAGAGTGAAGCATGTTTTGAGGTAACTAACAGAGTTCGAAAATAAGGTGACAAGATATCAAGAAATTCCCGGGTTTCTTCAAGATCTATACGGAGGATCTCTTTGAGTCAACTAATTTTGC
>Ga0123353_10004791_pt1 | contig 17558 bp, 11 predicted proteins | sample TergutLab28metaG_3_FD_92763 | JGI IMG/M metagenome (GOLD analysis project Ga0123353, IMG submission 92763) | Labiotermes labralis P3 segment gut microbial communities from Petit-Saut dam, French Guiana - Lab288 P3 | ecosystem: Host-associated > Arthropoda: Insects > Digestive system > Gut ...
CACCAGACTCTTCGCCGAGGAATCAAAGAAGCGGATTTGTGCGAATCCCAAGCGGGTACTCCTCCTTCCGCCAGACATCACCCGCGCTCACAGCGGAGCAGGATACATTCCCGAAGACCTCTACAATATATTCGCCAAAGATGCCGATGTCGTACTGATTCCCACACTCGGGCAACACGTCCCACACACGCCGGAACAAAACCAATGGATGTTTGGCTGCGTTCCCGAAGAAAAAATTTACAAGCACGATTGGCGTGCCGATTCCAAAACAATCGGTGAAATTCTTGCTGACTTTGTCCAAGAAGTCTCCGGCGGCAAAGTCGATTGGGCGATCCCGGTTGCGCTCAACCGAAAACTCTTCGACGAAAAGTGGGACCTCGTTCTCAACATTGGACACGTCGTGCCGCACGAAGTTTTGGGTTTTGCTAATCACAATAAAAACTACTTCATCGGACTCGGCGGCAAAGACATGATCTGTGCCTCACACATGATGGCAGCGTGTTGCGGAATCGAAAACAATCTCGGTATGCTGACTACTCCGCTTCGCGCCTGTTATAACTGGGCGGAGGAAAAATTTCTAGGACACCTGCCCGATGCGTATTTACAAGTCGTGATGGCATACAACGATGTGGGGGAACTCGTCCATACCGGTGTCTATGCTGGTGAATATGTTGACACGTATCTAGTGGCTGCGAGGGCATCGCAGAATCAAAACATTACGGTTGTCCCGCCGCTAAAAAAGGTGGTTGCCGTGATGCAGGGGGACGAATTTTACAGCACGTGGGTTGCCAACAAGGCGATCTACCGTACTCGAAAGGCAATGGCAAACGGCGGTGAATTGCTCATCATTGCTCCCGGCTTGAAACGGTTTGGCGAGCAACCGGAAATCGATGCGCTGATCCGAAAGTATGGATACGTCGGTACGGAAAAGGTGATGAAACTCTACACTGAGGCGCAACCAACTGACGACCTGAAAGATTTGGCAGTCGGCACGGCACACTTGATTCACGGTTCGTCGGAGGGACGTTTCACGATTACTTACGCGCCGGGCAACGTGTCCAAGGCGGATATGGAATCGGTCAACTTCGGCTATGCCGACTATGCGGAAACGATCAAACGTTACGATCCGGCAACGTTGCGGAATGGTTTCAACACGATGCCGGATGGCGAAGAGATTTACTTCATCAGTACACCGTCTGCCGGTCTTTGGTCAACAGCGGAGCGGCTGGGTTAACAGCATTCCCGACCGGTTAGGACTTGTCCCAATGTGATATTTACAATCCGTCATTCCACTCCTGTTGACATTCATCCTGCCATGCAGTAGGATTCCGATGTATATCTCACCTTTTGGAGACCTTATGCTATCGACAGTTTTTCATCGTTCGTTTTCCCTAGTATCGGCTTGGTGCGTTGCTCTTGCCGTTTTGGGAACATCCCTTGTTCAGGCGGCAGAATTCAAGCCGTTTTTGACCCTGCAACTGGTAGGTCCAAACGCACTCATTACCATTGCCGAAAAAATCGGCACTGTCGTTGATCCCAACGGCTCCCTCGGCATAAAAGACGGACTCCAAGCGGCGGCTCCGTTCAAAACCCTGCCCGGTGTCAATCAAACCAGCACGATAGGGCTGGCAATCCAAAGCAACGAGGATTCCCCGTTCGGACTGGATGCTGTCATTGTCTTACCCATCAACAATTTCAGTGCCTTCAACATACCCGGCATGGAAATGCAGGTCGCAATGCTTCGTGCCATGCTACAACTGGCGGGGAACAACAAGTTTGAATTCAACAGTCCGTTTGGTTCTATCGTTGCCTACCAGAAGACAGGTTTCCTCATCATTGCCACCGAAGGGGCTGACGAGTTTGCCGCGACTGCCGATCCGAAAAAACTCTTTGCCGAATTGGACGGATTCACCTTCGGGGTGCACGCCAACTTGGAAAATCTGTCCGTGGAAACAATCGAGAAGATTTTAGGACAGGTTGCCATGATGATGGCAATGCAGGGAATGGAATTCGACATGGACGAAGTCATGAATAACGATGCGATGAAAATTTTCGACGAAATCTCCGCACTCACGATGGGGATTACCCTCGATGCACGAACGTTGAATCTCACCACATCGACGCTGACAGTTCCCAAAAAGGGATCGGCAACGGCAGAAAAAATCCAGAACATAAAGAGTGTCAAAACGAAACTGGGGGCATTCCTTCACGATACCCCAAAAACGGTCTTTTCGTGCAGTGACGTTAACTATTTGACCAACAGCGATATTGAAGGACTCAGAAAGGCGTGGGAACTCATCTCAGAAAGTTTCTTGGGAGGACTCCTCGAAGCAATCGAAGATAAAGTGGACGAACAGTCCGTACTCCTCGAAGCAGTGGAAGCATCCTGCGCATACATTGAAGATGTCCTAGATTTTTTCGAAGAGAACAGATTACTTGACTTTGCGTACTCGCTCGACGCTGACGGTACACTCTTGACGGCAATGGCAACAAAAGAAACCGAGTGGATCATGGAATCTGACGAAAAATTGTACCGCACACTACTTGACATGTTCGCTGGCGAGGACGGTAAGAGAATCATGGACGATAAAATGAAGCGGAATTATGAAACCGTTGCCGGTTACTCGCTTTCTTGCATACCTAATGTATTTGAGGGAATGTCGGAGAGTTTTCCCCTGCCCGATGCGGTGGGGAATATACCGTTGAATCTGTTCTGGGCGGTCAAAAAGGGGGAAGCCATCGTGTGGGCTACTGGTCTTGACTTTGCTAAGACGGAGCAAACCGTGAAAGCCGCGCTGCAAAAAACGGCAACGGCGGCTCAACCCAAGCAAACCTTCGTGGCAGGACTGAAGCCGCTCGGTGAATTGTTGCTAAACAAAGTCTATCCCATGTTGGAAGAGGTAATGGGAGAGGAAAACGAAGAAGTAAAAAGTATTCTCACTACGCTTTCCAAGGCGGATGCCAGTGCCAAGATAGTAGTAACAACGGAATATCCCGGTGATGCTCAACTCCGAAAAACGGTGACAGACGGAAAGGTCTTTACTACTTTGGAGACTCTGCTCACGCCGGTAGTACAGGCGGCAAAGGGAGCGGCACAACGGATGCAGTGCACAAACCACCTCAAGCACATCGTACTGGCAATGCACAATTACCACGATGCTTTTAATGGGATCGTGCCGCTCTATACTGTTGACAAGGAGGGCAAACCGTTGCACAGTTGGCGAGTTCTGCTTTTACCCTTTTTTGAACAGACTGAACTCTACGATCAAATCCGGCTCGACGAACCGTGGGACAGTGCGCACAACAAACAGTTCCACAATGTCGTCGTTCCGCAGTACAGTTGTCCCGAAAATCCCTTGTGCAAGCCCGGTGCAGCCTGTACCTATTCCGTCATTGCAGGTGAGGCTTGCAGACCGGCGGTGGAAGAAAATCGTCCTCGGGATACTTTTAGTCGGATTGTGGACGGGATGGGCAACACGTTTGCAATCGTTGAAGTCAAGCAGCCATTCTGCTGGATGGACCCGACTGCCGATGTAACGTTAGACGAGTTGGTGAAGGGAATCAATGCCGAGAATAGTCGTTGCGGCAGTTTCCATGAAGGCGGCTGTAATATTGGTCTCTTTGATGGTAGCGTTCGGTTTATTCCCTCGAATTATCCTCCGGCAAAGTTACGGGCATTGGGAAGCGTTAACAGCGGCGAACGCGTAGAGTGGTAAGAGATTACGCAAAGAGCGGGTCATACGCCGCGTTGCTTGTGTGCCATATTGACTTTCCCACCAACCATGTTAGAAGTAACAGGCTATGCCTTTCCCCAACGAAAAGCCCCAAACTTCGAAAGTGCTGTCGCCAATGATGCGGCAGTTTCACGAAGCCAAAAAAGTATGTCCTGAAGCCCTGCTCCTGTTCCGAATGGGGGATTTTTACGAGACCTTTCTCGATGACGCTAAAATTGCCGCCAAAATCCTCGGACTCGCTCTCACCAGCCGCGATAAAGGTCCCGATGGTATGCCGATGGCAGGTTTTCCTCATCACCAACTCGACACCTACATTGCCAAAATCATCGCCGCTGGCTACCGCGTTGCCGTCTGCGATCAAATCGAAGATCCCAAAAAAGCGAAAGGACTCGTCAAACGCGCCATCACCCGGATCGTTTCCGCCGGTACTGTTACCGAAGAGGCACTGCTCGATCCCAAGACGTTCAACTATCTTGCCGCCGTTTGCCCCGTCCATCGGACTCCGCAACTCGAAGTCGGACTCGCCTGGGTCGAACTCTCGACCGGCGACTTTTTCGCGTCTGTTGTTCCTCAAAACCAACTGATGGAACACCTCGCCCGCATTGCTCCAACCGAAATTCTTTACAGCGACAAGGAAGCGTTTGAATTGCCCTCGCAAAATCATGTATTGCTTACCAAACGTCCCGATTGGACTTTCGGATTTCGCACCGCTCACGACACGCTCCTCAAACATTTCAAAACTGCAACACTCGAAGGCTTCGGATTTACCGATAAGCCTGTCGATGTACCTGCCCTTTGTGCGGCAGGTGCGATTTTCGATTATCTCAACGAAACCCAAAAACAGACATCGACGCAGATCAATTCCCTCACGCCCTACCGAACGGGTTCGCAACTGGAAATTGACGAGGCGACTCGAAGGAGTCTCGAAATTACCGCAACCATTCGCGGCGGACACCGACATGCTTCGCTACTCGGTGTGTTGGATCACTGCATTACGCCGATGGGGTCCCGACTCTTTGGAACAGCGATTACCAGCCCGCTCACCGACATTGCCCAAATAGAAGAGCGACTGGATGCCGTCGAAGAATGTTATAAAAACGATTCACTTGCATCGGTAATTCGAGAACAACTTCGCCGAGTCTATGACCTTTCGCGGATTTTGACCCGCGTGTTGCAGAACCGGGGTACGCCGCGAGATCTTAGTGCCATTGCGCGAACGCTTCGGACTTTACCCTTTTTCAGGGAAAAACTTGCAGATGTTTCCGGCAAGAGGCTGCAAATGATTAGGGATGACATTGATCCTTGCGATGAACTCGCGGAACTTCTTTCATCGGCTTTGGAAGACAATCCACCGCATATCGTCCGGGAAGGCGGTTTCATCCGCACCGGTTTCAATGCCGAACTCGATGATTTGCGGTCATTGCAAACCAGTGGCAAAGATTGGATCGCCCGATATCAAGCGGCGGAAATTGTTCGCTCCGGGATTCCCACGCTCAAAGTCGGATACAATGCCGTTTTTGGATATTACATCGAAATCACCAACACGCATCAAGCGAAGATACCGAGCGATTACATCCGCAAGCAGACACTCAAAAATGCCGAGCGGTACATCACGCCGGAACTCAAAGAGTACGAAGAAAAGGTTTTGACCTCGACCGAACGGGCGATTGCTTTGGAAACGGACATCTTCGAGCAACTTCGTGAAAAAACTTGCGAATACCGACCGATTTTACAGCAAATATCGAGGGCAATCGCCGAGTTGGATGTGATTACAATGTTTGCCGTTCTCTCCCGGGAGCGCGGCTATTGCCGACCGACGTTAGTGAAGGAACCGATTTTGAACATCGTCGATGGTCGGCATCCGGCTCTCGATGCTCTCGAACCGGCTGGGACGTTCGTGCCGAATGATACGGTGATGGGGACCACCCCTGACCCTCCACAGGAGGGGAATATCCAACTCATCACCGGTCCGAACATGGCGGGCAAAAGCACATTCATTCGTCAGACGGCACTCTTGTGCATCATGGCACAGACCGGTTGTTTCATCCCTGCGCGTTCGGCGACGATAGGAATTTGCGACCGAATTTTTGCTCGCGTCGGAGCCAGCGATGAAATAGCACGAGGACACAGTACATTCATGGTCGAAATGACGGAGACCGCCCGGATTCTCAATCAGGCAACTCCGCAAAGTTTGGTCATTTTGGACGAAATCGGCAGAGGTACAAGTACGTATGACGGTTTATCATTGGCTTGGGCGATTGTCGAATACATTCATGACCGGATCGCTTGCCGGACGTTGTTTGCAACGCATTATCATGAGTTGACCGATTTGTCGGAAACAATGGAAGGGGTGCAAAATTTCAACGTGGCAGTGAAAGAGGATCGGGGCGATGTGGTGTTTTTGCACAAGATAGTGGAAGGAGCGGCGGATAAGAGTTACGGTATTCATGTTGCCAAATTGGCGGGCGTTCCTTCGGCGGTCGTAAAAAGATCGCAGGAAATTTTGAACGAATTGGAAAAGAATCAAACAAGCAGAGCAAGAGCGGGGGGGGGAAGCCCCCCGACTGGCGGACACAAATTTTCCGTCGGTGCAATGCAATTTTCGCTGTTCGGTACAGAGGATCATCCGGTCATGAGCGACCTTCGGGACCTCAATGTCGATGAATTGAAACCCATGGATGCCCTACAACTGCTTGCGAAGTGGAAGGGATTGGTATAGGTCAGAGACGCCATCGTTGGCTTCTGTTTGGGGTATATCACCTTGCGATTTGCCTCGCTATCGTCTATACTTGGTTCAAATTAACAATCCCTATCAGAAGAATTTCATGTTGAAAAAATTGTGGCTGCTCCTACTGTTTCATCTCATTGCCCTACCGGCTTCGGCACAGACGGTTTCGATGTCGTCACTGCTCGACGAAATGAACGACCGCGATGCCCTCACGAGATTCCCCCACCCAGCGTATCACTGCACGCAGGCAAGTTCCTACGACAGGGCATCGAAAAGTCCCAACGAGCCCGGCTGGTTCGCCAACGGCGATGCCTCCCAGTTCATCCGCGAAGAGGTGAGCGGCAACCGCAAAGAGTGGGTCCTAATGGATGCTGAAGGTCCCGGTGCCATCGTGCGGTGGTGGATCACAGCACCACATTACAAGGTAACATTCCGCCTTTATCTCGATGGTAGCGACACACCAGCCATCGAAGCCCCCATTGGCGATCTCATCGGCGGCACTTTTTTAGCCGGTTATCCTCTGTCCGCCGCAAGAGCAAATGGTCGCAACCTGTATCTGCCGATTCCCTACGCCAAGCACTGCAAAGTTACTGTCGATAGCATGGACGTACAGGGTAATCTCTACTATCAGATCAATTACCGCACCTATCCCGTGGGGACGAACGTGGAATCGTTTACGATGAACGGTTTCAAATCGCTCGGAGAAAAAATTGATGTCGTACAAAAGTCGCTCATCCATAGAGAAATCCCGCAGGATTTAGGACAGAAATTGGTCGTGCCGAAGGGTGGAAAACCGCTGTTGTTGTTTGAGCAAACGACCGAAGGACAACGGCGAGGCTTGGGCAATCGACGTGCACAAACACAATCGGGTCTTGCCTTGCAACAGATCGCGTTGAGGTTTTCACCTAGTGACGTAGAATTGGCACAGGCATTACGAAGTACCGTGTTGTCGATCAAGTTCGATGGGAAAGTGACCGTCTGGTGTCCGCTCGGCGATTTCTTTGGCAGCGGAGACGGGCTCAATCCGTATCGAAGCCGGTATGCTTGGATCGAAAGGGAAGGCACCATGGTTTCACTGTGGTATATGCCGTTCCGAGAGTCGGTGGAGGTCTCGCTCATCAATTACGGTGAAAAGGATGTCAAGATCATCGACAATCAATTTTCGACCGTTCCCTACCAATGGGACGACCGCTCGATGTACTTCCATGCCGATTGGCGACAGGATCGGGAAATCGAGACGGTGGCGGGTGATGGGACGAAGGATTGGAACTACATCAAACTGAAAGGACGTGGCGTTTTCGTCGGTGATGTGCTTTCCGTATTGAATCGTGTAGCTGGCTGGTGGGGCGAAGGAGACGAAAAGATTTACGTCGATGGCGAAACCTTCCCGTCGCATTTCGGCACCGGCACGGAAGACTACTATGGTTACGCCTGGTGTACGCCGGAGTTTTTCGATTCGCCGTTCCATTTTCAACCGCGTGCCGAAGGACCGGGCAACTATGGGCACACCACCAACGGTCGGGTGCGTTTGCTTGATGGGATTCCCTTCACGAAGGATTTCCGATTCGATATGGAGGTTTGGCATTGGGAGAAAACGAAGATTGATTATGCCGTCGCTACCTTTTGGTATGGCTTTGCCGATACCGTGCCGGTTGATTTCCAAAAGCGTGCAGACCAGATCACGGAAGTGAAATCGCCGGTAGTCTATACAACACCTATGTTGCTGGCTATTCCCGGTTTCCAGATTGAAAAGGCTCCCACGGGCGGACGTATCCAAAACCAAGGGATGCAGGGATGGGCTCGAGAGGGTCGAAAGTGGGACAACGATGACCAACTTTGGTGGACGGGAGCGAAGCCGGGAGACAAACTTGAATTGATTCTCGAAACGGACAAAGAAGGTACATATAAACTCGTGGGCGAACTGACGAAAGCGAGAGACTACGGCATTGTACAATTCCGGGTGGATGACAAGAACGTCGGCGAACCGATTGATTTATACAATCCCGAGGTGATTCCGACGGGAGCGATAGAAATCGGCAGTATTGCCTTGAAAGCGGGCAAGCACATGGTCGAGATCGAGATCGTCGGAAAGAACGATAGTGCTGATCCCTCTTACATGGTGGGAATCGACAAGTTGCTGCTGGTGCAGTGAGGTTTTGTACCAAATTTTCTACATCCACTAAGGTTTTCGCTAGTAAGTAACATGCCGTCATTCCGAATGTGATGTTGAATGGGTATAATTTACCCCATGCTCCTTTATTCTGCTCCAATGGCGGGTTTCACGAATTACGCTTACCGAGAACTCCTCCGGTTGTTCGGCGGTGCGGATTTGATCTTTACGGAAATGGTCTCCGCCCGGTCGTTTGCCGAACTGGAAATTCGCGGAATGGAACCCCCCTCACGACTCTGGGGAATCCGTGAAGAACCCCGCCCCCTTGCCGTCCAAATTTGGGACAACGATCCCGATACGCTTGCAAACCTTGCCCACAAACTCGCTTTCGACTATGGAGTCAGCAGTATTGATCTGAACTTCGGTTGTCCAGCCAAACAGATCGCGGGCAAAAGCGCAAGCGGTTCTTTCCTGCTACAATTTCCCGACCGTATCGGCGACATCGTGCAAAAAGTAGTCGCTGCCGCCCGACCGGTGCCTGTTTCCGGCAAGATTCGGCTTGGGCGGACACGGGATACCATCAATGCGATTGATGTTGCCCAAGCCGTGGAGTCGGCGGGAGCGGCGGGCATCACGATTCACGGTCGAACAGCAGCGGAAATGTATCGCGGTCAAGCCGATTGGGAGGAAATCGCCAAAGTCAAACCGAAACTGCGCTCCATTCCGCTCATCGGAAATGGCGACATCAAGACGGTGGAAGATGCGCTGTTTCGGATACGCAATTATCCGGTGGATGGCATCATGATCGGTCGCGGCGGCATTGCCAAACCGTGGTTATTTCGACAGATTGCTCAAACGCTACGAGGAGAGCCGACAGATGCAGAGCCTTCTGGGGAACAGATGGGCAACATAATTCATCGGCACTTTACGATATTACAGCAACAGTTTAATAAACATACCGCATTGATGTTGATTCGCAAAACGGTATGTCACTATGCTGTGGGGCAATCGGGAGCGAGGAAATTCCGAAATGATGTTTGCACGGCAAAGGACGTGGGGAGTTTTTTTGCAGTCATTCAAGACTTTTTCTAATGTACCTGTACTCCTTCTCCTGCACACTCTAACTCATGTAAATCGACTGTTTTTCAAAGTCGAACATCGCAACTTTGTTTTGCATGTGCGATAGGACACCCATCGATAGGGGAGCCTGTACCCGTACTGCCATGTCGATGGGGCACATCGGAGTCTTTCGGGTTTTGACACACTCTAACAGGTTCTGCCAGAGTATACTGGTATCCCCTTGTCCCGCCCACGGAATCGTGATTTCCTCTTTCCCGCTACCGAACGGCACGATGCGCACGCCGTATTCCCTTCCGCCGCCGAGCATCCCCCATGTGATGAGTCCGTCGGTTCCCCGAATCTGTGTATCTGAGGGCACATGATTGGAGAGCGTATTGGTCATCACAACGGTCGGACCATCCACGTAGTCGGCAATGATATTGCACTGGTCGGGAACCTCACGGTTATACTGGAAAGTTCCGCCGCCGCCAAAAACCCTGTACGGAAAACCGAGTTCCAAAATACAGAAGATCGGCGTGTAGGTGTGGACGAGCAAATCCGTCGACGGTCCGCCAGCATAGTCCCAGTACATCCGCCACTGGAAGAACCGAGACACGGAAAAGTCCGCTTTCGGTGCGTCGCCAAGAAAACGTTCCCAATTGAGATTGGGTCCCGGTTTCGCATTGTGATCGGGAATGGGCATCCGTTCTCCCCAGTCACCTCTTCGCATATAACTACATTGGACGTGAACCGGCTTGCCGATGATTCCACTGCGAATGAGTTCGATGATCTTCGGATAGTTGTCATCCGCCATGAACTGCGTGCCGACTTGAACAAGTTTGCCTTTCTCCTTGGCGGCTTTTTCGATTTTTTTTGCCTCTTCAAATTGATTCCAGTGCGTCAGTGGTTTTTCGCAAAACACGTCTTTCCCCGCATAGATTGCGTCAATGGTCTGCGGGGCATGGAGACGGTCAGGAGAAGCGATGCAGACCACATCGACATCCCTGTCTGCTAGGAGTTCTTCGTGGGAATCGTACATTTTCGTCCCGCCTGTCTTTTGGGAGGCTTCGACCATTCGGGGACGATAAACATCGCACACCGCAATGGGTCGGGCGATGCCTTTTTCCTTGAATTCGTTGATAATGTCCATGTGGGCATGGCACCGTCCCCCGGTTCCGATGAAGCCGATGCCGATTTGGTCGTTTGCTCCTTTGGATTCTTGGGCAACAATCAGGGGTGCCGCAAAACTCGCAGCGGTTACTCCGGTAGCGGTGTGAAGGAAGTTTCGTCGTGTCTGTTTCATGGTATATCCAATGACCCTAAATGGTTACGATAGCCCGATTGTAACGCCTTGCAGTTTGGTTGTCAAGTTCATCACAAGGACTCTGTCCGACTGTCTGACTGCAAGATTGAAAACTGGTCGGTTGACGACCGCCGGTAACAACTTTGCTCATTCCACTCCAGAGCAATTCCTGATACGCTCTAGCCATTTTTCCATTTACCGCCGACTTCGCCGAAGTTGCCCACAGGCGGCGGCGATTTTGTCCCCTTTGCGGAAGCGAACCTTCACTTGAACCCCCCAATATTCCAACTGTTCGATAAAATGTTTGACCGCCTTGCTTGACGGCACACGATAGTTCAATCCCGGCACAGGATTCAACGGAATGACATTGACGATTGCCGTCCGATTCCGCAACAAATCGGCTAACTGCGAAACGTGTTCCGGTTGATCGTTCAACCCCTCGATCAACGTATATTCAAACGTTACCCGCCGTCCCGTTTTGTGAAAGTATTCGTCCGTTGCCGCCAGAATGGGAGCAATGCCCGAATGCTGATTCTGCGGAACAATCTGTGATCGTAACTCGTCATTCGGAGCGTGCAACGATACCGCCAGTTTGTATCCTTTGTTTCCACGTATAACGGAATCGGCAAGTTTCAAAATGCTGGCGGGAATTCCCACGGTCGAAATCGTTACCCGACGCACACTTACGTTGAGCCCCTCCGCAGTCGTCGCGTCATCAAGTGCAGAAAGCAACGCATCGAGATTCAACAGCGGTTCGCCGATTCCCATCACAACGATATGTGTTAAACGCTCATGATCGGGCAACAAAGCATTGAGGCGGAGCAACTGTTCCAGTATTTCGCTTCGGGTCAGGTTGCGGATGAAGCCATCGAGTCCGCTGGCACAAAAAACACACCTCATCGCACAACCGACTTGGGTGCTCACACAGGCGGTGCGATGGTGCCGGTCGTTTTTGAGTAAGACACATTCGATTCGCTCGCCGTCTTCCAGTTCAAGAAGTAATTTTTGCGACGAGTCTTCGGATTGAATTCGACTCACTTCTTTTCCACGAAGAATGGTTCCGAAACGGTCGGCAAGGAGCGAGCGAACACCCTTCGGCAGGTCGGTCATTTGTTCGAAGTCGGTAATTTTCCGGGCGAAAATCCATCGTCGGACTTGTCCAACACGATATTCGGGCAAATTCCAGTCGCTGAACCGTTTTGCGAGTTCGGCGAAATGGAGTTCGAGGAAATTTTCCATGAATGTTTGGTGTGAAATTTGCCCTGTAATGATGTGGTTTATTTACTCAAACGCAAACGACATTCCCGACTGCATGACCTGCAAAATAAAATCGCTTTCCGGTCGTTTGACTGACCTGTCGGCAAGCGATTGTTGAGCGTATTGCGCCGCCGCAGAAAGACCGGCTGTTACATTGTCGGGTCCTAACCGCTGCAACATGTTGAGCACTTCGGCAAGCCGGGCGATGTCCGAAAACTCGCCTTGCAATCCGCCCAGTGCACTTTGAAGTGCTTCCTTGTTCGGCATGTCTCCCATGAGTTGCAGACCATCGTCGCCGTCTTTGATGTTCATACCCTGCATGGGTAGTCCTGTCCCTTGGACGTTTGCTGTCAGTTGCGACTCAAAATTTTTCATTTTGAGTTGTAACATGCTGGCAAGCATTTCCCCACGCTGTTTCAGTTGGGCAAGTCCCATCAGATCAAGCTCGCCAGTTCCTGCCTCTCCGCCGCCCTGCATGTCGGAATTGAGAAATTGTTGGAGTAAGTTTGCTGATGAGGAAATCGTTACGGTGTCTGTTGGCATTGTCCGCTTGCTTGTTGTTGCCAGCGTTTGAGCAAGTTGCTCTGCGGACTGTCCCGACTGAATACCGAAAATGCTTGGAAAATTGTTGATCGAAGAGGTGGAACCGAGCATAATTGTGAAGCGTTGGAGGGTTATTCTGGGGAAAAGTAACAATTTTTCAAAAAAGAGTCCAGAGGAATTCCGAACTGCGGGAAGGATAGACAAAAAGGAGAACAACCGGGAAACTTGTTAACGGGCTGGCTTAGAAGGAGGGTTGGAACGTCTTGAATTCTCCTTGTAGGTGTGTTACAATGGGAACCTGATTTGTCCGGTATTGTCGGTGGACGGGAGTTTTATATGAGCGTTCAGTTAGTTGTTGCATCGGGAAGTCGAGCGGGGCAGGCAATTCCCATCACTGGGGACCGGTTTGTCATTGGTCGGGCGGAAGACTGTAATTTGAAACCCCGAAGTGAACTCATTAGCCGGTACCACTGTGAGATTTTTTTGGATGACGGTGGAGTGTTTGTTCGGGACATGGGGAGTAAAAACGGTGTTTTTCTCAATGATGAGCAAATTACCGAGACGAAAGAACTAAAAAATGGAGACAAATTAGCGATAGGTCCCCTCGAATTTTTCGTACATCACACATTGGAGATGAAAACCCAAAAAATGACGAAGGTGAGATCTGTGAGCGATGCCGTTGCCCGAACAGTTGCCTTGCAGTCGGAAAATGCACAAAAAGGTCAAGAAGATGCCATTACCGATTGGCTTTTTGCCGCAGGAGAGTCTGACAATGAAATGGCAACCCAAACGATTGACGCTTCGGAATTGCTGAGTCACTTGCACGCTCAATCGCAGGAAACAGCCAACCGAGAAAATGAAGGGGACGTAGGGACAGACTCGCAGACCAAGTCCGGCTTGATGGGACCTGCATCGAGCAAAGAAGCGGCTTCCGAACTCCTTCGGAAATTTTTCAAAGGCGGGAAATAGGCAGCCCCAAAAACTGGCGGCACAGTCGCTGGCTCTCAACTCATGACTGATACACCCAAAAAATCATTCAAACATTGGTGGTACATCGGCTTGGCAGGGATCCTTGTACTGGCGGCAATTTACTACATCGGTAGTCGTGCTGGCAGAATAGAAGAACCTTGGGTCTGGCATCGCGGCGATAACGAACCGGCGAAAAACCTCGGCATTTCTGTCTCGGCAGGTTATACGACATCGACGATCAACACGTCGTCCGCTTCGAGCACTTCTCATAGCGGATTCTCTTGCATTGACATTTCCAGCATTGCCGTGCGAACCCGCGGCGACCATCCGTTCAGCATTGCCTGTGCCGCAAAGATTGCCGAACAACTCAAAACGATACCGGCAATCCAGCGGATAGAGTTCGCCGCACACGGTCCGCTCATCGGCAAGGATACCCCCATTCCGCCATGGGTGGTGCAGGTCGATGTCGGCGATCTGAATGAAAGGACAATACCCAATCGTTCGCTTTCAGGAAATATCTATGTCTCGTTCGGAGTTGCCGCCGCCAGACAGCTGACGATGTACGGTGATGATGGTGTCGCTCCGCTTGTCCAGTTCGAGCATAGTGCCACGAATGTGGTCAATTTTACGCACACCGGCATCAGTTCGCAGTCGGTCTTCTACGAAAAGATCGCCGAAGCCGTTGCCAAAAAAGCGGTCGAAACGATGGCGGCGGAATTCGACAAATTGAGTCGCACTCTTCCGCCGCTCCCGAGGTTGCCGGAAGCGTTTTATCCCGCTTATCATGAAGCATCCGCAGTACCGCCGATACCCGGTCTCGTTTCAACAACGACTCTCGTTGATGGTCGTCGGCTTATGTTGCCTCATTATTCGCTGGTGCAACTCAATACAAATTTTGCTGGAACGGACGAAGAGTTTGTGAACGAGATTCAGCAAGCAATGAACGAAGCCGGCTGGAAAGGATTTGTTGGCAAACATGAAATTTTCAAAGCAATGCGCGAAGACGGAGAAATTCTCAAACGTCATGATCATTACGACTTGCGTCTGGATCGGGATAATGAAACGTTTTACCTGTTTCAGGAAATGCGATCCGATATTTTTGATTCGCTTAACTTTGAAGTTCAGACCATGCTGACTGGCAAGGCATCGCAGTCTCCACCATCGCCGGAATCGCGGGTGTTCCTGTTGGAACGCATGGAAAAAATGAATCGCGACAGTGTGTTTTCGGCAATTCAAACGCTCTTGGACGAAAACGCCCCAACATCTGCGTTGTTGCCTTTCGCACACCGGGTAAGGATTGCAAACAATGAAACAGCCCAGCATTTGCAGGAACAGATACGCATCCGGCTCTTGGATGTGAGAACCAGTACGCCATCGGAGCAACTAGCGGTGGCACAGTTCTTTGAACAGGTCGGCGACATGGAAACCGCCAAAGAAATGCTTTTCAAGGCGTGGCAAATCCGGCAGTTGACACCATTTCCGAAAGGGGACAGTGAGTACATGGCATTGGCAAAGAAACTCGAAGTCGAAGAGGAGATGCAAGCCTTGCCGCCGCCGACAATCGAACTCTTTGAAGAGTATGGATTCATTTTGCTCGCGCCGGAAAACTGTCCCATGGAGGTTGAAATTGAATGGGACAAGGAAGCCCGATTTGCGGCGGTCAATGAGGATGGTTTGTTATCACTCTTGCAATTCACGGTGCGTTATGATAACGGTACATTTCACACAGACCGCTATCAAACAACGTTTATGAAGCACGGTTTTGGTCAGAGCAGTGCAAAGTCGAGCGGTTCGCACTTTGAGAGTTCTTTTCGGGTTGGAGATCGAGAAGGAACTTTTTATTTTTCTCTCATGTCCGAACCGCCGCGGGGTTCCGAGGGATCGCTTCGAGTGAGGGTTGAGTTTCGGTGATAACCGGCAAAACGATGATAAAACAAAAGCACCTGAGGGGTCTAAAAACCCTTCAGGTGCCTTGTAGAGTGAAACTTATCCCACATGAGTTCGATCTTGAAATTGCAACTATTCGACGTTTTCGAGATCGAGAACATCCAAGGAAGGAGATAAAAATTCTTGACAAAATTGAAGGTAAAATTTTTTTTGAACTGTCCAATTTTCTGATGCAAATTTTTCAAGTTGGCATGGTCAACGGCAAATTGTTGCGTGCGGGTCATGTCCAATGGCTTGACGAGCACCGGGGAAACTGGTATCATGACCAACCGATATTGGGGGGATTCAAATGAATTTGACGGTTTCCTTTTTTGTTGGCGAACATCTTCGGGAGATGAAGCAAGTCACCACTCCTTGCACTATCGGTCGTAGTAGTCGAGCGAATTGGGTTTTGACGCATCCTATGTTGAGTCGAAGCCACTGTATCCTCTACGACAAGAATGAGGAACTCTACCTTTGCGATGATGGTTCGCTCAATGGGACGTACTATAAAGGGATTCCTGTCAAAGAACCTGTCCGATTGCAGTGTGGGGACGAATTTGCGGTTGGTCGTGGTCATAACCTTAAGTTCTGTGTTTCTATCCTCGCCGCAAAGAACCCAGAGACAAAAAGAATGGATTATGCTCATCAAACGACCACCATTGATTCCCAAAACGACCTTGACTCCGGGCAATCGACGATATTGACATCACATTCGGCTGCCCAAGAATAACCTGATAAACCATCCAGATCAACTCATTAGATAATATGGACGCATTTAACACGCTGGGAATTTGGGACTGGGGAACGCTCATTGCCTACTTTGCCATACTGATCGGAATCGCCTGGTGGGTGATTTCGCAACACAACAAAACCTCCAAGGATTACTTCCTCGCAGGCAAACACGCCGGTTTTATCCTAATCGGCACATCCCTCTTTTGCTCGAACATCGGCTCCGAACATCTCATCGGTCTTGCCGGAACAGGTGCCAACGACGGAATGGCAATGGCACATTATGAACTGCACGCGTGGTGTCTACTGGTACTCGGCTGGGTGATGGTGCCATTTTACGAACGCAGCGGCGTGTACACGATGCCTGAATTCCTCGAACGGCGATACTCCTCGTCGGCACGATGGTTTCTGTCGGTCGTCAGTTTGATCGCCTATATCTTCACGAAGATTTCGGTCGCACTTTTCGCTGGCGGAATTGTTTTCAAGGTGGTTTTTCCGGTCGATCTCATACCGGGCTTCAGCAATTTTTGGCTCGGTGCTATCGGAATGGTCGTCGTTACCGGCTTGTACACGGTGCTCGGCGGTCTTCGGGCAGTGCTCTATACGGAATTGATGCAGACTGGCGTACTTCTGATCGGTGCAACCGCTGTGCTCTTCGTGGGACTTCATCAAGTCGGCGGTTGGGACGAACTCAAAAAAACCGTGCAGGGTGCCGACCGAAAGGTAGCCGTTGAGCAACTCGACGAAGCAACCGGCAACACGGTTTTGGTCGTAAAATCCAAAGTGAACGAGCACAATGAAACGGAGAAGATGGATCACTTCAATCTTTGGAAGCCGAACAGTCATCCGACGTTTCCGTGGTTCGGTCTGCTGTTCGGAGCACCGATTGTTGGACTCTGGTATTGGTGTACCGACCAATACATTGTTCAACGTGTCTTGGCAGGAAAAGATCAGCGGGCGGCAAGGCAAGGCACGATTTTCGGTGCGTACCTGAAATTGACACCGGTCTTCCTGTTTATTGTGCCGGGTATGATTGCCTACGCTCTCGCCGCTCAAGGAAAAATCGGACCGGAGGTGCTGCAAGACCCGAATCAAGCATTTCCGATCCTCGTTACGCAAGTGTTGCCCATCGGACTGAAAGGGCTTGTCGTTGCTGCTCTGTTAGCAGCACTGATGAGTTCGCTCGCATCGGTCTTC
>Ga0123353_10004792_pt1 | contig 17557 bp, 14 predicted proteins | sample TergutLab28metaG_3_FD_92763 | JGI IMG/M metagenome (GOLD analysis project Ga0123353, IMG submission 92763) | Labiotermes labralis P3 segment gut microbial communities from Petit-Saut dam, French Guiana - Lab288 P3 | ecosystem: Host-associated > Arthropoda: Insects > Digestive system > Gut ...
CACTGACCGGAGGGCTTGCCTATGAAGCCCTTTCCCATGCGGGACAGCTGGAACTGCCCCTTATCGTGATTCTCAATGACAATAAAATGTCCATAAGTCCCAATGTGGGCGGGCTTTCCAAATACCTCAGCCGTTTATCAATGAAGGCAAAGTATCAGTCCTTCCGCCGTTTTTTTGACACCATGATAAAAAAGATTCCGTTTATCGGCAGCATATTTTTCAAACTGATAGTCAGGATTAAAAGGGCGATAAAAGCGGTTTTTTATATTGATAATTTTTTTGTAGATTTGGGTTTTGAATATGTCGGACCCATAGACGGACATAATATCAATGATCTTCTCCGTGTTCTGGAAGATGTCAGGAAACTCGGCCGCCCGGTCGTAGTTCATGTTATTACACGCAAGGGCAAGGGATACAGTTTTGCCGAAGATGATCCCGGTTATTACCATGGAGTGACGGCTTTCAGGGAAAGCGGAAGCAATATTTCGTTTACCGAAGCTTTCGGTTCGGTAATGATCGCTGCCGCAGGACACGACAGCAGGATTATGGCGCTGACAGCGGCAATGGACAAGGGTGTGGGGCTGTCCCTGTTTAAAAAAACTTACCCCGATCGTTTTTATGATGTGGGTATCGCGGAAGGTCATGCAGTTACTTTCGCCGCGGGTCTCGCCGCCCGGGGATTAAAACCGGTAGCAGCGATTTATTCAACATTTATACAGCGCGCTGTTGATCAGATTATCCATGATGTTTCCCTGCAGAATTTGTCGGTACTTTTTGCCCTGGATCATTGCGGTTTTGTAAGCGATGACGGCGAAACACACCAGGGCTTATACGACATTGCCCTGTTCCGGCCCATTCCCAATATGACGATACTTTCTCCGGCCGGCGAAAATGAACTGCGGCTTATGGTCGATTACGCGCTTCATCTTGAAAGCCCGGCAATGATCCGCTATCCCAAAGCCCGCTGCCCCGATGAAAAACCCCCGTTTTCGCTTCCTCTGGAAACAGGCAGGGGCATTTGGCTGCACAGGGGATTCCGCAGCCATATCTGCCTCATGTTTACCGGCAGCCTGTATCAGCAGGCGCTTAATGCGGCGGCTATACTTCAGGACAGCAAAATTGAAATTGATCTGTACAATATCCGGTTCCTGAAACCGGCGGATGAAAATTATCTGGCGGAAATTTTCAACAGTTACGAACTGGTAATCCTCGCGGAAGAAGGCATCCGCCGGGGAGGATTCGGCGAATATGCTGCCGCTTTGGCCCGCTGCCGGAACTGCTCAGCAGAAACACTGGTAATTGCGGTGGATGAGAATTTCGCGCAGGGAGGAAATGCACTGGGAACCAGGGAAGAACTGCTCGCGAAAAACAAACTTGACGGACGGGGTATCGCGGAAACGATATTAACCAGGATACCTTCCCTGCCGGCTGCGGCAAATCATCCTGAAAAATTATATTGTCATAAAGAACCGGTATAAACATAGAGTTTTTAATTACTCATTGCTCATTTCCCCCCAATTCTGTATAATATTTTCTGACAAATGGCCTGGATCCAGCATATTTTAACATTTTATGATCTCATCCGTCCTATACTGGATGTGGCACTGCTTGCCTTCCTGTTGTTTAAGGGTTATGAACTTCTGGTAAAGACACAGGCAATGCAGCTGGTAAAGGGCGCCGGTTTTCTTGCCCTTGTTTACGGTATCGCCTACCTATTTAAACTGAGCACCCTGCAATGGGTATTGAACATTTTGGGTCCCGGATTATTTATTGTAGTCGCGATTGTTTTCCAGCCTGAGCTGAGGAAAATTATTATGCATCTGGGACAGGGAGAATTTTTCCGTCCGGATACCAAACCGAATATCGGCCAACTTGAAGCGGTAGTGACCGCTGCGGAACTGCTTTCACAGCAGAGACGGGGAATGCTGGTTGTTTTTCCCCGCAAAATAAATTTGAAAAATATCGCCGAAACGGGAACAAGGATAAACGCTGAAATATCATCCAGTCTGATTGTGGCGATATTTGAGTTTGACGGTCCCCTGCATGACGGAGCCATGATCATCCATAATGGGAGAATTGTCGCCGCCGGCTGCCTGCTTCCGTTATCGGAACAGCAGGATATACGGAAAAGTTTCGGTACAAGGCACAGGGCCAGTCTTGGTATGTCGGAACAATCAGATGCCGTTGTGCTGGTTGTTTCTGAAGAAACAGGCGCGATATCTCTGGCATTTGATGCAAAACTCTACTACGATCTTTCAACCATCGAGGTTACCCGGAAACTGAGGGAATTCCTGGACCGGGGAAGCCGCAGAACGATCGAAAGGGAAGATGCCGATCCGGAAAAGGAAGTCCTGGTTGAACAGTAAAAAACTGATATATAAAATAGTTGAAAACTGGCCGGCCAAGGTACTCTCCATTGCCATTGCCCTGATTTTGTTTGTTTTCAACAGAATGAATACCCTGACGACACGCAACCTTTCGGTACCGCTGGTAATTGAAACAGACGAATCCCTTATACCGTCGAACGCTTACATTAAAAGTGTAAGGGTAACCCTGCGCGGGGAAGATGACAGCATTAAATCGATTCTGGACAGGGATATTGAAGCCTATGTTGATTTCAGCAGACATGAGATAGAAGGCTGGTACCGTGCTCCGGTGCAAATCCGCAGAAAGGAAAGCGCCCGTAATGTGGAACCCCTGGAAATTGCCGTAACACCGATGGAAATTTCCGTACAGCTTGAACGGAAAGCAAGCAAATCAGTTCCCCTGATCGCGATGATAAGGGGAAAAGTGGCTTCAGGGTACGATTTGGTTTCACATTCGGTTTCGCCTTCGGAAATTGTCGTTTCCGGGCCTGTCAGCATAATGGATTCGCTCAATGAAATCCGTACCGATCCTATTGATCTTGACGGAAGAAACGGTGATTTCGGAATAATTGTTAATATTATTAACCCTAATCCGGTATTCGTGATAAAGGGAAGTTCCATGGCGGAGTTCAACGGACAGGTAAAGCAGTCGGTGCCCGTACGCAACTATGAGGGAATACCGATTCTCCTTTCAGCTCTGGACCCTGCATTTGAAGCGTACTTTGAAAACATGACTGGCAGTGTACGGCTGGAGGGAAATCAGAATCTTTTGGATAACTTCATACCTGCCGACGGATTTTTAAGTGTCGATTGTTCTGAACTGATCATGGAAGGAATTTATCTGCTTCCGGTAACGGTAAATCTGCCCTCAGGCTTTACATTGATCAGAAATGAGCCGAAAGAAATAAATCTGACTGTCACCGAAAAGGGAGAATAGCAATCCATTGGTAACCGGTATCGGTATTGATATAGTGGAAACAAGTCGCATGCTCCGATGGAAGGAAAACCCCGGTATATTGGAACGTTTCTATCATCCCAGGGAACTGGAAGATGCCCTTTCCAAAGGCCGTTTCACAGGACAGTCACTGGCCGCAAGATTTGCGGCGAAAGAAGCGTTCGGTAAAGCGCTGGGTACGGGACTTGCGGGAATCGTATTAAAGGATATTATGGTTATTAACAGCCTGAACGGGCGGCCCGAAATGCATGTCACCGGGACCGCACTTACCGCCCTCAATAAAAACGGGGCAAACAGGATCCATGTATCGCTTACCCATGAGAAGGATAACGCGGCGGCTGTAGTCGTTTTGGAGGAAATATGAGCGGAGAAGACAGAGAACTAAAAGTATCTTTTTATTCAAAAAAAGAGTATACCTGCCCATCCTGCGGAACTTTATTTCACAAAGAAGAACTTCTGTCAGGCGGAGGCAGGCTGATCGCCGGCTCCCTTACCAGCGAGTTGCACCGGTTGTACGAACCTTCATTAAAATACGGATGCGTTTACCCGCTGGCTTACCAGGCAGTTGTTTGCCCCGAATGCTGGTTTGCCTCAATGGAAGCTGATTTCCCCATTCTTCCCGAAGCAAAAATTGATGAAGCGCTGGAAAATAGGGAAGGCCGTAAAGCAGATGCCCTGCTGATTTTTCCCGAAGCCGATTTTTACCGGCCCAGGACTTTAATGGAAGGCGCCGCTTCCCAGTACCTTACACTCCGCTGCTACGATTATTATCCCAAGCAAATATCCCCGACGATTAAACAGGGGCTTGCGTCAATACGCACAGCCTGGCTGCTGGATGAACTGGATAAAAATTTTCCCAAACAGCATTACAACTGGCTGGCGACACTGTTCCGTAAAAAAGCACAGTATTTCTACAATGAAGCCCTTGCACGGGAACAAAGCGGTATAGAAACCATGTCAGGATTAAAATCATACGGTCCCGATACCGATAAAAATTATTCTTACGAAGGAATGCTTTACCTCTGCGCCTATTTGCGGTATAAATACGGTCCTTCGCAGGGTTCCGCCGAAAGGAAAACATCCCTTGAAGAAGCCCGCAGGACAATAGCTAAACTTTTTGGAATGGGGAAATCATCCAAGGATAAACCCGGAGCTTTTTTGGATCAGGCACGTAAAGTGTATGAGGCCATCAATAAAGAACTGGAAGATTCAGAACTGGCATAAAAGGCCATGCGAACCATAAAACTCATTATCGCCTATGACGGAACCGATTTTTGCGGCTGGCAGAGGCAAATTGCCCGTGACCCGGCATCCGGCAGCAATTTACCCCACAGGACCGTGCAGGCTGAAGTAGAAAACGCCCTGGAAAAGATTCACCATCATCCGGTCATTATAACCGGATCCGGCCGCACCGATTCCGGTGTACATGCCGCCGGCCAGGTAGCCGGTTTCAGGACAGATATTGAAAGTATCAAACCGGAAAATTTCGTACCGGCACTGAACAGTTTGCTGCCGCAGGATGTGCGGATTATGGAGGCAGCCGAAGCCAGCCCCGGTTTTCATGCCCGTTTTGACGCCCGCTGCAGAACCTACCGTTACCATTTTATATGCGGACGTCAGGCGTTTCCCGGCGAAAACCGTTATGCACTGCAGCTCTGGCACAGACCGCAAATTGATCTGCTTAACGCATATTGCCGCATCCTGCCAGGAGAACGTGACTGTTCCCTTTTTGCCGCATCGGAAGGAAAAAGCGAAGGCGATAACACAGTAAAATCCCCTTTCCGGTATATTTACCGCTCTTCATTTTTTATGGAAAACCGTCAGTTGATATTTGAAATATGCGCAAATGCTTTTTTATGGAAAATGGTGCGTTCAATAGCGGGAACTTTTCTTCATTACGAACAATTAAATACAGGGCCAGAACAAATGCAGGAAATTATCTCATCAAATGACCGAAAACTTGCCGGCCCTACCCTGCCCCCCCACGGACTTTTTTTGTGGAAAATAGATTACTACCGGGAATAATTACGGGTTTTCGTAGTGCTTGTACAAAAACCGGCGGATCTTTCCCTGGGCATTCTTTTCAAAAGGTTCATTGCGGACGGTAAATTCACCTATTTTTTTATATCCGGGCAGGGTACGGTTTGCATCCTCAATATTCTTTTTGACAAGGCTTCTGATAAATTCGTCACTTAATTCTTTACCGGGATAATCTTCCTTAATTGATTCAAAATTGGGTACCACTACCGCGTAAATTTGTTCCCCGCCGTAGGTGGGTTCCTTTCGGCCGACAATAAGTATTTCGCTTATTATACGTGAATCGCCGATATGAATTTCAATTTCCTCAGGGTAAACATTTTTACCGCCTGAACCGACAATCAGGTTTTTTTTGCGGCCCCTGATAAAAATAAAACCATCTTTATCAAAACAGCCGAGATCGCCGGTTAATAAAAATCCGTCCTTGGTTATTGTTTCCCTGGTCGCTTCATCGTTTTCAAAATAGCCAATCATGACAGAAGGAGACCTGGCCGCAATTTCCCCAATACCGTCAGCATTGGGATCAATTATTTTGACCTCGGTATAACTCACGGGAAGTCCGACCGATGTATTACGTTTATGGCGCGGTGTGTTAACTGAAATGAGCGGACTGTTTTCGCTCATGCCGTAACCGTTGACCATATTAAAACCAAGCGAATCAAAAAAGTCCGCAGTCTGCGGATTAAGGGGGCCGCCGCCTGAAACCATAATTCCTATCGAATGGAGTTTTGCTTTTTTCCTGATAAAACGGAACACTACCCTTCCGAATTCAGGCCTTCCCCTGTTGGATTCTGCCAGGGCGATTTTACGGAGCAAATTCAGGGGACCGCGCAAAATAATCGGCAATTGATCATATATTTTCCGTATGGCGGCCATAACTTTATCGTATAACAGCGGTACGCCGATGAGGAATGTCACTCCTGCGTCCCTGATATCATCTACTACAACTTCACCGACAATTTTTTCGGCAATTACCACCGCTACGCCGATTGAAACCGGCGCCAGAAATGAACAGGTAGTCGGATAAGTGTGATGCAGGGGCAAAACATCCATAAAGACATCTTTTTTACCCGGCTGCAATATCCGGACTGCGGCGCTGGTATTGGCGATTATGTTTTTATGGGAAAGAGTTACCCCCTTTGCAAAACCGGTGGTACCGGAAGTAAATACAATTGATGCCGGATCGCCCGGTAAAATACTGTCCAGAGGAGGAAGCGGTTGGGCAGCGGCATCAGCGCCAAAACGGGAAAATTCATCGTTATCGGAAACACAAACAGAAACCGGAAGTTTGATTCCTTTTTCCGGAAGTGATTTGGCGAATTCCGTTTTTCTGCCGGAATAAAATATCGCTTTGGCGCGGGTTATATTTATTATATTAATACATTCCTGTTCTGAAATTAAAAAATCAACCGGTACAATACAAATTCCGGCGACAAGTGTACCCATCCATGCCGCCATCCATTCCGGACGGTTTTCCGCCCACAATATTACACGGTCGCCTTTAACCAAACCTGCCGCCAGAAGCCCGCGGGCTATTCGGCGGCATTCATCGCCAAACCGGGCATAGGTCCAGCGGGTAAATTCCCTTTGTTTACCGGAACGGTAAAGAATTGCGTCACAATTTGCATGATCCCTCGATACCTGATCCAGTAACTGGGCAAAATTTTGATGGGGAATGTCAGGAAGATTGGAAATATAATCGCCGTAATCAAGCATACACACCTCATTAATGTAATTTACCTGATAATAATATACGAATTCTTGTTTTTTGTCGAGGAAAAAAATCTCCAATTAAGTAATTTAAACTCTTGCGGTATTTTATTTTATAACCATAATATGATAAATGCGCTGTTATGCTATCCTGATGGCCGCTGGTTTATCAAACCGTTTTGGAAGCGAAAATAAACTGTTCGTCCCGTTTAACGGTAAACCTCTTTTTTGTAACACACTGGACCTGGTATGCAGTATGGATTGTTTTAAAAAAATAATTATGGTTTACAATGATGAAAAAGTCGCCGCTCTCATCAATTCTGAAACACGTTATAAAAACCATGAAATTATCACCGTTTTTAACCCGGCACCCGAAAAAGGTCAGGGGGAAAGCGCCCGTCTCGGGGTTATCGCCGTTGATGTGAAATTAACCGGAAATGAACCCGTATACTATCTATTCTTTCCCTGCGACCAGCCGTTGCTTGACACCGCAACAATTCAACTTCTGCTTAATAATGCCAAACCGGGTTTTATAACAGAACCCGGTAATATCAAACCGAAATCTCCGAATTTATTTTCATCATTTTTTCATGATGAACTGCTTGCATTAAAACAGGGAGAAAACCCCCGACTGATAAAAAAACGCCATCCGGAACTGGTTATTACTGTGGAAGTACCGAACTCCATTATTCTTTCAGACATTGACACACCTGAAGATTTGGAAAGATTAAACGAGGACAGTTCCTGTAGATGAAGCTGTCGGCGCCAGTGCCCGTGCAATCACAATTGTTGGGAAATAAAAGTAAAAAGAAGATGATTTCTCTTGACAGATACGATAATACATCGTATATTGTATCGTATGAAAGTAACAGCCATAATACAGGATGAATTGATAAAAAATGTAAAAGCTTATACTCAAAGTTCTACGGTTACTGAAGCAATAACCATTGCTTTAAAAGACTGGGTAGATCTATATAATATTAAAGAATTAAACAAGCAAATTATAAAAAACCCAATTTTTATGGATGAAAGTAAAAAAATCAGGGAAATAAATCGTTCTCTATGATAATACTTGATACATCTGTCTGGATTGAACATTTAAAAAATAATCAGAATTTTTTTCCCGTAATATGTAAATTTCTGGAAAGCAGAGAAATACTGGCGGTGGAATGTGTTTTTGGCGAATTACTTCAGGGAGTTAAAAATAAATATGAGAAGGAAATTATTTTAAAATTTTGGAAATATTTACCAAAAGAAAATTATGAAAATATAATAATTGAAGCCGGTGAATATTCGGCAAATAATAAATTACCGGATTATGGTGTTGGATTAATAGATTCAATAATATTGATGCACGGAATAAAAAGTAACTCCAAAATATGGACATTGGATAAAAAATTCTTAAAAATAATACCGGAAAAGTTAAGATATAAAGCAAATATTTCTAATTATTAAAGTTACATTGAATTTACCTTTGATTCTATATTTTTAAGGATTCTAAAAGAAGGGTCTGCATTAAAACGCCAGTGACCGGTACGGCCTTTACTTACCAACATTTTAGCTTCGGTCTCAAGTGAGAGGATACCTTCATCAAGAACCTGTCCCTGGTATTGAGCAAAGAGAGTACCATAACGGATGCATTTCTGTTTTCCACAGGGAATCGTTACTGTTGTCGGAGCTCCCAGGAGTGATTTCATCTTTCGGGAATAGTCCAGACCCATTGCATAAGCCGCCAAAGAGTTTTCCGTACCAAGACAGTAACAAAGATCCGTACCTCCTTCATAGGGCGCCCATGGGGTAAATGGCCTTCCGCCATATTGCATCCAGAGATTATTAAATCTCAGGATTATATCATCTTCCTGTGCAGACGCAGATCCGGTGAAAAAACAAATATAGGCTGCTTTAAGTTCAGGGTTTATGACCGAAGACCATCCCAAATCAAGAGATGAATCAATGCGGCCTGTAACAAAGTCAGTATAACCAAGAGGCCCGGGTACCCGGCTGAGGTCTGTAACACCAGTGGTAACATTTCCGGAACTAAGCGGAGCTTCTGAAAGAGACAAAAATTCCATTCCCGGAACAAGACGAGTGGTATTATCAAATTCGCTTCCACAGGGGGCAGTTGCCCAGACTGAAGCTGCTGCAGAGATTCGGCAGCCTGCTGCCAGAAATGGAGCGCCGACAGTGTTATGCCAGCCCATACAAATTTCATGGTCCTTGGTTCCTTTATTGGCAATTGAAATGCTTACATAATGAATATTATGATCCGGTACAAGTACATCGATCTTTCTAAAAAAGAGAGGCATGGCTTCGTCAGGACATTCCATTACTGACAATGCCCAAACCGCCCCGCTTTCTTCGTCATTCCCTGATGAAATGAAAAGCCAGGGGAGGTTTGCAGTCCAACCGTGAGGCGGCATATTAATCCCGTCAATTATATGATCCGGTCCGAAGTTCGGTATACAGGGAAAATTACCTGCCACATTATAAAGAAGTCCGGATTTCCAGAAAGCATCATGTTCTGAAGCCTGGTACGGTTTACCTGAATTGGATCGGAACCATGGAAGCCAATGGGCATTAATCCGTTGTTTATCATTTATGAGAGACATTTCCGGAATCATACTTCCAATGTCTTCTATCAAAACTTTTAAACCTGCATTTTCCAGGACTGTAGCGTTTTTTTCACCTGATATTTTTACGCGTTTTGCAGGAAGCTTTGTTCCATTCAATTTTGTGTTTTCCATTTCCTTTATTCTCCTGCCAATGTAGTATGGAACCAGTCAATAATTTCTTTAGGGGAAGCTGAACCAGTGGTTCCGATTTTTTGTATCACTATTTCCGATGTTAGTACAGCTGTCTGTGCAGCTTCTGTCATCGTTGCCCCTGCGGCCAATGTAATTGCAAAGCCCGCAAGAAATGCATCCCCCGCGCCGCAAAAATCAATGAGCCGTTTTATATGATGAGTAGGTATATGGGTAATATTGCTGTCTTCGGCAAGCAAACAACCTTTACTGCCCAGGGTACAGCAAACTGGTGCCTGGTTAAGTTTTGACAATGTGTCTGCGATAATGGCATAATCCTTCAGGCTGTTTCCGGATAAAACTCCATTTTTAAGATTTGCGTTTACTGCATGAGCTGCCTCAACTTCATTGGGTTTAGTGATAACATTCCTGAATTCACCGATATTGTCCCGGCTGTCCACAATTACCCTTAATCCCTGCCGGCCAAGATCGCAAAGTTTTTCACGTACACGTTCGGTAACACAGCCGAACTGACACTGGTCTGAAACACAGAGCACATCAACTTCTTTGGCAATTATATCCAGATACGAAAGCAGTTTTTGTTCGTCCGTACCGTTTACGGGAGTGAAATTAACGAAATCAATGCGGGGATCTTCATATTCAACATCACTAATTCCCTTCCGGTAAGGTTTACAATAACCATTGGTAACCTGTGTATCGCTGGTGATTATATAACCGGTATCTGTTCCCTGTTTTTCAAGTAATGATTTTACCAATTGACCCCGCCAGTCTTTTCCTGTTATTCCGGTAACCAATAATTTTGATGTTCCAAGGGCTGCAAAATTGGCCGCTACATTTCCACCGGCACCCAGGGAATAATATTCCTGAACTACAGGCAGAGGATAATGGGGGGTTTCACGTGATAATTGTGATTTCCTCATATCTGCACGCCAATAGGCATCAATACACAAATCACCAATCAATCCGATTTTAGTGGTTTTAAAGCCGTCAAGTAATTTTATCAGGCGTTCCAGTGTTAATTCTGCAGCGTTTTGCATCAATTTATTCCTTTTTATTTAACACCCAAGAATGAGTATATAAGTTCAGCTTCGGAAAAATCGCCAATAATAATATCTGCTCCGGCACTGATTAACCTTGTACGCTTCATTTGATCTACACCGAAACCGGCCGCTTCATCGCTGGCAACACCAATTGTACGTGCGCCTATCTGCTGCCCCAGTTTAATTTCTACCTTGCCATCGCCGAAAACAGCCAAAGTTTTCGGATCCAGGTTATCCGCCAGTTCTTTTAAGACAGCTTCTTTTCCGCAATCACGGGAATGAACACCTGCTCCCCGGATATCGCCAAAATATCCGGCAAAACCCAGCAATCCTGCTTCCATTTTTACATCAGCATCGTCAGTTCCGCTGGCCGCATACAGTTTCACGCCGCATTTTTGCAATCCCGCAACAAAAGGAAGGGCATTTAAGACATGGTATTTGGAAGCCTGAATTCTTCCACTGGATACATCTTCACGGCGCTCTTTGACATTTAACATAAGGCGGCTCAAATATTCTTTTTTTAATTCCCAGGGATCGGGTCCTTTTTCCAGATTGTTATACGTTTTAATACGCTCACTGAGCCATTCCATCTGGAAAATAGTCTGAATACCTGTGGATTGATCTATATATTCTGCCACTTCATCATTTATGGCGCTATTTTCACAAGCGCCTGTTTTACCGCAAATAAATTCTGTCATCATGGGAAGCATTACCTTTTCCCAGCCATATCTTAAAGTGGAAAGGGTACCGTCAAAATCGAACAACGCCGCTTTTACAGCTGACAGTTGTTCTGAATACTTTTTTACTATTTCCATAATCTGCCTTTTTATGCAAACAACGCGTATATATTTTCCAGCGGAACATCAGGCTGCAGTGAATGTGAAACTGCCATTATATATCCGCCGCCATCGGATAATTTCCTGTTTTTTTCCGCTGCAGCTTTTTTTACCGCTTCCGGATTTGCCGAGGGTAAAAATTGCTGTGTATCCAGACCGCACATTAATGTCAAAGTATTACCGTATTTTGCTTTAATCTCATCCTGATCCATACCAACTGCACTTTCCTGAACGGGATTTAATACATTGATGCCTATTTCCGCAAGGTCGCCGACAATCGGTCTTACAGCGCCGCAGGAATGGTACGCAATAACGGCATCCTTGCGGAAGCTGCGAATACGTTTTATCAGTTTAACCATACGGGGTTTCAGCCATTTCCGCCAAAGCTCCGGTGAAAGGATCATACCCTGTTGGGTACCGACATCATCACCCAGCCAAATCCAGTCTACTTCCCGTTTAAGCGCTTCTTCCGCCACATTACCCGTAAATTCACAAATCCTGTCCAGTAAAATTTCTGCTTCAGGTTCCCCGATAAGCATATCGGTAAGCAGTTCTTCCATGCCTCTCAGATGGTAGGCAGGTTCAAACAGGGATCCGCTTATATCGGCTCCGATGAAATGGGTCTTCCCGTATTTGCTGATTAATACATCCAATATATGGAAACGTTCCGGTTTACATGCTTCAGGGAAAGGATACCGGGCGATTTGTTCAGCACTTAATCCGCTTAACGGATGGGAAATGGGTGAATTGTAATAACCTTTGCGTTTCCATGTAATACCCCATTCATCCGTGAAAGTTTCACCTTCATTTTTTTCAATTTCCATCTGGCCGTTAATCGAAAGCCATGTCTGCATAATATCGTTTCCAATAAAGGCATTCACTTCTTCCGGCGAAATACCTTCTTTTTCGGAAATCATCTGTGTTATTGTTCCCCCAAGCCATATAAAACGGGGAGAACGGTCAACAGCCCTGCGTTGTATTGAGTTATATACCCTTTGTTTACTGTTCATAATGTTATCTCTATATCAATTTAACTCCACTTCACTGTTTGTATCTGGAAGGGAGCAAAAGTCAGTTTAATAATTTCATTATTGGTAAAAAGCAAATCGGAAATTTCATTTTCCAGTAAATCGCAAAGAACAGCTTTGGTATAAGCCGCATCCGGTTTAACATTAACGGAGGCATCTGCACCGATGGATTCATAAAAACGCGTAATCGTTTCTTTTCCGTTTTCTGCATGTTTTACCGTGTCCAGTACTACCGAATTGGTATCCATATTAAATATTTGAACTGCAGCTTTTGTGCCATTGGCTTTTTCTGTCCTCAGGGGCAGGTTGTAGGCAAATGCTTCACGTACAACGGTTTCAAGGGAACCTTTGTGGGGATAAAGCGCGTATTTAAATTCCTGTTTTCCGCGGTCAGAACCTATACCAGGCCAATTCTGTGCCCGCAGCAAACAAAGTTCCAAAAGACTTCCCTTGATTCGGTAGCCGTATTTACAATCGTTTAAAAGTGCCACACCGCGGCCGGTTTGGGAAAGGTCAGCCCATTTATGGCCGCATGTTTCAAACTGCGCGGTTTCATAAGTATTGTTTTCGGATACAGTTCTTTTTAAACTGCCAAATTGAATTTCAAAAGTTGCAGCATCGGTAATAATATCTGTATCAAAACCGGTGCGCAGCATTTTTCTGTCTTCCTGCCAGTCCACTGTAGTTTGGAAATCCAGCCAGGGTTTACCCGAATAAAGGCAGACATCCATTTTAATTTCTGAAGAACCGAATTTATATTCCTGCCGCATCACAGAACGATAACCTTCATGTACAAGGGTTTGCTTAACCAAAATGAAATATTCAGGCTCCAGGTACAGGTACTCAATGGGGATATCCCAACAATCACCCTGATCATCCCAAACGGAAAGACGGTTTCCTTTGGTTCCGCAGCGCAGTGATTCTTTTTGTGCTGTTTTGTCAAATACCGAAACCAGAGAACCATCTTCATCAAACCGGACACATAGAAATTCATTTTCCATTTCATTGTTGTTTTGGTTTACCGATACGGAAACTTCATTTCTGTCCAGAATCTGCGGCGGAGCAACAGAAAGGGCCTTTGCAAAAACCCTTTCTGTTTTACCGTTTATTTCCGTCCATTCCCAGCGATCCCATGAAAGGGCGTTAACAACAACTTCATCACCGGCAAAAGCAGCGCAGGTTTCCCGGATCATTTCCTGCAGACGATTATAAATAATTTCACTTCTGGGGTTGGTAACCTCATATACGGCGTTAATGGAAGAACCGGGAAGGATGTCATGGAACTGATAGAGTAAAAATTCTTTCCATAATGCATCTAGTTCCTGTTTTGGGTAAGGATTGGTACCGGCCGTAACGAGCAGCATTTCCAGTTCTTTAAACAGAAATTCAATTTTACGGTTATACCATTTGGTTTTACACTGGGTGGTGTATGTCCCCTGATGACGGTCAAAGTATAATTCTCCCCGGTGGGTTGATATATTGCTGCCCTGATTTTCCAGACGATTAACATTTTTTTCCAGTCTGACAAGGAAGTCTTCGGCCAAACCATGACTGACAGGTACAAGGCCTTCGATATTTTCCATACGGGCAGCTCTTTCCAGATGTTCCATACCCGGACCGCCGCCGCCGTCTCCAATACCATATAACATTAAAGCTTCATCAATAAGGCCGTTTTCCGCATGATTATTTTCAGCTTTTTTAATGCTGGAAGGAGTCATGGCGCCGTTATATGTACCTTCGGGCAGCATATGTGACAGAATTTTTGTACCGTCAATTCCCTGCCAGTAAAAAGTGTGATACGGAAAACGGTTAAATACATTAAAGGCAAGTTTGGTGGTCATGAAATAATCAACCCCGGCAAGTTTCAGGATTTGCGGCAGGGCAGCACTGTAGCCGAACACATCAGGCAGCCACAGGTTGCGTACATCTTTACCGAATTCTTCCCTGAAAAAAGCTTTGCCGTACAGGAGCTGGCGAACAAGGCTTTCCCCGCCCGGAATGTTGGTATCTGGTTCGCACCACATGGCACCCTGCAGTTCCCAGCGTTTTTGTGCAACCTTTTTTTTAATACCTTCGTAAATCGCAGGGTAATCATTCTTTATCCAATCATATAACTGCGGTTGTGATGCGCCGAAAATATAATCCGGATACAAATCCATATTTTTAAGTGCGGTTGCAAAGGTTCTGCCTCCTTTTCTGCGGGTTTCCCGGATGGGCCAAAGCCATGCGAGGTCAATATGGGAATGTCCTATCGCATTTAAACGGAAAGAAGGATCACCGCCTTTCTTTTTTAATTCAACCGCCACAATACCGGCTGCTTTTTCAGTTTCCTTTGGGGTAAAATTTACAAGCACCTTTGCGGCTTCATGAAGGCGGAAAAGTATAGATGAACGGCGTGCGCTTTTATCATCCAGGCAATTCATTAAATCAATCAGCACCTGGAAATCGTAATAAAGGCTGCGAATATTTTCGTTTACCTCAATGATTTTTGCATGACGCATAACACAGTTAACCACCTGGCCTTTAGCCACATTATGGTTGGAACTGCCCAACAGGGCATTACAGCCAACATCCATCCATAGATCAATTTTTTCCCCGCCGTTGGCTTTTGGTTTTAGACGGTACAGGCATTTGCCAGGGTAACCAGGATGATTATCAAAATTATTTTCCACATAGGTAAGTCCCCGCTGCGGAATTCCGTTATCGTATACAAGACATTCGCCTCCTGTATCGATAAACAGTGCAGTCGATAAACCCGCAGCGCTTTCCGGTACAATTCCCGTCAGGTGAAACCAGGCACATTCCCATTGCTTCCCCCAATGATCATTTTCCTTCAGGACAAGTTTTTTTCCGGTTTCACGTTCATTGTAGGGCACAGGTTCATCTGTTAAATAAGCTGTTACTTCCAGATCCGCCAAATGGGTATACATTTTTTGACTTAAACGTTCAAAGGCAATTTTGATATTACGTTCGATATGTTCCCTAAAATACGGCATTTTTTTTCCTTATTGTTCAATAATAATATCGTCTATCAGAGCCGCGAAATTCCCCGCTGTCGAACCGTTGTCCCCGTAGCTTACAATCACCGCGATAATGTATTGACCGTTAAGAGAGGCTGGTATAGCCGCTGTCTTCTTCTGCCAGCCGTTTTGCACAACTCCGACATTGTGTAAACTATACCCTGCCGCACCGCTTAAACAACTGGCATTTTCAAACATCAAATCGATATTAACATTCACACCAAGCGAATTTTCAGCTTTTTGCCAGAAATTCAATGACATTCCCGATTCAACCTTAATCCTCACATCAGCGATTTTATACAGAAAAGAAGCCCCTTTTCCGGCAGTCCTTTCCCCCGCCAACCGGAACGCGGAACCACCGCTTTTTGCATTTTCAACATAAACCATTCCAAGCGTTTCTGATGGCGGAATGTATGTGTCAAATTTATCATTACGGCCAACAGCAGGTCTGTTAACTGTAAATTCCCCCGTAACGGTGACATTTTGCGGAAAACCCATTACACCGCCGTCAGGAACACCCACATCCAGCTGCAAATGGTTTACTTCAAAGCCATTATATGAATTATCAATCATTGACCGCCCGCGTCGCCGCTCAAAACTGTTACGCCAGAATACCGGACCTTGCGAGTGTTCAACTATAACAGAGTTTGGGTTGTTGTAATCGTTAAGCGGCGGAGTATATCCGGGAGCCCCAACGACAGTGCTACCGCCGCCGGCAGCTATTTTATTTTGAAAAACCCCGACTATCGCATTTGCCAGCCTGAGATAATAATCATGGGAAAGCCATTTACCATCCGCGGCAAATGTCAGAAAATATTGGTCAAGCGGTAAATCAAAATAGTCTGCAGCGGCCTTTATCCAGCTGGTGCCTTCATCGTACTCATCAAACATCGAAATAAACAGGCTTTTAATTTCATTTTTTGAATCACGGTTAAAGTACTCCTGTAACTGCCCCCAAACCCACTGGCCTGCATTCCTCGGTAAAACATTGGGAGGATTTGGGTGTCCCATATTGGACCATGCAAAACCAGGCCATATTGTAGGCATTAATGTTATTGGTTTATTGTCCGCCCACTTTCTGGGATTATCGCGGCAGAACTGGAGCCCTTTCTCATGCAGGTTTTCCCCGCTTAATACCCTGCCGTAAATGTCTCTGCCGATATACCATGGGATAATCATGTCAAAGAGTGTGTGCATATAAACGCCGCGGGGATGCTTTACTTGGGGGTCTTCTTCCCACCATGTATTGTCATTCAGGCCGCCTATTACATAACAGCCGCGGCTGCGGAACCATTCAATAAGTTCAATCATGGCGTCAATGCCAAGGTAGCGGTAATTATCAACACTTTCATCGGCAAACCCGCACCAAAAATGCACAATTGGTTTGCCTTCCGCCATGGCATAATTGGGAGAATTCAGAATACCCTTACGTTCCACATTATAAATCCAGTCGAGTTTCATCCGTTTGACAGAAGATTTTACATCGGGATAAAAACGGGGGCCTGCACCGGCAAAATCGTAATTTACATGGAAAAGCCGGTCATTTTCTTCGGCCGCTTCCATAACTTTTATTAAATTGCTGGACGAATTATCAGTATCAAAAGGCGTTGTAACAATAAAAAATCTCTGGACAGCCGCGTCATGTATCCCGGAGTCCTTCATCCACTTCATTTGGGTTCGTATCACTTCCCTGTCCAGAGAATTAAACAGCTGTGCAGGGTTTCCGTCGGGTTTTACATAATTGGTATCGTAAAGAGTTACGCCGTTTGCGCGGTATTCTTCAAATCCGGCAGGCCAGAACTC
>Ga0123353_10004793_pt1 | contig 17555 bp, 18 predicted proteins | sample TergutLab28metaG_3_FD_92763 | JGI IMG/M metagenome (GOLD analysis project Ga0123353, IMG submission 92763) | Labiotermes labralis P3 segment gut microbial communities from Petit-Saut dam, French Guiana - Lab288 P3 | ecosystem: Host-associated > Arthropoda: Insects > Digestive system > Gut ...
TATGTTGTTCTTCGCAGGCGGCACCGCCTTCATACTCGTATCGGATACTTCGGAAAGGACCGATCTTGACATAAACATCATAGCAACGGTCAATATCAACGGATCAGGCATATTTGCAACGGATTCTTTGGGCCTAAGCCTACCCGATCACGATTTATCAGAAGCGGAATTGAATGCATGGAAAGATACGAACCTGGATAAATGGAGAGTGGGACTCGTATTCATGACACCGGGGCCCGCATCGATACAGCACGTGATGCTTAACAAATTCGTTGTGGAAACGCTCGGTTTGAATTTTGCTATGTACGCCAACACCAAATCCGCGGGAACCGTCTATTGGATACAGGTCGCCCCCACCAACATGCAGGGCATGTTCACGAGCACCGAGTACATAGACGGAGGATTCCCCTGGGAACCGTTCTTCTCCGGTGCCGTGAGCAGTGTCAGCTCTGCTGCCGCTGTCGGAACATCCGATCAGCTTGAACCGAACCACCCGTGCTGTATGGTGGCCGCCAAGGAATCATTCCTTGTGAATAATGAAACTGCGGTACTGAGGTTCCTGTCGGCATATACGGAGACGGTGGATCGTGTGAATACCGCGATCGCCAACCCGAGCAGCGCCGATTACGACAGATTGATGGCGGTATCCAAAGACTTTACGGGAATATTGGACAACTCCGTTATCAATCAGGCGTTCGCCGGTCTTACGTACTCGTACACGCTTGAGGACAATCTGGAAGATTACACCGCAGGCCTTGTTGTCGATTTCGAAAAATTGGGAACTATAACGAGGCATGTGGATGATCCGACGGCCTTTGCGCATTCGTTCATCAATCGTACATACCTGGAAAAGGTGATGGACGAGAAGACGGAAGAGAATCCCTCGCAGAAAGTGAAGATCAGAGTCGGTCATTTGGCCGGCGATATACACCAGATCTGTCTGATGTTCGGCGTGGATGCCGGAATATTCGACAAATACGGTGTTGAACTTGTAAGGACCCTCTACACTAACGGTCCGGGTGTGATGAATGCATTCCAGCTCGGGATCATCGATATCGGATTCCTCGGACTTCCGCCGGCTGTGATAAATACGGTCAATTTCAGATGAGGTTATGACATGACGAGATTCAAATATGATCGAGGGGCCCGAACGCTCCGCCGGCGCCGACGGCGACACCGTTATGACATGACGAGATTCAAATATGACAGAGAGAACAAATTCCACAGACTCGGAAGAAGGGTTCTCATCATCGCAACCTCTTTGGCCACGCTGATATATGTGTGGTGGATCCTGGCCATAATAATAAACACCCCTGCTATACCGACACCGGACCTGGTGTGGGCGGCATTCCTCGACTTATTCAGGAACGGGGATGTGCAAACGGGTCTCAGCATGTGGGATCATATGTCCGCCAGCCTCAAGCGATTCCTCGGCGGGTTCTTGATAGCATTCGCGATCGCCGTTCCGTTAGGACTTCTGATAGGATATTCCAAATCCATGGATGAGTTCACGAAACCCATAATCGAAGTGTTGAAACCCATCGCTCCGATCGCATGGGCTCCCGTGCTCATATTCGCTACCACGTTGACCTTGGGTCCGATACTCGTGGTATTCATAGGAATATTCTTCCCGCTGCTGTACAACACGATATTCGGTGTGAAGAAGATAGACCCCGGTCTTGTGGACGCTTCGAAAACACTCGGAGCGACGAACGGGCAGATATTCTACAAAGTAATGTTACCATGCACCGTTCCGTACATAATGAACGGTATACGCATCGGTTTCGGAATAGGGTGGATGTGTATCGTCGCGGCTGAGATGATCGCACCGCTGGGAGGCGGAATGGGTTATTTCATCAACCTTCAGGCGGTGTTGAGCAACTGGCCGGGCGTTTTCGTAGGGTTGGGAATAATCTCCCTGCTCGGTATACTGACGACCGGATTGGCGGATTACGCCTATAAAGTGATAGCTAAAAGGATGGGGATGGAATGAGCGAATATCTTCAGCTGAACAACGTAAGGAAAGTGTTCAAGAAAGATGAACGGGAAACGGTCGCCATAGAGGACCTTACGCTCGGAATAAAGAAAGGAGAGCTCGTTTCGATACTCGGCCCTTCCGGATGCGGTAAAACGACCGTTCTGAGAATGATAGCCGGGCTGATCGAACCGAGTTCCGGAGAGGTGACCGTAGATAACGTCAAGGTCGCCGGTCCGGGGCCTGACAGAGGCATGGTGTTCCAGGATTTCGCACTGTTCCCGTGGCGTTCGGTCCGTAAGAACGTTGAATTCGGATTGGAAGTGGCCGGCGTTCCGAAGGAAGAGAGGATCGAGAAGGTCAACAGGTACCTCAGCATCGTCGGATTGGATAAGTTCGCCGACGCGAGAGTTCACGAACTGTCGGGAGGCATGAAACAGCGTGTCGGCATTGCAAGAGCCATCGTTAACAATCCTAAGGTGATCTTAATGGATGAACCGTTCGGCGCTCTGGATGCTCAGACGAGGAACATCATGCAGGCCGGCCTCATCAAGATATTAGATAAAACGGATCAGACGATCGTGTTCGTTACACATTCGGTGGATGAAGCCGTTTTCCTATCCGATCGTATCGTGATACTGACAAAGCGTCCGGGTAAGATCAAGGAGATCATCGATATCCCGTGGCCGAGGCCCAGGGACCGTGCATCACCGGAATTCACGGCGCTGAGAAAGCGTATTCTTACGGATCTCGAAAAAGAGAACGCGATAAACTGATGCGAAAGCATCATTTCTCATCTTTTCAATTATTGATCCGTTCCGCGAAGCTTTCGGCCTCTGCCTTGTATTTCTCGCCGGCGACCTTCTCTTTATCAGCGAACGGTACGGCGAACGAACCGCCGTATGTCATATTGAATTTTGTGAAGAACATCTTCATGTGCTCAACCGCTTCGTCAACGATATTCTCCTCGCTCTCCGCCACCGTGACGATGAATGCTTTCCGCCCTCCCAGACTTTCGGCGAGAGCCTCGTCATATTTGCAGTATCCATGTAATTCCTCAACGAATGCGCTCAGCGCGCCGGACATGTTCCATCTGTACACCGGGAACGCGAATACCACGACCTCGCTTGCCGTCAACTCGTCGATAAGTTGCTTCAATTCATCATCCGGGCGAGTTATCCCGCAATCTATGCATCCTTTGATATTCATGAAGTAAAGCGGGAATTCTTTGACCTCTGCGCCTTCGGTCCTCATGCGCTCGGCCATGAATGATGTGATCACTCCGAGACTGTCGCCCTTCTTCGGGCTTCCGTTGAATATCGTCGCTTTCATGCCCGTATCTAACAGTGATAGTAGATAATCTAACCGAAACATACTACGCGAATTTCGTGCATTTTCAGGTCCGCATCACATGTTTCACGAAATCCGACATCTTTTCCCGGAACATCGGGCGCATTATCTGCTTCTTGTCGGCGAACGGTACGGCGAATGAACCGGCATATTCCATTTTGAAATAATCGAGGAACAGGAGCAGCGAATTGACGATATCGGATGCAACATATTCGTCATCGCCCATCGTCATGGCTATCGCCACCCTTTTACCTTCCATTCTATTGACTGCGGGAGCATCATGCCTGCACAGTGAGTGCAACCTTTCGATGAACGCATTCAGCGATGCGGTCAGATGCCACATGTATACCGGGGATGCGAACACCACGAGATCCGATGCCAAAAAGTCATCCAGCAGTTTCGGGACGTCATCCTTTATCGCGCATTTCCCTAATCCGCTCTCGGTGCGGCATGCGCCGCAGTTCATGCATCCCCTGATATTCATATGATACAGGAAATGCTCGACGACTTCGGCGCCTTCGGCTCTCATTTTCTCAGCGAGTGATGATGTCATCGCTGCCGTATTACCGCTCTTCCTCGGACTTCCGTTGAATATCGTTACCTTCATATCCATCGTATCGGAACGGTGATAAAAAGATGTTCTCAGAATAAGACCGCTATCATGATCAACATGAGTATCATCAGCATCAGATATGACGTGATCTTCGTTACTCCGTTAACGATGGCCTCCCTCTTCTCAGGCGTTGAATTCTTGTGCGTCCTGTCCACTATCGCACCGACGCCGTCCCTGAACAGATAACCGCCGTCGAACGGTACCGCAGGCAGTGCGTTGGTGATTGCCAACAGCAGATTCAGCCAGAATATCCAGAATACCACCTGAAGGACGACCCAGAACACACCGTCCGACATTATGCTTGACTCATACCACCAGGTCATCTCCGCCGGCAGAGGTGAATAACCTCTCATCGGCATCCCGATGTACATTATCGCCGCATATGCCGCATCCGTTATCGAATCAACGTCATGGAACGGATTCCTCATGGCTTCCAATACCGCATCGGGCGTTGTGAAACTGAATCCCGAGAAAGAGTAGTATATTCCGAGATACGGTTTTCCGTTGTTATCGCCAAGGGTTATCACCTCTGAATATTCCTGGAGCCCCAATACTCCGCTCGTGTATTCCGCATATCCGATGATGATCTCTTCGCCGGGAGAGCAATAACTCATGATCTCCGCGAAACTGTTGAATGTCGTTATCTCCCAGACGTCTGTCCCTCTTCGGATCTCCGTTATGAAGAAATTCCCCGAAGTTACTCCCGCTTCGTATATCGGGGAGCCTGAGACAACGCCGGATACATATACGCCGAGATACACACCCGTGGCGGTGAGCGGCCCGTCCCTCGTGCCGTATGACACGGAATACTCTCTGCCGAATTCGAATCCGTAGTCCATCAGTTCGGCGAATGTCATGACGTCGTCGCCGTCGATCCTCAGTATCACCGATGAGAACCCTATCCCGGAATCATCGGCCGGGGAGCCGGAGGTGACATTGGCTACCGCCGCCTTCTCGCCGTACGGCGATGACAAGGTGCCCATCAGCCCCATCGACATAACCAGGAACAACACTATCGCAAGTGTGAAGTTGACGGCTATCCCGGCCGCGAACATCGAGCTTCTGGCTTTCCGACCGCATTTCTCTATCTGATCGTTGTTCGGCTCTACGAACGCCCCGATCGGCACAACAGCGTACAATATGCCCGTGGATTCCACATCCATATCGTTCGCCCTTGTCTGTATGCCGTGCGCGATCTCGTGTATCGCAACGGCCACCACCAATCCTATGACACCGTAAAGTATCGGAATGATCGGGTTGAGTCCGGGTATTGCAAGCGCATATTCCACTCCGATGCCAGGTGAGTTCATCATCAGCGGCATGACCATCAGGTTCAGCACGAGGATCATGATTATCATGATCATCAGGAAGAATGCCATCACCTTCGATATCGCTCCGAACACTCTCCAGAAACGTTTGTACTTAGCAACTTTATCCAGATAATGGACGCCGCGTCTTGTCTTGAACATCACGGTGGGTCCGTACTTCACGATACCTTTGTGGCTGAGCTTCCCCGCCCGCACGTAAAAGTAGAACGGAACGTATATCAGCAGAAGTATCAGGAGTATCAGGTATGTGGTCTCCATATGTTCACGCGTGCCTTACCGCTGATGTATCTACTCGTATAAATCGGTGTGTCACGATAATGTGATCGAAACGCCGCTCGGGTTCATATCGAAAATTATCTTCTTCGCCCATGCCAGCTTCTTTTTCTTCACCGCCGCATCGGTACCTTCCTTGTATGCGGGAACATCGAGATCGAAACCGATCAATGTTATATTCCTGGATCCGAAATGCCTCGCTGTGCATACCGCTCGATCTCCGTCCGTAAAACCGCCGAAGTTACATAACAGCGCGTCCGGCGTTGACTGCGTCGTTATGATCATCCTTCCTTTTATGTCCCTGGCATGTTCCATTATTAGGTCCGCGTTATCGCCGTGAGCATGTACGATCATCAGTGAACCGGCATCCGATGCCTTCTTCTGCAGCGAGACATCACCGTCCAGATCGGTGACCGCTATATCCGGTACGATACCGTTATTGATGAGAACATCCGTGGCCGAACCCGCCGATATGAGGACGGTATCCCTTCCCTCGATCTTATCCGCGGTGTTCACCAGCTCTTTGATCCTTACCATATCCTTTTCCGAGACGTTCCCGCCAACTACGACGGCATTCACCTTCATAATATCGTACAGAACGTCTTCCGAAATTATGTCGGAATTCTGCGTTATCGCTTTCAGAAGCCTTGCCGACGACTCATCGGACGATCTGTCGAATCCCATATCTTCGACGATCTTCTCGTAAACGGGTTCCCATTCACTCAAGAGCATTTAGCAGTTCCGCCCTTTCCCTTTCAGACCTTATGAAGCGTTCATAGGATATCTGCGTCATAATGGCAGCCACGGCGAATCCGAATCCTATGGCGAATTCGACTATTATCATTTCCTGGCCTATTATGTTGTAACCGAAGAACACTGCCAACGTGTCCAATGCCGCCTGGAGTATGAATGCCAGAGCGAATATCATCATCGTACCGACGATGAACCCTAACGTTACCTTTCGCTCCTCGATGTATCGTTTTATGAATTTTCCGAAATCGTTGCATATGTAGGCGAAGGCGAACATCCACATTGAATTCGATATGAATATCATGATCCTCTGACCGTCACTTATGGCATGCGGTGATATTGCGGCCAGTACCCCCAGCGCCATTCCGACGCAGAACAGCGCAGCGGCAGCGAAAAGGAACAGCACCGTCGGGTCGCCCTGTTTGGCGCCGTTCAGCATGTTGAAGAAATATTTCACCAGCCGCCCCCACACTTTGTACGAATAAAGGAATATTATCATCCCGATCGCGAAGAGCAATATGACCCCGGTCGCGTCGTAAATATACGAGAGGTTCCCCGTATTGCTGTAGTTAATGAACGTCGGGAACAGGAGCACCAGGGCGATGAGCGTCATCAGTATGCTTATCGGTGCCAGTATCCTCTTCCTTTTGTCGTCGTCGCGCAGGATCCTCGTGAGAACGTAGAATGCTCCTTCAAGCCCGGGAGCCTGTTTCACATACACTTTTTTCACCGAATCCACTTTTATCCTCGACGTTATCATCGGGTATACGTACTCATCCTCGGCGCCGTCGCTCACCAGCACGGCACGATCAGGTCTCACGACACGGATGACCTCTTCCAGTTCGTCCGCTACTTTGATGTCGGATTTATGACCTACTTTCGTGTCTCCGCATATCAGCGCAACGTCCGCCTCCTCACCGGCCGCTCTCAATTCGTTATAGATCTTTATTGCTGCATAGACGGTGTTGACGTCGGAATCCTCCGGGTCGGCGGTGCCGAGCATGTTGGCTGCGGCGGAGACGCTCCCGAGGCCTATGACCGGTGTTTTGACGCCGGCCTTCACCCCGAAGTCATCATCCCTGTCGACAACCAACACAAGCGTCTTTTTCATCGAAAGGGCGTACATTGTGGGCTTTTAAAAAGTTTTAGTACGCGCCGGGCGTGTGTTCTCAGGGAAATGTCACCCGTTGCATTGAGTTGTGTGCCGCGTGTATTTTCTGGAAAACTTATTATTGGTCTGCGCATTGCCTTAGAACATGAGGGCCTCCGGCAGGGCAATGGGAGTCGAATATGCGATACGCGAGATAGTCGCACCGGCGGATGAGCTGGAACGGCAGGGGAAACGGATAATCAGAATGAACATAGGCGATCCCAACAAGTGGGATTTTGAGACTCCCGAGTACTTCAAGGCCGCTCTGAGGGAAGCCGTTGATAAAGTTGACAACGGATACGGCGACTCGCAAGGCAGCCCGGAGCTCAGACAAGCGATCGTTGACCGCGAACGTGAGAAGCACGGCGTGAAGATAACCGCGGACAATGTGTTCGTTACAAGCGGTGTCAGCGAGGCCGCGAACATACTCATGGGAACATTCCTGGAACCCGGCGACGAGATGCTCGTACCCGGACCGGGTTATCCGTCATACACTCAGTACATACGATACTACGAAGGCGTTCCGATACCATACAGACAGATGGAAGAGGAGGACTGGCAACCGGACATCGACATGATCAGGAGTCGTATAACGAGCAGGACGAAAGGGATAATCGTCATAAACCCGAACAACCCCACCGGGGCCGTATACCCCGAAAGATCGATACGCGAGATCGGGAACATAGCCGCCGAATACGGAATTCCGTTGATATCCGATGAAGTATACGATAAGATAACGTTCGACACCAACTACTTCTCCGCGTCACGTTTGCCGTCCGATGTACCCAGGATAATACTTAACGGATTCTCTAAGGTGAACCTTATGCCGGGATGGAGGGTCGGTTACGGATACTACATGGACGAATCCGGAATACTTGACGAGATATTCGACGGCATGATGCGCCAGCTGAGACTGCGTATATGCTCCAACGTTCCGTGCCAATGGGCCGCAAAAGCATCATTACAGGGCCCGCAGGATTATATCATAGAGATGAACCGCAAGCTCAAGGAGAGGGCAACGTACACCTACGAGCGATTGAACGAGATACCGGGTATATCCGTAAAGAAAGCGAAAGGATCGATGTTCATGTTCCCCAAGGTGGAACTCACCTGCTGGGATTCAGACAAAGAGTTCGTTCTCGACCTTCTTAAGGAGGAGGGCGTACTGTTCGTGAACGGCTCGGGATTCTGTTCCGAATTCGGGCGATCCCATTTCAGGACGATAACGTTACCTCCTCTGCCCGTGCTCGAGGAAGCCTACGATAAATTGGAAAAATTCATGAAAAAGAGAAGATCGGGAAAATAGTTTCATTTGCCGAGACGTTTTAACATCTTCACTGCAACGTCAACCGCATCCTTTCCCTTGTCTATGCGGTCCACTGCCTGCAATCTTGTCATACCCGGTCCCGTCACACCGAACGCCACCGGTTTGTTGTATTCCAGGGAGAGATCCGCTATTTTCCTGGACGCATGCGCTATCACAACGTCGTCGTGCTCCGTCTCCCCTTCTATGACGGCACCCAACGTGATCACCGCATCTATGTTCTTGTCCTCAAGCATTCCCTTGACGGCAAGGGGTATATCGAAGACCCCGGGCACCATTATCGTTCTCGCTATCTCCACTTCCAGGAATTCTGCCTCCGACTTAGCACGTTCGATCATCATCGACGTTATGTCAAAGTTGAATTCGGCCGCTACCATTCCTAACTTATATTTTTTCATGTTACCACCTCAAACAGGCCCCGCATCCTTGAAGCCCTGTCTCAATCCTTTACCTGCATTCTTGCTCAGTTCATCGGGACGGAACAGCATGTTGTAAACATTCACAGCATGTTCCCTTGCCCTTTTGTCTGAAAGGAATGCCAATGTTCCGTCATCAGTTGCCTCATCCTCATGCACGAAAACCTCGATTATATGGGTATTCGTCATCAGCTGCGTCTGTATGAGACCTTGCGACGCCTCATGCGCACACATCTTATCCTTATCCTTGGGGCCGGGCATACCTAATGCCATCACTATCTCGCAGCCTTGCTCCTCTATCAGTTTCTTGCATGCTACGGGAAGATCCTTCATACCGGGCACCGTGCTCCGTATTATCTTGAACCCGGTGCCTGTCCTCTTTATCTCGTCGACGGCCGAAGCGGCCATGTCGAACCTTGCGAATGTCGTGTCCGCGATACCGATGATCTTCATCTCATTCACCACGCAATTCCATTATCCTGCTGATTATCTTCCTTGTACCGGTAAGATCGTCAGCGCATTTTCCCGCTCTCCTTACTTCGGCGGTCATTCCTCTCTTCTCCAGTTCGTTCCTCAATTCGATCTCATCGAATGCCTGGTCGAACCCTAATACGATGATGTCCGGTCTTATCTTCAGTATCGTTGAGAAGATATCGCCGTCGCTTCCTATCACGGTCATATCCACCGACTTCAAAGAGTCGATTATGCGTGCTCTCATCGCCTCCGGCGTTATCGGTTCATGTTTCCTCTTGCGGACGGTGTTATCGCACGCTACCACGACAACCAATTCATCACCCATCGCTTTAGCCTGCTCCAAATATGATATGTGGCCCGTATGCAGTATATCGAAAACCCCTGATGCCATCACGCGTACCATATCATCATCTTCTTTTCCAAGCTTCGATTATGTCCTTCCCTTCGAGGAATACGTAATTGTTCTTCTTCGCATATACCTTTGCGTCTTCCTTTGACATTGCATTACCGTCGTCGCCCATCATCTCGCATATCGTTGCCGATGGGTCCACACCGGACAATATCATCAATGCCGTCGATAGTTCCGTATGTCCTTTCCTGTCCTCAAGTATCTTATCGCTCGTGTTCAGAAGGTGTACGTGACCGGGTGATCTGAAATCCTTCCCGATCCTTTCGATCTTCTTCTCGATGGTGTCGTCGGAGAATATTGCTTTTACGTATTCGGATGTTGTCAAAGCGCGGTCGTTGTCAGTTACGCCGGTATATGTGTGCCTGTAGTTTATCGTGATACCGAACGATGATCTTGTTCCGTCGTAGGGTATATCGATAGGCGCCATGGCCTTGAGTATGGGATATCTTTCATAATCGTCGGAAAGGACATCGGACATGAACGGAAGTCCCAACTCCTTCGCTATGTTCAACGGTGTGGTGGTGCAGATAAGGCCTCCGGCGTCCTTTCTCATCGTCCTTATGACATCCGGTGTCACGAATTGTGATGCGATGACCATATCAGTTTCGCGTTCCCTGTCATCGAAATCGTAGATAAGGACTACCTTACCTTTCCGTACGTCATCGATGGCATCGTTCAGCGGCATTGTATCTCTCAGCGGGAGCGAAGTATGACGGCATGTAGAAAAACGTTTGTCTAACTACCACCTTTTTTGTATACCTCCCGGGATAAGCGCAACGAATACGAAAGATCGAAGCATTCCTCGTGATGCGCGAAATCCGCGAAGTACGGTTCAGTTCCGTTTTTATAGATGTTAAATAATGCGATACGAAGGACGTGGGATATGACGACCGAAGTACCGAACGGGACACATGCGGATGTATACACCGATCCGACGGATCTTCCGGAACAGGCGTATGCGGCTTTGGGATCCGCTATAGGCGATGTTCCTCTCAGGTCCAAGGTATGCATATGCAGTATCGGCGCTTCCGCTATAGCGGGGGAGATAATGTCCGATTTCGCCGATGCTTCCTCGAATGTTCCGATATCCGTGGTGCACGGCGCCATCCTTCCGAAATGGGTTGATACCGATACCGCAGTGATAGCGATGAGCTACACAGGTAACACTCCGGAGACGTTATCACTTTATGACCAGGCCGTATTGAGAGGATGCGACATAATATGCATAACCTCGGGAGGAGGCCTCATGGAGCGTGCGATTGCCAGAGGGAATATGCTCATCACCGTTCCGGAGGGCCTTTTACCGCGCAGTTCGCTCGGTTATATGTTGGGATCCATTGCGTCGCTGTTCGAGAAGATGGGCATATGCAACAGCAAGACGGAGCTCATGAAGGCGCTTCCCTCGGTGAAAGCGTTCAGGGATGAGATATTAGCTGACGAAGAGAACAACCAAGCGGCGGAGATAGCGCGCACCATATCGGGAAAGATACCTGTCATATACAGCCTCATGAGCATGAGGACCGCCGCCATAAGGTGGAAGATGCAGATAAATGAGAATTCGAGAACGATCGCATTCTGCGGCACGATACCCGAATTCAATCATAACGAGATAGTCGGATGGACGGAAGATCAAACGTCGAACGAGTTCATTCCGATAATATTGTGCGACGATGATTCCGAGGACATATTGAAATGCATGACCGATACCCTTCTCGGGATACTCGAGAGCAAGAGCATCGAACCGTACAGGTTCAAAGCAAGGGGATCCACCGATCTTGAGAAGAACCTGATATCCATCATTCTCGGGGATTTCGTTTCACTGTACCTTGCGCATATGAAGGACGTGCACCCCGGAGATGTCGACCTGGACCTGGGTGACGGCGGATATAGGGAATTCAATTGATCATCGATTCCGATACGTTCGGAGAAGTTAACTTCGGGCGTACGAATGGATAGCTTTTTTAATCATACCGATTTAAGGAGGGATAGTGAGCACACATATGAATGAAGAGGCACGTTGGATCAGAGAAAAGGTCATGGCGCATAACAAATGGTTCGAAGAATCCATCCCGATGATAGCATCGGAGAATCTTATGAGTCCTTTAGCCAAGGAGATGCTCATATCGGATTTCGCTGACCGATATGCGGAAGGCCTGCCCGGCAAAAGGTACTACATGGGGAACATCTACGTCGACCAGGTGGAATCCAAGGCCATGGAAATGGCCAGGGAACTTTTCGAATGTCAGTTCTCCGATGTAAGACCGATATCCGGGACCGTAGCGAATATGGCGGTGTTGTTCGCATTCGCGAAACCCGGAGATACGATAACAACGTGCGCATTGGCGCAGGGGGCGCACATATCCACGGCTGAATTCGGTGCATTCGGCCAGAGAGCCGTGAATTCGGTGAACTACCCGTTCAACGTTGACAACATGAATTTGGATGTGGACGGCACGATAAAGCTTTTGAAGGAAGTTAAACCGAAGGTGGCGCAGTTCGGTCTTTCCGTGTTCTTATTCCCGCCGCCGTTGAAGGAACTCAACGATACGTTCCGCGAGATCGGATGCACGGTCTGGTATGACGCGGCTCACGTTCTCGGTCTCATAGCCGGAAAACAATTCCAGGATCCGTTGAAGGAAGGCGTGAACATACTCTCATCGAGCACTCATAAGACATTCCCCGGTCCGAACCATGGTCTTCTTTTAGGCCAGAACCTGACGGAAGAGCAGGAGAAAGCGCTGCAGAGAGCGGTGTTCCCGGGTGTGACAAGCAGTCATCACTTACATGCGATGGCCGCGCTTGCCGTAACGTTAGCGGAAATGAAAGTATTCGCCAAAGATTACGCATCGCAAACGTGTAAGAACGCCGGAGCGCTGGGTGAAGCATTGTATGAATTGGGTGTGGATGTCCTTTGCCCCGATCTCGGTTTCACAAGGTCGCATGCGATAGCCGTCGACGTTTCGAAATTCGGCGGCGGTAAGATCGTGAGCAAGGACCTTGAGGATGCCAACATAATATGCAACAAGAATATGCTCCCTCACGACACAAGCGCCGTTAACCCGTCCGGTATACGGTTGGGCGTACAGGAACTCACGCGCGTCGGTATGAAAGAAAGCGAGATGAAGGAGATCGCTTCCCTGATATACCGTGTGGCCAACAAAGAGGATCCGAAGAAAGTGAAAGAGGACGTCAAAGCACTGAAGAAGGGTTTCACGAAGATCCAATGGTGCTTCAACGCCGGCGAAGAGGCTTACGCATACCACAAGCTCGTCCCGTGATCGTAACGATCACGCTGCGCAGGTGTTCATATGGACAGGGCGAAGGCTGTAAAGAAGATCAAAAGGTACCAGTGGCTGTCAAACGCTCTCATGAAGAAGAGGACGGTCGCATCGGAACGTTCCGTAGACACATCATACGGCACCGTCAGAGTATTGGAATACGGTTTTGATGATAAAGATGTGAAACCTTTGTTCGTGGACATACACGGCGGCGGATATGCGTTCATGTCCCCTGAACACGATGAGAAGATCAATCTCAGGATACGTGAGAGGACCGGCGTGAAGATCATCAGCATCGATTATCCGAAAGCCCCTCAGAACCCGTATCCTGCGGGCGTTGAAGCAACGTATGAAGTGATCAGACATTATTACGAGAACGCATCGGAATACGGTATCGACAGCGGGAGGATCGGGATCGGAGGATACAGTTCCGGAGGCAACTTCGCCACGGTCACGTGCATGAAAGCCAAGGAACGGAAGGATATCGAGATAAAATATCAGATCCTGGTGTACCCGGGCACCGACGCCACGACCGATCCTTACGAGAGACCGAAATGTGAACGGGGACTCAGCAACAAGATGATCGAGATGATCGTTCTTTCTTACGTCGAGGACCCCGAAGAAACGAGATCGCCGTACGTGTCTCCCGTTCTTGCAACGAATGATCGATTGACAGGCCTTCCGAAGGCCCTTGTGATACTGGCCGGCGCCGGCGATCCGCTGACCCCCGAAGGTCTCGTATACGCGGAAAAACTGAGAGACGCCGGAGTTAACGTGGAATTGCATGAATTCGAAGGTACTTTGCACGGTTTTGTGCATAAGAAGACGCTCGATGCCGAAAAGGCGATAGATATCATCATCGATTTCATCAGGAATGAGAACGATCTCTGAATAACGCTCAATTCCTTATCTTCTTCACTCCGCCGGACTTATTGTCCACCGTCAGATATGCGAATATGCATGCTATCAGGGCGCAGAAGAACGCGATGGCCCACATGTTCGTGAATTCCCCGAGCGTTCTGCTGTGCTCGTCGATCACCCATATCGATATCGTCTGTAATATCCCGCCGCCTAAGAACACTATTGTGTTCAGAAGTGCGATGGCCGTTCCCGATATGACCGCGGGGAACCATTCCTTCGCCTGTGCGAAACTGAGCGATGCGAATCCGCTGAATAATCCGAATAAGAAGCATATGCTCGCCCAGAACACGAATGCGTCTATCTCTCCCGCCAGTAACCAGATGACACCCCAGACGCAGAGATATCCTATGCTGGCCACGATCACCGTCTTACGTTTGGATCCTAACTTCTTGGCAACGGTGCTTGCCAGTGCCGTACTGATCATCTTACCGATCACAAGCACCGTAAGCATCACCGTACCTGCGATCACGAAATCATAGACGGTATTGAAGTATGTGGCTATCCAGCGCCCTTGGAATAACATCATCGTCCCGAAGATCAGGAAATACATCCCGGCGGGCATCCAGAATGCGCGTCCGCCGCCGACAACCGTTCGAATACCGCTTTTGAGCGATACCTTCTCGTATGTTTCATTGGTTTGTTTCTCTTCTGGGTATATCTCCGGTATCTCACGCCCGCCGATATCCCTCGGACGGTTGCGCACGAACATGATACAGAGCACCGTGAGTATCATTGTGATCACGCCTATCGTGATGAACACGCTTCTCCATCCGATCATATCCAAGATTATACGAGTGGGTTCCGCCGCCATGATACCGGCGAAGTTACCGATCGCGATGACTATTCCGTTAAGCAGGGCGAAATCCTTCTTCATGAACCAGACGACGATTATCTTCGTTAACGGAACGTAAATGCAGGCCATGCCGCATGACATCACGATCTTCCCTATGATCAGGACCAAGAACGTATCTGCCAGTGATATCATGAACGTTCCGATGGTTATGACAACGAGTGCCGTGGACAATATCTTCCTCGGCCCTATCTTATCGGTCATCAGACCGATAGGCAATTGGAATGCCGCATAGACGTAGAAATAAACGGCCGCCCACAGCGTCGCGATGCCTTGGCCGAGATCGTCCACGATTATCGTATCCAACGTTGCCGGCAGGTTCCTCTGATAGTACACTAAGTAATAAGCGGCCAGGAGTATCAGGAATATGATCCATCTGTACTTCAGTGTCCTCTCGCCTTTCATGGAGCACCCGTAACAGATGACATGACTCCGTTATTCTATTTATCCTATTGGTACCACAATTGTGCAGTCGTACACACACACGGTTTTTTTGCACAACTGGACACTGACCCGAGGTTCAACGATCCAAGTTCTTCAGTGAATACGATCTGCTTCCCATACCGATCGTTTCCGCGTGTTCCGTCATGACCTTCCAATCTGTCGCCGGGTGCGTACCTGTGAACCTGTCCTCGTTGCCCTTTATCTTACCATGGAGCACGCTTCCCTTCACGACCGGTTGTTCATTCACCGAATCGGCACATGCAACGTCCAGCGCAACGGGATCGAACGATGCGAACATCCCTATGTCCGGAACGATCGGTATATCGTTATGACCGTAACAATCGCATGCCGGCGAAACGTCTATGACCATTGAAACATGAAAATTGGGTTTCCCGATGATCGATGCGAGCGCGTATTCCGCCGTCCTCTTACATAATACATCGTTGGGCTGATCCATGTTGACGTTTATCGCGTCGAATCTGCACATCGATATGCATCGTCCGCATCCGACGCATATCTTTTCGTCGATGATCGCTTTCCCTTTGACGGATATCGCAGATTGTGCGCACTTGTCGGCGCAGTAGCCGCATCCGACGCACTTCTTGCTGTTTACGGACGGTTTGTTCGAGCTGTGCAGTTCCATCTTCCCTCTGCGGGATGCGCAACCCATCCCCAGATTCTTGATCGCGCCTCCGAACCCCGTCAATTCGTGGCATTTGAAATGCGTCATTGTTATTACGACATCGGCATCGACCACGGCACGGCCTATCCTGGCGCTCTTGAGACATTTGCCGTCTATCGGAACGTCAACGTCATCGTCGCCTTTCAGTCCGTCCCCTATGATCACATGACATCCCGTTGCAAAAGGGTTGAAACCGTTCTCGTACGCCGCATCCAGATGTTCCGCCGCATCCTTCCTCCTTCCCACGTATAACGTACTGCAGTCGGTGAGGAACGGTATGCCTCCTTTCTCTTTTATGACATCGACCATCGCCTTAGCGTAATTCGGTCTCAGGTAAGACAAGTTACCGGGTTCCCCGAAATGTATCTTCACGGCAACGAACTTCTTCTCCATATCTATCTTATCGATCCCCGCAGCACGGATCAGTCGTTTCATCTTATCCGGAAGGCCTCCGTCCGGACCGGTCCTCATGTCTGTGAAGTATACGTCGGATCTTCCCGCCATAAGTATCAGCGTTGACAACGCTGAACGATGTTATAATCCCTTGGGAATGGTTAATTAAGATGTATGCGCATAACGGAATCATGACCGCCGACGGGAACGTGAAGAAAGAGTTAGGATTAGTGCAGGTATACACCGGCAACGGTAAGGGAAAGACCACGGCAGCGCTCGGTCTTTCGCTCAGAGCGATAGGGAACGGACTTTCCGTTGCCATGGTACAGTTCATGAAATCGGATCAGGAAACGGGCGAATACAGGATGTCCAAGGAGCTTAACGGTTTCACGCTCATCCCGTGCGGACTTCCGCCTCTCGTCGACCCGAAGAATCCTACCGACGGTGACAAGGCTGCGGCGCGCGAAGCACTCGATATCGCCAAGGAACTTCTTTATTCGGGAAAATTCGATCTGTTCATAATGGATGAGGTCAACGTAGCAATGGGTTGGAAACTGATCGATCCGAAAGAGGTCATCGGCATTCTGAAGGGGCGTCCGAAGAACACCGAAGTGGTGCTCACCGGCCGTTACGTTCCCGATGATATCGTCGCTTTCGCGGATCTCGTCACGGAGATGAAGATGATAAAGCATCCGTACGACAAAGGCATCGGACCCAGGAAGGGAATAGAGAGCTGACCGCGGACCCGAAAAAACGTTAAAACGAAGGCTGCGGGAACCTGTGCCAGCATCTGCAGCGGCAGCGCACATGCACGCATACATCCGTACAAGGTATTATTTCAAATACTACATCCTAAATATACTTTCCAAAGGCGGATAACCGTTCTTGACAATGGTGATGTTAAAGTGTACAGTATGAGTCCTAA
>Ga0123353_10004794_pt1 | contig 17555 bp, 7 predicted proteins | sample TergutLab28metaG_3_FD_92763 | JGI IMG/M metagenome (GOLD analysis project Ga0123353, IMG submission 92763) | Labiotermes labralis P3 segment gut microbial communities from Petit-Saut dam, French Guiana - Lab288 P3 | ecosystem: Host-associated > Arthropoda: Insects > Digestive system > Gut ...
AGTTCCATCCTAATATTATCCACCCATCTACGCCTAGGTCTCCCTAGTGGTCTCCTTCCCTCCGGTTTCCCCACCAAGACCCTATACACCCCCCTTTCCTCACCTATACGCGCCACATGCCCAGCCCATCTCATTCTTCTCGATTTTATCACCCGCACAATATTGGGTGAGGAGTAGAGATCGTTTCATTTTTAGGTTAGCATATTTAATGACACTTAACGTAATTCGTAACACCTAGTGCTTTTATAATAATCATAAAGTTGAGTGGAAGATAGCTATGAATGGATTTTACTATCAGTAGCGGACAATCGAGAAGGTGTGGTTCTGGAGATTAGTGTTTGGACTTGGCGGGGTGGGAGGGAAGCTATCAGCTACCCATCTAAACAAAAAAGCAACACTTTATGTAGCTACGCAAAGTCTCAGATTTGAACCAGTGGCGGGTTCTTGTGAAAAGACAATGAAATTTCAAATTCCACAAAAAGCGTAAAACTGCTCGAATAGCCGAACGAATATCAGTTGCTCTAGAGAGATAATCTTTTGTGGAGCGACTTATTTCTTACTAATCCTAAATACGATTCAAATTATATTTATACATACCTTGATGAATTCTGTGATCCGCTGTGTTATGCTGTAGTGGTGGTTGGGGGGTTGGAGGGGAGGGGTGAAGCTTCACCCTTACTTATTTTGGTGTGGTGTGAGTCTCTACCTCACCTAAGCACCTGACAAACGTCGCATAACTCCAGTACGCGACAGAGCCAGTCCGGGCTCGGAACCCAGACAGCCAACCAACCCAAGTTTATCCCTCCCACACTTAGTCCAGGGCAACCTAGGCCCTATTCTTTGGCATAATCAGTCAAGGTCCTCAGCCTGACTTCAAAATCGTTATCGCAAGCATATTCCCCTGTTAGAGTTTAGGTGTCTTACTGAGCCTAGCAATGCGGTCAAACGCAGGAATGGCTAACAAACAGGGGGACGGGAAATAGGGCGCACATTTGACATGTCAAATTGCCACACAAGAGACTCTAGTAAATGCGGCGTCAAGGGAGGACCTTCTTCGACGTCCTTTTCCCAGTGTCTCAACTACAGCTGTATGACGTTATGGACAAGAATTTCCACGGCCTTCAGCTGCTCTCGTACACCCGGTTCTTTGGTTCGAGTTATTCGTAATAGGATCAAAGGCAGAAATTTCGGCAATGAAAATATGCAAAGCTCACACCCTCACTCTGGTCAGTGTACCGCACGGGGCTGCATATCGTCCAGAAGCCATTGACGGTCTCGGGCACCCGATTGAGGAGGAAGTTCTTCAAAGGACAACGAGGGAATCCATTCAAAAAACCCGCGCTTATATTTGATCTCGAATACGCAGACAGTGACTTTATTTCGCCGTTCCGACAGGCGGAATACTCTCTCGCCCACTCTGGCACCAGTTTCTGTTGTGCCAACAGGCCTGTCAGATACGACGCAGGTACGTTACCGGGTGCCCCGCAAGAGGTGCGCCGTTATGCTTCATGGTTAGAAGCAGCAGGTAATGACTCAGGTACGCACAACTAACGTCGGATGTGGGTTGGAGATACCCACTTGGCTGTTTCGAAGCAGTTCGCCCGGCCTTCACCACGACATGAACCAGGTTTCGGTCACCTTCCACGACTTGTTCGTCTGTGGACTGGGTGGTGTGTCCATACAATATCCATGAGCACGGCTCCGATCCTGCTCAGGGCACGGGCCCGGGAACTGCGCGCTTGTAGCGTGTTCTAAAACACGGCCCGAAATGGAAGACTACAGCGTGTTGGCTTTGCCCTGACCTGCAAGTTTGGAAGTGTTGTGGAAGGACGGGGCCTCGTACCGGTACAGCCGGGTTGGCACCCACTGGGCTAACTACTGGGTCCTCGGCGCGACACGTTCCCGCCTTTGTGAAATCCAAAGGCTTACTAACGCGTTCACGTGAACTCATATTTCTTGTCAGAACTACTATCAAATGTAGGTTTAACTTTAACTCACTCCGTGCATTTACTTTTCATCATTTTTATACAATAACACAGGCACACAAATTGTATAAATACAAGTCGTCGTTAAACATGAAACTTCTTACATGTTACACCGACAAATTTCCATTCTCAGGAATTATCAATCAAAGGAATATATAATATTAATTTATCAATTTTTATATATAATATTAAAAATATATAATAGCTGATACAAATATACTAATACTGATATTATGGCTAGTTTGATGTTCACATATCCTTGGTTAAAATTCACGTACATCGCATTGTTCACTGTCTGTGTAATTACAAGTATACAATCATTTATTATCGAAGTTTTCGATCCAGAAGAATCTAGTCGCTGTACCGCGTACTGAAGTGTCCAGTGTGTACACAACACTTTACACCTTACAAAGTTTGTGCGCATACATTGGTGCGTATAAATGATTACAGGTGACTTATTTTGACGTAATTCACAGCGCAGCGCGCCCGATAAATAACAGGGATGAAAACACGCCAACTAAGGCACATAATACGCAGGGCAGTTAAGACACAGTGCCCGAAGTATTTACCCACCTTATCCAATAAAACACACACGTCATTTCCATACCCACGAAATAATACCTTGACAGATATAACCGCTACGAACAGCGAGTTCTGTCGCTAGTCAGCCATATACATGATTCTATTACAACTGACCGGCCTCACCAAAACAAAACATACAAAGTAAAACTACCGATCGAGGAATCACTATGAGTATGAATCTCGGAGTCATAACCTTAAACCCATTTCATTCAAGCTACTGTAGTAACAAATTAACATAACTATATGTTCAAGGTTTTGCTAGATGTACATTATAGCACCGTCCTTTACGGTACACAGGTACATGATAAGCACGCAAAAGTCACTAATTAATAACATCTACATTTAATTTTAAATAACGATGCATAATTTCTTCTATAATAATGTTTGGTAGCGTAACCCATTATTGACTTAAAAGTTACCCCTCAAAAAAAAATATTTTTCAAATTTCAACATGTTCAATAATTATTTTACCAAATGTTATCCATTAAGATAGTGTATTCTTATCTTTATCCTGGGTTAAAATAGTTTCATATGCAGATTTTAATTTACGTTTAAATTGGGTTTGATTTCAATGTTCTTACTTGCCAGAAGAGAACATGAAAATATGTAGTAAAGTTAAATAGGAATATACTATTGAAAGGCGATTTAGAATTGATGGAAATAACGCTGGTGCGGTCTGTTCGAGAAAGCCGTGCTCACGTTTCCATGAATATCGATATCTGAACTAAAGGTAAGTGATTTTAATAATTAATTATTTAAAAAGCCACCACTCTATATCTGTTTTAACACACTTTATAGCTGATTTGTCCTTCTTCGTTCTTCTCTGAGTCGATTCTTTATACTTTATCACTAAAACAACTGAACTACACAGATTTAGAAACGGTTCGTACTGAAAAGTTTAATGTAAAATTTTTTATAAATATTTTGTTTCGACTCACACCGGTCCAACATAACACACAAAAAAGCTAAAATCAACAACAGTGCACATATAAAAAATTGCTTAACAGACATCAGATGTATAAGTTTTACTTATAACTTTTTCAGGTGTTGCGGATATTTATAAACAAATATAAAAGTAATTCATAAATCTGCAAAAAGGAATGGAATATAGCCCTCAAAATAATAGGCATAATGTATCTGTCTGTAACAAATTAACAATAATGAGTTAAGCAGGTGCAGTAAGAAAGCACGCCCTAAATTATAGAACGCGTTTAATCATTGGTACAGTTGAAACGTTAATTAAAAGACGTCGTTATTCTCTCACACTGGCCCAAATTTCCCAAATATCTGAACTCCGAATTTCGCAATGAAGCTACGAGTACACGATCACAGAAACTGATGCAGTTACAAAATTTTTTTACATTTTATTCTAAATGCAAGCCAGTCTACAAAGTAAGCCGCTAAGAGTTAAGGACTAAAAGCTCTTTCCCTTCGTCCTGGAGACATTTCATCTCCCCAGCAGCGTCAGTGGCGCCCTCTCTCTCCAGAAGCCCGCAAGAGCTGTTGATGGGCGCACAAGCCACTGGGATAAATCAAACCGTCCAGACAAGGAAAAAAATACCGCAAAGAGCAAGGGGACAGTTTTGTTGAAGTTGCGGTACATTTGTTTCGGCCTCCTGTTCCAAAACAGACAGATATATAAAACTTAGTTACGTCCCGTCGCCTAACAAGATAACCGCTGTTAATGATGGAGCCGCTAACTCCAGTTAACAGCTTCGTTGCCATGGTAGGAAAGTCAGAATGCTCTGTGCAAAGGGATGTATCAAATACTGGAGCAATTCTCTAATGTTCCTTCTCTGCGACAAGAAAGATACGACTTGTTTTCTCAAAGTGCGGAGGTTTTTGTAAATTAATTTTTACCATTTTTATACGTCTCGCGCTGGCGTGAATAATTCAATGTTTCATAGTTCGGAGTAAAATATTGTTGTCTGTCAATTTAAAATACTTCAACAGGAATAGTGCTTCTCTAAATAATACAAAGCATTGGGAGGTTTAAAATCATGATAAAACAATGCGTCATAATTGACAGGCTGTTCTGTAATCATCGAGGAATATTATAGCAGAAACTTGTGCCAAAAACCTACAGCGAAGATGTTTGAAGATAAACATGTTGATGCTAGTAATAACTGTAAGGTAAAGGTAAAGTGATCCCGTTACAGGCCCGGTGTGGCCCAGAGGTTGGGTAGAGGTATAGCTCTACTCTTTCATGACTGCGGCACTAGCAGGGGGTGAGTAGTAATAACTGTACACAAAGAAATTTCAGACTTCCGCCAAATATGTACTGAAGGTCTTCTGTCTTGTGGGGTGTTAAACAGCGTAGGTCGGTAGTTAGTTACAGACATTCCGGGACAAGACTGCTTAAATCTCTAAAAGGGAAATATAGGCCGTCACAAAACGTCGGTAACCAGCTATCCACTTCCGCCACGCATCGTCCCAAGAGAGCGAAGGCCTCATCTTGATATAAATATGGACGACAAGTAGCGATAAACAGCACGTTCCGAAATTGTGTTCGTTGACATTTCTTCACAAAGTTAGCAAATATGGTTGACGTCATTATGTTAAGGAGTGTTTCGAGACTAATCTGAAGCAGACAGAAGTGTGAACATGAAGCCAGTTATATGAAAGTCTATCTCTCGAACCGTTTCAAATTGAAATGTAAAATTTTACATCAAAAACGCTCTTTTATAAATATATTAACAGTTTTTCTGTCACTCATTCCAGTCAAATATTACGAACATATTTCGGTTACGGAATTCTGAAGTTACGTCTAGGCACAGAAATAAAAGTGTAGTAGGCAGTGATATAATTAACTTGCTCTTCCTGCTAGCATCTCTCTGTGTAGACTAAAGCTAGGACAGGTAAATTTCTTCTAGAATTTACCCTTACCTTTTTGTTCCTGCAGGATTCTGACTTAGCAAAGGTAAGGCTTACACTTCAACATGTAGGCATGTTCAATTACGTGAAAACCCCACATAAATAATGGATTTGTACTGCAAATCCCTTTTCATAGCAATGATGTTAATTACTAAACTGTAATGAATAAAGTTCTATATTATAGTTTTATGCTATTAAATATTTCCAGAATAATATCAATGATATTTGAAAGTCTTATTTTACAATGAAATTCTCGATGTATCAATGTGAGTAAATTTTTCATTTCTTAATAGGCACATTAACAGCTCGAATTTTCTTTCTTTCCTCGTTTTCAAGTTTAATTTGCACATTTACACAGTAACACAACAAAGCGTTTTTAGGCAAACACAGCCGAAAACGTTTATAAAAACTGCGGTCAGGAAAGCAATGAGCACCCACACATTCCGAAGTAGGAGAAGGTAAACTTTTGGGACCATTGTTCACAACTCGGAGGAGCTAAATGATTTGTAATACTCACCCAATTTCGTGCGGGTGATAAAATCGAGAGGAATGGATGGGCTGGGCATGTGGCGCGTATGGGTGAGGAAAGGGGGGTGTATAGGGTCTTGGTGAGGAAACCGGAGGGAAGGAGACCACTGGGGAGACCTAGGCTTAGATGGGTGGATAATATTAGGATGGATCTCCAGGAGGTGGGATGTGGGTATATGGACTGGATTAGGATGGCGGACGCTTGTGAGTGCGGTAATGAACCTTCGGGTTCCATGATATGCGGGGAATTTCTTGACTAGCTGCAAACCAGTTAACTTCTCAAGAAGGACTCTGCACCATGGAGAAAGTAAGTAAGTTCATAACTCGGAAATAAATAAATAAATAGAATAAAAAGTCAGTCATTAAAAAGATATAGCCTATACTTCGTGTTGAAAATCGTGGATTTGATTTCTGGCGGGAACAAATATTTCTCTCGTCGCCAGCGCGTCCAGACTAACCCTGGGGCTCAAAGAGCCTGCAGATAAGAAGCAAAAAGACTGGAGGATGAAGCCGACCAATCACCTATCTCGTCCTAACGTGACCAAATGCGTGAACCCTTCACTTAATTTCCCCTAACTATCGTGTAGCGAAAACGTGAATTGTTCTTATGAAAAGAACCGAATAGTTTCACTAATTTCTCAAATTTATTTTTGGGATAAAACTCTACGTGTTTCGTACATTTCCTCTGTCCATCATCAGGAGTTTTTCACTATACACACAGCAATGGTATATGTCAGCAAACCTGTATGACATATACCATTGCTGTGTGTACTGTGAAAAACTCCTAATGATGGACAGAGGAGATGTCCGAAACACGTAGAGTTTTATTCCAAAACAAATTTGAGAAATTAGTGTATCTAGTTTGTTTTGTTATCAGAATTTATCACGATGCACGGTCACCTGAACGTCAAATATGTGAATTGTGTTGAAGTATCTCGGTGAAGCATCGTAAGGCGAGTTTCTGCGACAAGGCGATGGATGGACCGCAAAACTGATTTCTCCACCTAAGTAGGCCGAACTGTCAACTTCTTCATAAGAGCCACACAACAAAGAATTAATTTCAAACAAAATCCGCGAACTGGAAAAAACTGTTAACATAAAGGGCGGACATTTCACATGTTGGAGCCCAAAGCCGTGAAATCGGCCGTGTGCGCAGTCTACGGCAGTGGATACCGTTGTCGGCTATGTCTTTAATGCATTGTAAGTCTGACTCGACTGTTCATTTTCACAAAATACAAAGGCAAAGTTTTTTCCTATAATTCATGAAACATGACACCATGTAGACATACAGGGGAGTGGAGGTATAGGTCCATGGATTATTAACCCCGGCATTAAATGAAGGCGAGAAATCAGATTCACGCACCGGGTGCTTTGCCTACCGGGTAGGAAGCCCTGAAAATTAATCCTCCTTCCCACTAAGTATGATCGCCTTTCAGTCGTAGAACCTTTCCCCTAGCCCCTAACGTAACAAAATTAAAAGGGGGGGCAAAATATCTGCCCCCCCCCCCCAAGGATTATTGCTGATTACTCCAAGCCAGTGCACTTGGAAAACAATTACATAGGCCATGACTGATATATTCGTACTAAAATTCTTTCACAATCCTGTGCCTACAGTCTGCAGAGTAAGGTAGGTTACCTTAAAATACTGTCATATAAACACACTGCAAATAAATGAGTTTTGCTGTTTGGACAGCCCTCCCTGAGTTTCCATTACACCGCTGTTTGGTTCACTGCACAAATGTTTCATATACGTGTGCTGTGACTCCGCCTGAAAACTAACACGGGGCGGATTGGGGCGGGGGTGCCAAGTAATGAAAGTAAAACAAGGCTGAGTGGGAGACCCTCCCTCATCCGGACTCTTCACTCAAGAGGAAAGACTCGTTCCCACTCGTGCCGGGCCACCAGCGCTCGCAGTATTTTTACTTCGGCTTTCACAACGTCACTTGTCCACCGCGCGTCACGTCCAGCGCCTCTGTGGTCGCATTGCCGCATCCAGGAAACATGTCGGGTCTGCGCTTACACGAACAAGAGGAGAATGATCAGCTGCATTGGATAACACACATATTCCAAACGTGTTCACTGCAAATTTTGATTCATTCTTGAACACGATGTTTATCCACAGCCCTACAGACATGGAAGGTAGTTGAAAATCTGCTTGACAAGCGCTAGCACAACTCCTCCATGTCCCTAAGAAATCAGCATTTTACGAAATGCCAGAAACAATTTTGAACACGGTAGGGTCCCACTACATTAAGGGGGGGGGAAAAAAAGTACTGAGAAGACCATTTGATTGTGTGACACTGGAAGTGAAAAAACATCGAAGAAAACTAACGAGAAGTATCGTACTTACTCTTACCATAAAGAAACAAAAATGGCGGAAAGGGCGGGACAAGTAACTGCTACATAAAATGTGTAATGAAATGTATACAAAATTTTAGTTGGCAAAGCCCGAGGTTATGCTTGTTTGTAACGCGGAGAGTCTACACTGAACGTGATGCAAGCTTAAGCAGAAAGAATCCATTTCGAATTACCAAAGAAGCCTGCCAGTAGCTTGCTGTTTGGTTGGCGATACGAATAATGGAAAACGAATAAAGACGCACCCATTAGAAGGATCCCAACCATGAAGGGCAGAGCTTCGATCCCAGCACATTCCGTGTGGGATTTGTGGAAGCAGTATCATCAAGACAGGGTTTTCTTTGAATACTTTGGCATTAGTATGTCAGACTCATTCACCCAACGCTCCATAGTCATGAAAGTATTTCATTCATTTAAAGTCGACATTACAAAACCACAGAAATTGACAGCGAGTTATAAAGCACTTTTATTTTTCCTACGATGAAACCAATTATTATTATTATTATTAGTAGTAGTAGTAGTATCAGTATTAATATTAGTATTGTTGTCTCTTGTCACAGGCCTTTTTTTCCTAGTACTTCTCTTGAACCAGCGGTGATCCCCACCGCTCAGGCTTCAAGCTTCACATTGCAGTACTTTCCGTATTATGTTTGATATTCCAAGTATAGCTGTATTTTGTAGTGAATCTATCGAATGTTTTCGTGGTATATCTTTCAAATTTTTCCTTAAGCTTCTCGCTACTATTCCAGTGGCTCCAATTATTACTGCTATAATCATACATTATTATTATTATTATTATTATTATTGTGGTAGTTGTGGTGATGGTGGTGGTGGTGGTGGTGGTGGTTGTGGTGGTGGCGGCGGCGGCGGCGGCAGTGGAGGTGGCAGTGGCGGGGGTCAAAATGTTGCGCATTCGGAACCAAAACAGTGCCATGATATACATTTCCCTTTGGAGGCCTCTTCGACTCACACATCTATTTTCAGGAACAGCACACTCTGCGCCGGAAGACTTAGTTGTATTATTACAACTCTTAAGAGAAAAATAACAGTAAAAAGAAGAGACGAAAGAAGAATAAGAAAGCAGCCGATAAGAGTTCTGCTACTGACTTCTGTACATTCCACAGTTAAGAAAATCATTTTTCTGTGTCAGATAATCAGCATTATTGGACGACCCATCGGGTTAGCCAATACAGTCACGTGTAGTATTGGAAGTTACGTGTTGTGGAAGATATTACCTTATTTTTCCCCTATAATTTTACAACTGTACGAACAAGTATTGATAAAAGGGACATACTGAGACACATGTTTGATAAAACTGCGAAGTAATCAAGAGGGTTAGGAAGGAAGTACTAGACTTAAAACACGTTTTAAAATTACGATACTGGAATGAAAAGAGAATCATCTTAGTTCTCTTGTAGACCTAAGTACGGGCACTAAATGAGCTTCCAGATTTACTGCCATTTTACTTTCTTTCTTGCTAGGGTCTACTTGTCATAGTCGCACTTAAAAATTGGAGTTCAAAAAGATAAAAATAAAGTAATCCTAGTACAGGCCTGGACAGGCCAGTAGGGCTTCAAGAAGTTGAGGCTCCCAGAATTTCCAGACAATCGGTACTTGAGGTGGTAAGGTTGTCAGCCCTACGCACCGGCCGCCTTTACACCCAGAATATATCCCCGGCGATCATTTTTGTTAAAGGTTGAGCCAACACCATGGCCATAGTGCGGCCGAAAAGATGAAGTCAACAAAAAACCCAATAACACCATCGGAAATCGAACCCACGATCTTCCAGCTTTTAGCGCAGTGCCTCAACCAAACTCCAGTTTAAAAACGGATAAAGGAAATACAGATCAGGTAAAACTCAAATGGAGAAACACGAAAGAAAGCTGGTGGTTATTCAGTGATTTTAAAGAAAGAAGACTACAGACAAGAATGTTTAACCCTTATCCTGCTAACGTGGAGAATATGGTGAGCTCTTAATAATAGCAGCAAATGGCAGATGGGAATTAAGTCGGCGTTTAAAGGGTTAATCTGCCCTAATAAAATGAACAAAAGTATTCCAGCTTTTTCTTCAGCACACACTGCAGGTTTTACATCCAAATAGGCCTGTTGTTCATAGGCCTTCTTTATCCTACGCGTTATTGTTCGCTTTCGACACGTTGAAGTAAACTGATCGCTAATGCAACAAAATCCATTAATTTTACAAGTTCCGAGTTTTTCGCAGCCGTGATGCTGAGGACTCAGTTCTTCAGGTCATATGACGCCGTGTCACTGGGCAATGAAATCCGTTAGAAGGCAAGATATTGTCCTCATTTTCAAGCGTCGAAATGCCATATCTTGGACGATTTGACACCTGAAGCTGAGGACAATACACGGCCTTTTAATGGGATCTAATTACTTATTGACGCCGTTATTATACCTTAAAAGAATGGAAATCCCATCCATTACACAGAACCCACAGTAGCAACAAAATGTACAACTAAGAGTAATATAAACGCAAACAGAAAATATGATTCTCTCAGGTGGCACGGACACGACTTAAGCAACCTTAACATATAAATTGAACTGAGAAAGGCTCTATTATATGCAAAGTTGTCAACAAAACAAAACCCCTTCTCTCGACAAAGGAATACCTCGTTTCATGAAAAGCCTTCCATGTACAAAATTCCACTTGCAACAGACAAAGAATAAAACAGCAATTATCGGAATCGGAATGGCGAAAGGAGAAAAGAAAGGACGTGTGCAGGTGCGGTTCATTTCACCAGGTAGTCAAAACTTTGTCACCAGTGAAGGCGCGTGCATCAAGAAAGGTAGACTCTAATTGAAATGTGATGGCATACGGTGACGCACGGGAGGGGAAGTGGCGAATGGAGCGGGTAGCCAGTACCCTTCACACTACCTCGGAACATGGTGTATCCAGCATTACTACCAACAATAAAAGCTGATGCCCACACCTCGGCTGCCAGTAGTCGACTGAACTGACGCCCACGCCGATTTAAATGGACTCGTCCATTTCGCCGAAAGACGAAATCTGGTTTCTGCGCGTGTGCCATCACATTTCAACTGGCCTATAAAAACAATTTCCAAATTTTCGATGTGTGAAAGCTACAGATATATTCAATAAAATATTCTGGGGCTAGAAGTCGCCTTAGGTGGTTGAATAGCGAGTAAACCAACTTTCAGAGGGCCATGTCTCTCCTCGTCGTCAGAGAACTGACCATTTCCCTCAGGCTGAAAAAAAAAAAGGTGGCCCTCGGAACGTTGGTTTTCTCGCCATTCATCCACATAGACCGAGAATATGTCATTGACTTTAGGCGCCGCGAAAGCTTTAAATGATATGCATGTAGATTACCTCCACAGCAATACACTCAGTACGTGTCTGCACTTAAGCTTATCGAGACCAGTGAGATGTGCGAAATGGCAAAAGGTGCATTTGAGAAACACATGCGTTCCATTTGGCCGCGCATCTCCCCTCATATTTTATTTGGATGGCTAAAAGTTACAAATGACCATATCCATGACTTTTCCCATACAGAAACTTCAAACGCATCATACGCCAGACTTCGTCTGACGCCACTTGTCACTTTGTCTCTGTTCCAAAATATTCAGCCCGCCTTGCAACTCCAGTGACAACACAAAACAACAACAACAACTTATCCTCTGCCTCCTGCGGTTGAAAACCATCAATACGTCACTTCACGTATTCTTGTGGACATGTGTCATGTGTCGAAGAATGCGATGCATAACCAAAATGATAGTTTACCGCATTCGCAAAACTCTACTGATTCCAAGCTTGAGCTGACTCTGATACTGACGAATCATCTCTCAACCATGTTGCATGATAGCAGGTGACAGGAACGTTGTGTGACAACAAGGCCAGCGTTCCCTCACGTGACACATTAATGACCTTTACGATTACCTGTCACAGCAGTATCTCATTCTGCAACGTGGTTACAAACGGGGGGGAGGGGAGGTGCGGTTTCAGACCTCCCAGATACCCTGGAATATCTGGGACGCCTCAAAAATCTAAACAACAAAGTTCAAATTTGGTTATGAAGGAAGCAGTATTTATTTTACCTAGGAAACTAAGTAATCTACAGACTTTCAAATTACCAGTCGCCCATATCGAAAAATATTTAATCCGTTAAAGTAGAAAAAATACAATAATATAAACAGCCAACTAGATACAACAATAAAAACTTTTACTGATAATTACACTTTGAGGTATAATAATATATAATATAATACCTTGTGGTATAATACACCGGCGATGTTGCCTGGGGGCAACATCGCCGGTGCATTATACCACAAGCTGTAAACACAGTCTAGCGCTTCTGAGGATGGGTGAAACTATCATCCGAAACATGTTGAGCTGATTGTAATTATCAATAAAATGTGTTATCGTTGTGTCTAGTTGGCTGTTTATATTATTGTATCAATGATGCACGGTCACACAAACATCAAATAGAAAGAAGTGTTTCATTTAAAGACGTCCTCAACTGTCGACAGTAGATGAAGCAAATGTGATTAAGGAGCACTGGTGGAATGATACTTAGAAATATCGAAACACTCTTATAGCCATCCGTTCCAGCTCAACCGCTTACAGGTTCATTGGCTTTGTTAAAGATCCAGTCTCGTGTTCAGTACATGGTGGGAACTGTTCCTTCGCCGTACAACAGAACACGAGCGCCACCATTCTTCTAGCTATTGCTGCGATCCGAATTCTTGGTGCTCCCTTTCAAAACCGTCTACACTACTTTAAGGAACCGCACTTAAGAATTAAGAACTTTATCTCTTCCCATCATCACTATAAAAATGAATACTTGCTACAGGTCAAATGCACTCCAATTGTAGCCTTTTTCAGTCATCTGTGGCTACAGCCACTGGATTTCGCCCCCGATGACGGATATTGAATTTCTGTCTGTGTTTTACAAGCACTTCTCCCACTGTCAGTCCTACGCTTTCAAACCATGCCCTACCAGCCATGTTAGCGAGAGACGCAAAAAAATGAGGCTAGTAATAATTGTATACCGAAGGTCTTACAACTTGTGCTATGTATTTGGAGTACCTTTACACCAAGTTTGTGTTGGTTCGTTTGCCTGTTACCGGAAAGAAATCTACAAATTTCATTTCAAACACGTGCACTCTATTATTTTCTCTCCTCTTCTGTCGAGAACCAGTGTCTGTAACATAAGCCAGCACTGTAACTGCCATTTGATATGTAAGCTAATTCTCTGTTACTGTTCTCATTTTCCGTGCTTTCTTGAGAGCTGCACCACAAATAATACATGAATAGTAAAGATTATGATGAGAAACTTATAACGAATAATGAAGTTTTTCAAAGGGCGAAAGAAGAAAGATTACTTTTAAAGTTTTTAAAAAATATACGTCACTCATGGATATGGCATAAAATTAGGCATAACGAGTTTGTAGTAAACATCCTTGAAGGAGCAATATTTGGAAAAAAGGCCGTGGGAAGACCTCGACTACAGTACTTAAAGAAAGTCACCAGAAACACAGGAACTAACAGTTATACAGCAATGAAAAGAATGGCTTGCAATAATTCCAGATGGAAAGCTGCCAACCAATTAAAAGAATGAGGGATAAGAAGATGAAGAAGAAGAAGTAAAGATTATAATTAATCCTTAAGCAAATTAAACACCAATGGGAAATTTTTTAAATGGTTACACTCTAACGTTACATACACTTACGCATTTATATAAAAGGGCCAGAAACGTACATATTCCCATCAAACACAGAAAGAAACAAATATTAAATTCACAAAATTATCATTTTGCTGGTGGTTTAACATTCACGTATTAAACACCTAATTCTGTCAAAGAATACGGACATTTGCAAACAAAGTGCTTATGTATTTGAATCTAAGGAAGGAAAAGTGAGAACAAATGGCGATGAGAATACTGGAGTCAATAACAAGATACAGAAAGGAAATTACGCAATGACGATTCTTCGTGCTCTTCGTCTCCAGTTTTAATGGTGATTAAGTCATGAGTGATGAGATGAGCGGAACATCGGTCTATTACATTGGCCTACGGCGGAAAAAAGAAATGTATTGGGTGTTGTCAAATATGAAGGTATGATCAGTGCTGAAACTGATCGTGATATATTAAGGGAAAGCAAATAATTTCTTTCTCTGCTAATTGTTGGTTAATTTATGGATGAAAACCCTACATTATGTGTTTAATTGTTAGACTAGTTACTTATTCAGCTAGACAAAAGAATGCAATAGCAACACAATATTTTCGTGCTGTACAAAATCTAACGGCAAAACATATGTAGTGCCAATTTATGTTGTAGAATAGCTTATATACTTCAGAAACATGAACATTATTGAATCACAAAGCAGTCACGGGAAGAAAGGAATAAAAGTCAAAGATGATATACCAAGAAGGAAGTGATGTAACAACGTGACGTTTACGATCATCTTCCTGCAGTTCCCCCAGAAAGAATTGCAACTTCCCTGCTAGACCATTTCTCTTCTTGTCTGGCGCAACTCATTGACTGGAGCAGCCGCAAGAAGCGAGCTGTGTATAAAAAGGAAGGAATTGAGCCAAGTTTGTTTCCGTTGTGGGAGAAGTTGCTACTCGTCGAGTCTTCCTGCCAACTTCCTGTGACCCGTCTTCAATATGCATGACCCGAACTACAGTCCCTCTCACTGCTGGGAAAATATATATATGGAGGCCTCGTGTCTCTGAGCCCGTATTTTGTGGTCTAGAACGCCAATGGACTAGGCAAGTACGTTTGTTAGATGCGATTTTAACTTGAAGGAAGATGAAAGGATTAAATGAATAGCTTCAGTGACCTAAGGACCTGACTCTTAAACAACTTCTTAATGATGCACATAAATCAAGTTTCATAACATATAAAATAATTATTTGTCTCTAAAATATCACATCAAAACACATTATTCACTTTGGTTGAGTGGTTAGAAAATTAACAGCCTACATTTATAGGCTGCACGAAGTTCGTAGAAAGCACTGTGGCGTTAAGTTACGCGCTGAAATTTAATCCAGTACATCCTACAAAACTAAGCCCATGACAACGGCTACGCTAACACAAGTAGCTTTCAGGCGAAAAACTGAGATCTACCTATAGGCTGCCCCAGATTTAAATGCTCATTTCAGTACATAAATGCATTTTGTTAAATATTATCCATGCCAAAATTCTGTTCCAATAATACTGTATGTCTGATGTTTATTGGACCGTGCATCATTGTGATAACTGAAGAATAAATACCAACTAGATGCCACTTGTTATTTATTGTACTTCTTATAGACTGACAATCTTCAATCAGTCTTCCAGATTTCAACAATATTCACTTTAAATTTGTTGCCCAACAATCATGCCAGGCACCAACACAAACACAAACACAAATCTCTGTGGAATTAAAAGTTTTCCGGGGATTAGTGAGATGCCGCCCCTTCCTGTTCACCACCCCCAGTGTACCCGGTAGTCCCCTTGTGCCATATGTGAAGTTACTGCCACGCCGTCAAGTGAAAGGTGATTAAATGCAGATTTAATCGCGGCCCATACATGGCTCTGATTACTCGGGTCCTCGTGCAGCCCACAAAGCAGAGACGCGCTGTCCCCTCTCAACCAAATGTTCCTCAGTCTGTTTGACATTACCCGCCTAACTCTATGGGCAATGAGTTCAAATTTGTGTATTAATTTTTAAAAGCTGCATGCGTGAACGTAAAAATACTGTCACCTAACACTAATATTATAGTACACTACAGATCCACGTATTTGTATTCGTTGCTTGTAAGAACTGTACACAACTACCACAATGTGCTCAGGTCTAAATCCTTCGACCTGTCCATCCCATCTCTCAAATTACCGTTTTCGTAAAATATGTTTGGGGGCCTCTACTACAAGATCTAGTATAAATTTTATTTTCATTGGTTAAATTGTTCAAAATTTGCATCACGACGCCCCACATTCCTAGGTTGCGGATGGAAGGGACGGCCTCCAGATATAGAGTTGAAGCGAAAGTGCTGAATAAGTAACCCCCAGGAGCTGACAGGGACCTATATTCTAGTGTGTGGGTTGGGCGCAGGGCGAAAAACTTCTCGCCAATAAAGAGGAACCAGAAAATTATGAAATGTGACAGAAAGATAATTAAATTTGGAATGTCCACTTTGCAATGACCTACCTATCAGAAAATGATGAAGGCATGAGACTGTGAACTTGTAGTATCATGAGCCTTTAGGAGAATTTTTCACTGTAAACATGAAAAGGAATCCGCTAGTACGTGTTGCATTTAAAAGGCATACAGTCAAGACGCGACAACGGTGGCACTGATCAGTAGACGATTATGCATATTAACCCTTGAAAGACGAAGAGCAGACTGCATTATTTAAAGACCCAGTTCGCACCGCGCAGTAAATACTTCTCACCTCGGTTATAAAAACCAGTCAGTTTATGGTGTAAGTGGCGCAAGTCTTTGTTTTCTCTGAGATAAACACAAAACACATAAATACAGTGTAGGCAGAGCGTACAGTTGTCGGGTGTTAAACCTGTTGGTGCATCTTATAACCAATAGACTTTCAAAGGTTAAAAGGCAAAAGAAAACTAAGAGTGATTTGTTAGGGGCGGGATTTTTTATACACGAGAAACGTATCGTTCGCTAGATTGAGGACCTCCGAGATATGGCCGTGTTTGGAAGAAACGCCGAGACCAACATACTGAGCGACACAGCCGCACATCAAGTACCAGAATATCTGAATCATCAGGAACACAGCAGTTAAAGTCCCAAATCTCGTAGAGTAGAGTTGGTTAGAGAGGGTATCACATATATGCTACTCAGAGGTCGCTGGAGAGATATTATTATTCTGAATGTGCTTCCCCCAGCTGACGATAGAAGTGACGGTACAAAGGACAGTTCCTTTGACGAACTATATCAGGTATTCGCTCCACTCAGTACAAAAAGACACGCTTTTAGTAGATTTCAATGAAATATTTGAAAGGGAACGTCCACTAATACTGGAGTAGGAGTAGCAAATTTGCCTTTTCAAAAAATTTATGAATACAATGTTCATAAAAAAGAGACATACACAAGCACATGTTAAATTCTGAGTGATCGAGAAGAAAGTGCTGAAGATAATGTTTGTACCTGTGGGGGGGGGGGGAGAATTAGGGGAAAAGAAAAAATCGAATTATAAATGAGGGGGTTCATGATGGGAAATCCTTGCCACCATATAATTACCGTGTAAA
>Ga0123353_10004795_pt1 | contig 17554 bp, 14 predicted proteins | sample TergutLab28metaG_3_FD_92763 | JGI IMG/M metagenome (GOLD analysis project Ga0123353, IMG submission 92763) | Labiotermes labralis P3 segment gut microbial communities from Petit-Saut dam, French Guiana - Lab288 P3 | ecosystem: Host-associated > Arthropoda: Insects > Digestive system > Gut ...
GGGTTTTTTTTCCCGATGGGGTGTGGGGAATTTTATTTAGTTTATCCCTCCGCCCCGATTTTGGACCCGGGGGGGGACCACCCCTTTAAAAAAAATTAATCCTTTTTTCGGGGGGGGGGGGGGTAAAGACTGCTGGTGCGTAGGGCTGACAACCTTCCGACCTTCATGTGGCGATTGTGTAGAAATTCTGGGCGCCTTGACATCCTGAAGACCTAATGGTCTGTCCGGACCTCTAGAGGGATTGCGTTACATTTTACTGTTACGTTGATTTACCCTGTGCAAGTCCGAATATATGATGTGTAATTCGGGTTACTTTGGGATTCGCTGTCATGTGCGAATTGCGTGCAGTTGTATGTAGAGCATCGGGAAGGTGGACACCTGCCTCAGCATTACTGCGGCGACGTTTTTCTGTAATCGTGAACTCGGTTTGTGTAGTTCTGTCACTAATTAGACGCGGCTGAAACAAACCGCGCCCTTCCGGTCCTTCCTTCGATTCGTGAGCCGGACAAAGATGAATTGATCTTTCTGTCTGTTGATGCATAGCATCCGGGACTAAAGTCTTACCCTAATTTGTGTACCTGCTGATAAATTGGCTATCACTTTACACTAATTTTCTACAAAAGTTACAAGGTAGATCTAAATGTTCGTATAATTAATCATGGCATTACAAAGGCTTGCGGGGAAGGTTGAGGTATAGATGTTCGGTATGTATAGATGTTCGGTATGTGCTGAACCTGGGCACTAAACAGAGGAGAGGCGAAAGTACGTACGGTGCTTATTGGACGGAAGGCTGTGCTTCGAAAAGTCCGCGTGAACGCGATGGCGAAGGTACGAATTCGCGTCCTTGACTGGAATGTAATCTCTTAATTTATTTAACCATCTGATGATTGAATAAAATTTAGATATGTATATTGGTGTAGTGGTTAAGGCTTCCGTCTATTTGGAACGTGATCAAAACGGATCAAAGCCGCGTTCTCGGTGTTTCTTTGTGGTATACTGGACTTGTGCTGCTGACACAGTTTTGCGTTAAGTGTACTTGCACTTATCCATAAGGTTTGTCTATATTTGATGAACCTGTTGTCTGGCGCATTAGAATGAGGATGGAGAAGTGAAGTGGCTCTTTAAGAAATGTTTCGTTATTCGTTTTCCATTAGATGACGATATTTATGTGAGTAGGAAATTTGAATCCCGATTAGCACAGGCCTCCTTGCAAGATTCGCAGAAGAGGCGAGTAGTGTCAGTATTTTTGTTATCTTTTCACCCTGACTTATGGTATGAAAAAACAGTACTTAGGGGTAATGTTGGTAATTAGCAATTTTAGAACCATTTGATTCTTCTAAAATCGGTTGCTTAAAACGTTTTGTTAACACCCGTTTCTTCTGGGACTTGAATTGTGAGAGAAGCGAAATGGAGGAAGAGCCCCAAAGAACCATCCGGGAATTCTAACCTGTATCACTTTTCATGAATTTTGAATTGTTCGCGCCATTGATTCACGGTTCTCTACAAATGTACTAAATTTAAATCCCAATTTTCGCATGAAAACTCCAGTAACCGTGACTGATGTGACTTTGCCAATTATCGCGTGGTCTAACTTGGTTGATTGCATTGCATTCAGAAGACGTTGCTACATTACGTGTATGGAAAACCATTATTTCTGTAACCTAGAACACTTAACATTATGTAGTATTCACATATTGCTGCAGCGAATACATTATTGAACTGTAAATCTGAAAGACATATAGTGACTAGGCAACGGGCTAGACGGTCCGGGGTTCGATTCTCGGCAGGAGCCTCCTAGTCATTGGATACAGGGGTTCTTTTCCGGGGGTAATGCGGCCGGTTCGTGAAGTTAACTACTCATCTCCATTTAGTACCGAGGTTAAGAATAAGTCTAACTATGCCTCTGCTCCCCCTATATTACTTTCAAGTCGTGGACAGAGAAAACTTCTTACTTCTTACGTGTGAAAGGCTTTAAATACGTGTACTGCACTATTGTCGCACGAATATGTGCAGCTGTGCATTGTGCAGAATGTAATAGACCTCGACTATATCACAATCTTCCCGTCTCATCTGTAATCGTCCGTTCCTCCACGGAATTTCCTTCCGTGGAGTGACATCAGCAGTCAGTTAACATACGCGACCAGGACCGAGTAAGGAAGGATAAAACTTGGCCAACTCAGGAAATTATCGCCACTCACATTTTCCGAGAACAGCGGATAGCAAGATAATGTCGTTATGCACAAAAATTACGCCAAGAAGTAGCCTAAACACATTTGGCCATCATAGTTTTCCAGACGCGTGAATGAAGTTATTCGAGGAACTTCCATGTCCTTGAAATTAATATTTACTTCTTCCATTTTGTAACCTACTGCACGATTTACATGCCACACAAACTGATCTGTGACGGATGTATAATTTTGCTATGTAAACGTTTGATACTCTCCATACACTTTTGCACGAAGTGAGTATGCAGTGGGGAGTTAATGTCCGTCCGTTTTCATATTTCTCCGTCCGAAACGTTTGATGTGGTGTGAGAGTCTGCATTAGAGTTTCTGTGAAGTTATTTTAAGTTCGAAGGAATCGTGACTTTACATGAGGGCATTTTATTTCAAAGTATTCTTTAGTATAAATAATGAAAATTACCGGTAATTCAGATACGCATGCAGAATTCGGCTCTTTTTATGCTCGTTGCACGTTTATATTTTAACGCCGTTTGCCTTTTTGGGTAAATACTGTATATAGAAACTTTCAAACCAAGCTGTTCAAGGCGGGCATATGTCAACAGCGCTTAGCTATTGACAAAAAAAGAGCAAAGAATGTTATAAAAACTTACTGTAGAAAGAGCGGTAAAGGATACGGGGAGTGACCTTGTGTATCGCGTAACGGTTATTTGTAGCCGTATAGAACTCAAACACCGGTACAAAGCACTTAACTTAGACAGACCAGTGTTTCTGTCATGAAGGAACCCGTATAATAATTTTTTATATCTTGAGGAACGTCTCCTTGTGAAAACGTTCACAGGGCAAAACATAAAGAGACAGTAGGTTGCCAATTCCCGGACAGACTTACGGGATATTCGCATTTTTTCGCGATATTCTAACATTTGGATGTGAAGACGATTTTTTTTTTTCGCAGAATCCCTAACCATATTCCGCCGAACTCTAGGTTTTGCGGAACTCTGGTTGGGAAACACCACCTTAGGCCATTGGCAGTGCTGTAAGAAACCACAATGGTAGTAGAAGGAGGCCCGTGATGATGAACCCCCCCCCCCCCCCGGGTTCGAAACAGGTCCTGCCTTTTGGAGAAGAGCTGTAGAGAAAATATGGTAGTTATATTAGACTGTAAATTTTCTGTATATTCAACAATACAGTAACAGTATTGTCCGGTTTGTCTGTCAATGGAGACACATCCACCCGTTCAAGATGTTTGGATTCAGCACTTTAAACTTTTAATGCTCTCCTCTTATTATAATTTTAACACAATTGTAGTATAATATTATGTATTGTTACTTAACATTGTACTGACATTAATATTTATATTTTACCATTTACGGTTGACAAGCTACATAACGCTGTATATGTCTGAATATTTCTCCCCGAGGGTGGCCATGTCAAGGAACATGTACAGTATTAAGTTAGATTAATGAAATTGTTTCGCGACCCACTAAGAATAGCTTCTCGACCCCAATTTGAATCGCGACTCACGTTGAGAAACACTACATTATAGGTTTGTCGGGTTTCCCAGTGTCATACACTTCCTAGTATGGATCCACGTCTCGGGCAGAGGCTTATTCTAGGTGAACCTCCGGTCAGACTATCTTTTAGCCGTTATTAGCTCTTCCTACTGCTGCGTCGTGCTGTGGTTTACAATTTTAAAACGCGCTGGAGAACCTGAAACAAGATTCCTCATTCAGGTGCATTGTAACGCCGCGTAATAAAGTACGGTTTCATTTTTACGGCCTCTTGGATACACTGAATGGTTACTGTGTCCATGTAGGCTACTTTAAATCCTCGAATGGGACGTCACATTCTGTATTTAAGACCAGCAGTTGTGACTGCCGTGCAAGGATTGTTTGAATGCCGTGCATCACTGACTTTCTAATGCATGTCAGTCGTATGAATGATTGGCATATATCAGGAAGCGTAACTATTAAAACGAGGTGTTTTATATACACAAGATTTCTTCTTGTAATAAGCACACAATAAATGAATGAATGACGGATTTTCTCTTAGAATTTGCACAGTAACTGGGGAACATCTCCCTTTAATGAAGAATCGTGTCACCATGAGTAGCACTAGATGTATGTACGTGGCATACACGTTACTTGTTTACACATGCAGTAGCCGGGAGTCTTCCGTTATACTTAGAGTTCCCCTCAGCGCTGCAGAGAGTCACGTGCCACATATTTAACACGATGAACACAACAGGCTGAGCTGAACAAGTTGGATCACATTTTTTTAAAACAAAGATAATTGTCATTAATATTTTATTTTTTATTTATTGCAATTACTTGTAATTATTTATAGTTTAACAAGTCGGAACTTTTAAATATATACTGTATAGTCTGTGAAATATCTTATGGAAATTATAGAGACCCTTATACACCTGCCGGTAGAAGAGAAGAAGCGGAATGAAGTACATAAAGGAGACGTGAAGAAACGTAGGTTCCGTTTTTTAATTATACACATCCCTTCGTGCTGCATAGATTGTAACTAGTTATTATTTACCATCAGCACAACTAATTATAATGTTACGTAATATAATTATGTTATATAAATGTGCGGTTACATATTGCAACCATTACATGATCATCCTCAGACTGTCAAAACACGTAAAAGTCAAAATTGCATATGCGATATAATTTAGAGGTCATGTAAGAGAACACTAGGAAGACCTAGTCTTGCATGGGGGAATAATATTAAACTGGATTTCAGATAGTTTGGGAGGGAGTAGACTGGATTATTTGGCTCAGGGCGGGGACAAACGGCGGGCTTATGTGAACACGCTAATGAACCTTCGGATTACGTAATATGCCGAAAGTTTTCTGTGACTAGCTGGAGGAATAGAGCCCTCTCGAAGAGGGCTCTATTCCGTGAATTTAGTCAGATGTAGACCCTACTATACCTCTCTTAAAGCAGTAACTCTACATTTACATACACGTTATTCGTCTCTCGAGTATTATTCTATCACCATACACAGAACGTAGGCCTAATATTTAAGTACTGAATGGTCAGATATTGTAACTGTAATTGAAGTACTGGGTTGGAATGGCTTGGGCATGAATGTTGTTAGAATGGATAGTGCAGCGACAGTATAGAGGACACTAGAAGGCAAGCCAGAATGAGGAAGAAAAGACTTAAATGTAGGTGGATGGTTGATGTCGAATTGGACTTGGAGGAATATGTGTGTAAAGAGATGGAGGAAAAAGAGTCGTGGATAGAATAGAATGGGCGTCTGTCGTGAGGGAAGTCAAGGCCAAACTTAAATGTTGTAGTGCTAAAGAAGAAGTAGTAGTAGCGTCTTATGCCATGGTGTGTTTAATGAAATTAATTTCCATTATCTGTTGAATAAGATTTACTTAAATCATAACAAGGCAGGCAATGTACGTATAACGTAACATCGAGACGACGTTCGTGCAAATATTGTTGCAGTGGAAAAGCAATAAGTACTACATATTCTGAGGGTGTGATTGTAGCCTTAATTATCCAGCATGCATTGCGCGTGAGCCTTATTATATTGTCATCTGTGGCCTGTCTGCCTCTACCTTGTTTTTTCACATTATCTCTAAACGGCACGATCTTCCAAAAAAGTGATGATACATAATATGTGTGTTTTGATATTCTCTGAAAACTTTGAAACACTTCTCATTCTAAGAAGAATTTAACGAGGTATCATCATAATGTAAATATGTCTTCTTGTAAAGCACCCGGTATTCTCGTCATATTTTAATGAAACTTGAATTATCTTGACAGATTTACGAAAATTACTTAAATATCAAATATCATGAAAATACGTCCGGTGGGAACCGAGATCCATGCGGACGGACGGACAGACATGACGAAGCTGATAGTCGCTTTTCGCAATTTTGCGAACGTGCCTAAAAATCCGTTACTGTTTAAAAGTAACTTAAATTACAGAATCAGTTCCTATTTAAATGCGTAAATTACGCTCTGCATCATCTTCAACAACAAGAATTTGTCAGGCGATTAGGTTTCTTACAGTAGATTTGTATCCGCCGATCCCGGTGGCCGCGCGATCTAAGGAGTGGGTTTGCGCGCCGCGGGCTTCGTGGGTTTTGTTGTTTCGAACCCCACGGGGGGAGGGGGGATGAATGTCCCATGTGAGTGTTGTTTGGTGTTAAGTATGTCTGCGTCGGACCGATTCCTCGTATAGAGGAGTCCTCCTGTGTGTGTGTATGTGTGTGTGTGTGTGTGCGCGCGCGTATGTGGGTGTGTGTGTGAGTGTGTGTGTGTGTGTGTATGTGGGTGTGTGTGTGTGTGAGTGTGAGTGTGTGTGTGTCATTCTGTGTAATTGGGTGCAACAGTAACCTCCACACCTACACTCGGTAGGTAGACAGAGGTCAACACAAAGAAAAAGAAAGAAACAAGGAAAGAAAGAAAGAAAGAAAGAAAGAAGATCTGTATGCGCGATAAACGAATATAGAGACCAATGACGTACGCAAACCTTCAAGAAACGTATATGTGTGTGGGTGCATTAAATATTTCGCAGGCCGCAGTTTTTCACCCCTGTTGCCGTGTCGGAGTGTGGTTATGGTGGCTGTGCAGGGTAGGCGTGACAAGGCACTTACGTGTACTAATGATATTCCAGTGGAGGACGAGCGTCCTCGTTCCGCTCGGGGCGACTGCAGGAAACCGAAATATATTCTGTTAGGTCGTGAAATGGATTGAGCTGGAACATTTACAGGGTCGATTGGCAGTGTGCTTCACAGTGGAAGGGCTGTCAGTTACAATGAATAGGATTTTACTTCAAGCTGATGTTGGTATGATGCGAGGGTAACGATATTTGGCAGACCACTGCGTTAAAAAAAGTCTTGCCTTTTTCAATGCAAATTGGGTGGCCGTGTTGAAAATGTATCTGTTGCAATGGTGTGGGAGCTGTGATGTGTAAGGGATATCACCAGTGATACTTTTGAAGACCGAGTCATGGCAGTGTAAGCGTAATGTGTGGCGGAAATGTTAGCACAAATTAGGATAGGGAGTATGTATGTGTGCGTGATTTTTTTTAATTCGATTCTTTTTATTTACAGTAGTTTGTAGCATGTATGTGTGAGTCGACTTCAGGTGCATTTAGTACGTAATTTAAGCGTGTGTCTCTTCCACCGATCCCTGCGTTTGGTGAGTTGTCACAGGGAGATGATTAAAAATTCGTACCTCGCCTCTTACATAAATTGCCTCTGTCAGCGACCACGAATATATTGCCGGCCAGGTACGCGTTCTTGGCACGGGTGCATATTATGAACGTATAAAGCGGGTCCATGCAGCCTGCGGCCGCTTGTCATTTCATCGGTCTCCACGCATCTCCGAAACTACTCACAGACTTCCGAAGGTTTGTTTCGTTTTGCTGCGTACCGGTCACTGCTAGTCAAATTGAAAGGTATGAGATGGGTGCTTGGTACAGCCCGTTTCTTTTATTACTGTCGGTCACCGGCTGTGCCTGTGGATGCACGCTTTTTATGCGAGAAGGCTGCTGTGCCCATTGCTGCGATGAAAGAGACACCCTGTACCGTTAACTACCACAGAATGTTGTATGTGGATTTGAGTATGGCATACATGGTTTATTTGACGGATGGGAGATTTGAGGTACTCACAGCCCTCTTGACATTTCAAATCTTCTGGGATGTTACGCCGTGTCGACTGGTAATTGCTGAGTTGACATCCCAGAATACTTGAATCTGCTTTGGTGGTAGTTGCGACATGGCATATGTTCCACGAAATGCAAAGAAAAGGCTTTTTGACGTCAGGGCCGAAGCCTGTAACTGTGAGTGTCCTTGAACAGAGTTTATGTGTGCATGAAGATTAATACATTTGTATCTGCAGTGAATGGGGACCGCGGTAGCACAGTGGTTAAGGTGCTGTGCTACAAATCGGTAGGTCGCTGGTTCGATACCAGCTTGTGTCATTTTTCGTTGACATAATCCTTCCGATCGCACTGTGGCCCTGGGGTCAACTCAGCTTCTAACAGAAATGAGTACCAGGAGTATTTCCTGGGGGTAAAGGCGTGCGTAAGGCTGACAACCTTACCACTATCCTGTGCCGTTGTCATGATATCTGAGAGCCTTTACTTCCTGGAACCCTCTGGGCCACTCCAGGCCTGTAACGGGACTGCTATTTACCTTTACTTTATCTACAGTGAATGCATGTCAGAACCAAATATCGGCATGTCGCCATCTGGTGGGTAGCACTGCTGTTTCGTATTCCTGATCTAGCGGGTTCGAATCTTGGTCCAGAGACCAGCTGACGTGTCTTGAAGTGACTCTAGACGGTTGTTACAATAGCAGGAATTTCTTAAAATAGGCTACGATCACTTCCTTCTACAATCATTCATTATTTGTAATTCAGATTATATCTGTAATTGTGCACTAAGTGTTTTAATGCAGTTGGAGTTTCGTTAATCAAATGTGAACATTGAGCTATGCACAGTCACAAAAGAACGCTTGTGGAATACGTGCTCTCCATCTTTATGCGCTTTTGCAGTCAGATACTGAGGGCGTTTTGAAAATAGTGACCGATATATATTAACTGCAGCACTGCTGACGCTGTTAAGTAGTTTAGCCTTTCTTGTTTAGGATCTCCTTGACACTGCCAATTGCAGTTTTCGCAGGTTGATCCTACGCGTAATGCGGTAAAGTGCGCTGGGCCACAGCACGTGTGGGCAGCTGAGGATGTGCCCGTTACGTGTTCTGGTTGAAGACTGACTGGCCGGCCGACTGACTGACTGATTGACTGACCTCGTGGAGCAAAGTACTTCTTAAGAAGATGGTCAAGAAATTCCCCGCTGTTGTGGAAGCCGGAGGTTCAATACCGTGTTCGCAGCAGACCACCATTTTTCCATATTCTGAGCCATATAAATCAGTCCACGCCTTCGCATCGTCTTTCTTTAAGAGTAATATGAATTATTAAAGTTCTTTTAATATTAGGTCTTCCAAGCTGTCTCTTGTCTTCAGGTTTCCTTACAAAGTCTCTGTCTGCATATCTGTTCTTCCGCATATGTGCCTCTGGTTGAAGACAGCAAGCCGAGATGTGTACTCATTACAGTATATGTAGGTTGTTTTCCAAATGCATTCATTGCATTCGTTGGCTTTGTAATTCGTTTATGACAATTCATATCCATTATTAGGAAGCCAAAGAAGAGTCCATATTGAACGGCGATGCAAGTCGTTTCTCTGTTTATAGTTGGCAGTACTACCGACAGTAACCTGTACAGTGCGGAATCGTAAGTAGTTTTTCGCGTTCTCTCATGCCTACTGTCCACTTTCAGCTATAAGCTTGTCACTTTATACGCTCCCTTTTTCACATTCCGCGTAAAATTAACGTATAAGGTTTCTGTTTTCTAATCCTCATATTTAAAGTTTCCGTTGACCGCACAGATTTAACTGAAGATCGGGTATGGGCCCGTCTTAAATAAAATGTCGTCGGGATAGTTCTGTTTTGGGCCAGTTTGTTTTTATACGCCCTACTTTACGCGAATCTTAAATTGAGCTTCATCAGATGTGAAAGAATGTCACGTGCATGACGCTGCGTTATGACCTTAGGTGTGGATGTCGATGCTGAGGTGTATGCATTGTGTTTGAAACTGTTTTAATACGGTATATACCTGTTTTATGATACATGACATCATACATTTACTTTGCAGCGCTACTTTGTGTTGCCCTTCAACGAGGTCTGCATTGTTACGTAGATTATGAGCTTTTAACGGCCAGTGTTTTCCATATTATGGCTGTTGGCACTCCATAGTGTTGTACAGCACAGAGGTGACTGAGTATCCACTCTTAATTACGTTTTTTCAGCAATGCGTATGTGCTGTCACCTTCTGTCACCAACACACAGGTGACTGAATATCCACTCTTAATTAACGTTTGTCAGCAATGCGTTTGTGCTGAGTGTCACCTTCTGTCACAAAAGATCAGAGTCAGGTACTTGTGACTTGCTTTTGCGATAACCAAATCTCACGCGTTTTAAACTGTACATAGCCTTGAGACAGACAAGATACTAAGCACATTAAATGACTCATGGTCTTTTCTTGACTCATCATATACTACTGGAAACTTGTTCTGAAGGTGGGTCTGTCCTGTGTTAGTGTACCTTCGTTACGTTCCCATTGGCGATTCGTGAATCATTGGAACGCTGTACTGTCACTGTTCGCATAGGCGATGACGGACTCTTCTGACGGCAGTTTGACTGCGAATGCATGGACTGAATGAAATGATGATGTTTTAATAGCAAGTATTCAGGTTATTTCCAATGTGAAAAAAAAAGTTGCTCCATATCCCACAAAACATCATATATATTGCTGTAAAGTAAAGGGTTAAGTCACTTCTTTGTACACTATGAAGGCGCGTGGTGGAGCGGAAGTATAGCTCCACTCATTCTTACCCTCGGCATTAGATTGAGGTGAATGTTCAGCTTTGCGCCCTGTCCGCGTTACCACTGGCAGAATCTCCCCCATTATCTATGCAAGAGTAGCCTGGGCGGGCCACGGAGCCTGTCTGGAAGTTTTGGAGAAGAGACAAATCTCTTGTCCCTGCAGAGAATCGAACCAAAATTCTTCGGATATATAGTCTGGGATTCAGAAATCGAACTGGAGAAAATGAAGCAAACAACCGACATCATATATACGTCCCGATTGAAAGCGAAATCCTATATTCAGTGCGCCACAGTCTCCACGAGTATGCCGAGCGAGGATTTTAACGTGCGTTAGCTACTATCAGCCGCGAGATTGAAATGGAACTGATAATTTCAGCCGTGACGACAGTGGCGGTTCTCTCATGTGACGCGGCGGTGGGCTTTCCAGCATAATCTCTAGTTTTTAAAATCCGTACTCGAGATGTCTCGTTGCACACGCACGCAGTCACAGTACTAGCTCTAAACGAACAATTTATCATTCACTGCCAAAGTAACAGTGCTTATCGTATCACCATTCTCCCTGAAGGTCACGGTGATAGTGCAGAGATCGAAAGTATTGATTGGCTTTCAGATTTAGTAGTTCACAGTGTAGCGGCCAACGAATTCGTTTATTGCTTTCTTTGTTTAGATATACATGGAGATCCCCCGCTTTCTGAGTTACCCGTTTTACCGTCTTCCTTCCATTTACATGTTATTAGTGTTGCTAAACACAATACTTATCGACAGTTGAAAGCTTCATTAAAATACAACATGTGTTTGTATGGGGTCCTGCAAATTTCGTTACGATCTCCTTTATGCGTGTTTTTCCTTCAGTTATTCTCTGTTAAAAGGTGCAATTCTAGAATAGAAACAAGGCATTATGAGAATTACTTAAGACTCGCGTATTCTTAAATCATAATCAGGATGGTGGAATAAAGTTCATTTCTTGTTGAATACGCGATAATTTTTGGATTTTCATTAGTTTCCAATCTGTTCAAAAATTCATGTCAGTTGGTTCGGCATTCCTTTAGTATTCCGATTTTCTGTTTCAGTTATCTTTAGATTTAGATTAATATATTTTGCGTGAAAGTAACATCGAATTTCAGAATTTCACTCGTTGTAGGAACGAAATTCTGCCAAGCAGTAACGCGTTATTCGAAAGTTGTTACTTTTTTTTTTTTTCACAGTTGGGCCTGCAGTAACTGAAGTTAATTTTTGTGCAGTTAGCCCAATAAGTGCAGACTCTTAAGTAGCACGTTACATTTGTGAGCTATAATGTCAGAGTTCTGCAAATTGCTACGTTCATAATTGTTAGAGTTTGTACGTGCTGTGTTTACGATCCGTGACCATAAAGAATTTCACAAGCCTGATCACACGCGCAGATAGCTATATTTTCATCGTTCCCTTGACATTCGAAATGACACATCTTACCAACGTAGCGCATATATTTAAAAAAATCCGTCCTTCACCAATTCTGGCGCTGGTATTGTTATTATTCAGTGCGCAAGTAGAAGAATTTAGGGGGATTAGTGGAGTGGCTCCCGGAGATGTGAATTTTGTGAGGGAAGGAAAACACAGGCGAGAATACCGACTAAATTAGGCTATACCATAACTTAATAAATATGGACAGTACTCCAGGAAAGCAGTGTCGTCTGTAGGTTTATTCTAACTTTAATTTTTTTAATGTCAATATTTCAGATTCGAACCTAATAATGAAACTGGTGTTGTATTATTTCCGAAATTTGTGTCTATTGTTCTTTGTTTGTTATCCCAGGGAAGCAGTATTAATCCAAACAAGAAAGTAGTAATCAATTTTATGTACGTCGTACTTCTGTATTTTCACCCCACCGATAAATTAATATTGCAGCTCGTGTGTCCTATATCATTAATTTGTTCCCGAATTAGGGGAAGGTAAATTTATCTCCCAGCATACCCATTTGCGATTTAGGTCACTGAAAGAGCCGGGATAGTTCAAATGGTATAGCGACTTTCTACGGGCTGGACGGTCCGGGGATCGAATCCCTGTAGGGGCAAGATTTTCCGCACCCGTTCAGATCGGCCCTGGAACCTATCCAGCCTCCTATACAATGGGTACCGGGTCATTCCCGGGAGTAAAGCGGCCGGGGCGTGGCGTTGGCCACCTACCCCATCTAGTGCCGAGGTTAAAGAAAGAGTCGATTTATAAGCCTACCCCTACTTTCCCTCTGTGTCATTGTGGCAATTTGCAGGGTGAAACTGAACTTTGCTTTACCAGTAGGACACTGAATGTTTTTACACAAATAGTAGACGAGGAGTTAAGAAATCCAGGTCGCCTTATCCCCTGGGGGACGGAATTGTGCCGTGGCACCTGATGTCGGCTTGATTATTACAGTTTTTGTCTTACACACAGAAATGTGTATCAGTTCTCATGCACCAAGCAGAAAGCGCCAGATGACAGTAACGCTACAGATGGATCCAGAGTGGTGGTTTCTGAGCATGGAACTTGCTTCATGTCACCCTTCTGGCTCGTAGAATTGGAAATGGATTCTAGACGTTTTGAACTTTACTGGATCCTTGCATGAGACGACCACATTAAAAATGTAACGTTGCGAATGATGTGTGTGTTATCGGAAAGTTCGTCGTAGGGATTATTTACAGGAAACAAGATACACAGCATTTTACAAAATTTAAATGTCTCCGTTCGACCAAACCCAGTAGCAGACGATGGCAAATGGGCATTCCCCTCCTTTGTAGGTCTGTGGGGAATCTATACGCCAGAAATTGAGAAACTGTGGCACACGGAACGAATGTTCTTAACACGCAAGCGTGTTTGATGCTGTGCCATTTTTTTAATGAACACGAATATTATTGGAACTTAAGAACAGCATAGAAACATTCATCCTTCCTCAATATGGTATTGGATGAATTTACATAACTACGGTAACTTTTACAAATACTTTTATAAATGAAATTCTCTTTACCCTTTACCGTTGTATGTCATTTCTGTGTCTTCTTCTAGTGTACAACTATTACTTATGTATGTACGTATGTCGGTTTCAAAACGTTGTATTACGTTGTCCGACACCTAAACTCCACTGCTTCCTGTCTTACCACTGGCCTTAGTTTAGGTTTCTTTCGTTCATGGTCTTCCTTATACCTTCCATCCAGTTTTTCTTCGGTCTTCCTCGTGCTCTCTTTTTGTTTCGGCATCCACTTCAATGCTGTTTTTGGGTAATCTTCCTTCTGCCATTCTTTGAACATGGCCGTACCAACTATAACTTATACAAAACGTTATTTCTCTTCTAAATCAGTTTTTTTTAAATGAAACTTAGAAACAATATTTTTTTTTTACTGTACCCTAGCTAAAATACCCCCAACTCCAAATATCCCCCCTTCTATCGTTGCCCAACAATAATGCGGGCACATCACAGGAGTTTCTGATATATTTGTATCATGTATGGAGTTCAGTCTGAAAACGATTTCCCTATTCCCACTTTAGGCTTTGGAGCTACTCGCAGCCAAGGAAGGAGCCCACTGATCAGAATTGTGTTGGGACTTAGAGCCGTTCAGACATTGTAAAGAAGCGATGAGTATCTTGGGCCGAACCCCGACTGTCTCATTGCGAGTCAGGGTCATTAACGCCTAAAATACCACATGTTGCGTTGTCAACCAGTACACGTCGAAATGGATCAGCAGATTTTTCCATAGCTGAATTACAGATCAGCAAATGTAGTGACAACGTTATTCAGAATAATCTGGTAAGGGGACGTCACGAGCACTTGACGATAGTGGACCGCAGCAAGAGACATGGTCAGGGCGTTCTCTGCCCTCAGATCGAGTTTAAAACCTGTCAAACCGCACTGATGATAAGGTATTTTGGCATAACACTGAGCTACATGTGTGTGGGTACAACTGTTTATAATTGCCATCACGTGGTTGTACTTTAGAAATTAAGTCGATCTCCATCATACGTTGTTAAACTCAAAATATTCGACTTACAGCTGATAAATGTGTGAGGGTGCTGTAAGTCACTATGTCAGAAGTTGGTGATGAACAGTAATTGGAACATCGAATCACAGGTCTGTAATTCTTCCGATCACGATTTCATGATAAACGAGATAGGCAATGTACGTGTAACGTAACATTGAGGTCCGTTCGTTCAATCATTGTTGTAGTGGAAAAGCAATAGGTGTTTCGTATTCCGAGTGTGTGGCTGTAGCCTTAAATATCCAGCACGCAAAGCGCATGCACTGTATTATATTAACTGTGACGTGTCTGGCTCTACATTATTTTTCCACATTGTTTCACAAAGGATGCGACGTTCGGAAAAAAAGTTACTGAGCATAAAATGTGTGTTTGGGTTTTCTTTAAAATTTTCGTCTTAAACATTTCTCATTATTAGTAGAATTCTTCATTTCTCATTATAAGTAGAATTCAGCGAGATACTGTCATAAATGTACGTATCTTCATGAAAAGTACCTGCTATTCTTGTCAGATTTAAAATGAAACTTGAATTTTCTCGACAGAGATTAAAAAAGTACTCAAAACATCAAATGTCATAAAAAACCGTCAAGTGGGAGCCAAGGTGTTCCATACGGGCAGAAGGACGGAGATCAGCCAGCCATCCATCCATCCATCCATCCATACATACATACATACATACATACATACATACATATATACGTACATGCATACAGACAGATAGACAGACATGACGAAGCCAGTAGTCGCTGTTCGCAATATTTCGAACGCGACTGATTGCAAATTACGTGGTGCAGAATGTATCTTGTAAATTTGGTAGTTACTCAGCTTAGAATGATCTTGCTTTTTTTGAATCCCGAAGGTTCTTTGTCGCTTTCATGAAGACTGAGCGTTGGGTCATGTTTTAGGCCAGTTGAATCCAATACACGTTCTGTTTTTGTAAGATACTTTGTAATACTATTTTCCCATCTCCGCAAATATCTCGGCAGTGTTTTTTACTTTAAGGTATTCGGACCATAACATTGTACATATTTCCCATGTCAGCCATGTGTGCTACATGTCCGCTGCGTTTAATCCCTGTTTTAATAGTTGTAAGAAATGCGTTATACCCAAAAATGTCTATTTTGTAAAATCTTACAACAGGGTTGTTGGCAGTACTTTGCGTCTACCAAGGAAGTTAATTTTTTGCATGTTTAGACGGATACTCTTAATCAGAAGGTTTTGAAACCATGGTTTACATTTCGAAATGAGAGCGCGAACAAGTCATTAATAAATTTTATATGATTAATTCATAATTACTCTAAACATTAATAGTATTGTCTGATGCTCATGCACATGCAAACGCGCGATCACGCACTCGTACTGACACACATCTTTTATACTAGGAGGCCATTTGCTCAGATACGATAGCCGAAACATGTTAGGATTGTATTCTGGACATATTTCACTCATTGGATGTTTTTGTGGTCCAGTAGAGACTCGTGAAATAGTGATTAAAGACTCATCGTACCCGAAAAGTCGCATTATATGCGGCAAATTTTAGTTCATTAAATGTAGAACAACTGTCAATGCTTATTGTGAGTACCAAACGAAGCCCGTAAATACAGTTCGTGTGGAGAGACGCGACGGAATATTAATGTTAGACAGTACAGCATGTGACAGGCCTGTATGCAGCTGTGGCCTGAGGATGGTCATAGTAAGTTACCGTTGTCTTTACCCACACGTGTGTGCAGTTGTGTTTGTCTTTCCAGTATCTGCAAGCTTTTATTGTTTCCTAACCTTCTGTCTTGATATGTTTTCCCTGTCTGTAGCTATAGCTGCCCAAACGGCGTATTTGTGTAAATACATGTATCACAAGGGTCTTTTTTCCCCTCGGTACGACCTGTTTGCAGTACAGTTCTCAACACACCGTGTGCGCTAACTGGCTGGTAGAAGGATATTGCGTAAACTCGATGACTGATAGGTTTTTTTTTGCAGCGATATTGGTGTGTGACATGAGAATGTAGAGATATCAGCGCTTCACATGTGAAATATGATGGAAGAACTTCATTACAAAGTGGCGCTCATGCCTGTGTCAACTCCACACTGTTGCTGAACAATAAAGTTACAGCTGTATTACACGTACACCTTTCCTTTTATTGTTTGTGTTACTTTTGACATATTATTGTACGTCCGAGAACATTCATTTGCTGCAAGAGACTTTTGTTTTTGCTGTATTCCTACCGTAGGGTATAGAGAAGGTGTCCGTCATCGAAAAACTTACTTTTGTTTTAGTGGTCCTTGAATCAAAAGTGGTTAAGAACCGTTGCCAAAAATGTCTGATAGTGTCGAGTCGAGATCGCAATCCTTCGCCATCATGAATCCCTTGTATCAGGGTTGCACAAATGTTCTAAAAGTCTTTAGGCCCCAGAAGGATGATATAAAGCAACCTCCATACAGAGGACCGACACACTTCAGGCGCCAGCGTACGAATATAGTCGCCACCGCGACCTCTCGTTTGGGATTTTTGCCCCGCTGGTCTGAGTCATTTTACCTGTAAGTTACTGTATATGTACTGTCCTCGACAGTAAACATGCAGGCTGAGTAAGTGCAATTTGTTTGGCCAGAAGAGCGTCTAGACCAAGAGACATCAGGAGGTCACTCAGCAGTCTGGTCTTCGATCCTTGTTCGATTAAGCCACCTATATATATATATATATATATATATATATATATATGTGTGTGTGTGTGTGTGTGTGGACAGAAAGGGATAATTTAGTCACCTTACGACAGAAAAATTGTACCTGTCATAAACTGTTTGTATCTATTGAATTTTACGTTACACTATTTTCGCACTGAAGCACATTTTTTATTTTGGAGGCGAGCAGTTTCACAAAAGCTGCTTTCTTTGTAACTTGAACATGTTTGTTTCATCGTTGAAGTTCATGAGTGTCTTTAATCTGTGATTGTATCGCGCGTTTAGGGACCATTCCA
>Ga0123353_10004796_pt1 | contig 17549 bp, 14 predicted proteins | sample TergutLab28metaG_3_FD_92763 | JGI IMG/M metagenome (GOLD analysis project Ga0123353, IMG submission 92763) | Labiotermes labralis P3 segment gut microbial communities from Petit-Saut dam, French Guiana - Lab288 P3 | ecosystem: Host-associated > Arthropoda: Insects > Digestive system > Gut ...
ATGGAGTTTATTATTGTGATATTCGCCCAAATATGCAAACAGAAGATATTTTGAAAGAGCATATTAAGACTTTCGATAATTTGTTGATAGAAGATATCTGGAAATTTTTATAGAGCCATATATAATGAATTAGATATAACATGAAACCCGAACCCTCGTTAGACCATTTTTTTAATCACATTGCCCAAAGTGTAGAGCCTCACAATCTCTACACTCCGGTAAACTACATCATGGCGCAGGGAGGAAAGCGTATTCGTCCGCAATTGGTGCTGTTGGCAGCAGAACTATTTGGCGCAAACACAGACGATGCTTTCTATCCTGCCACGGCGTTCGAAATGCTGCATAACTTCACCTTGATACATGATGATATTATGGACAATGCTCCCATTCGCCGCGGAAAAGAAACCGTTTATAAAAAATGGAACAGCAACATCGCCATTCTTTCCGGTGATGTGCTGGCTTCTATGGCAATGAAGCAGTTGCTTAAAACTCCCTGCAAACCGGAAACGCTCATTAAAATGTCGGAACTGTTTATCCAAACCTCTATTGAAGTTTGCGAAGGACAACAATATGACTTGGATTTTGAAACGCAAGAGGCGGTTACCATAGATGAATATCTAAATATGATCCGGCTGAAAACTGCCGTGATGCTCGCAGGGTGCTTAAAAATAGGCGCAATATTGGCAAATGCCTCAGAAAAAGACCAAGAGGCAATCTATAAATTTGGAATAAACCTTGGATTGGCGTTCCAATTAGTTGATGACTTGTTGGATGTTTATGCCGAACCCAAAACCTTCGGAAAAGAATTGGGCGGCGATATTCAAGAGAATAAAAAAACATTCCCCTATTTGCTCGCTTTGCAAAATGCAAATCCAACACAAAGAGAGCAGCTTTTACGTTATTTCTCTTCAAACTATTATGATAAAAATGAAAAATATAATGCTGTAAAAGCAATTTTCGATGAATTGTGTTGCAAAAAAGAAACAGAAAAAAAAGTAGATGAGTTTCTACAAAAAGCATATCAAAATATTGATGAAACTACCCTTAGTAGCCAAGGGCAGGACAAATTAAGAAAGTTAGCTTTAAATCTCAGTAGAAGAAAGAAATAAATAGATGGACAAACGTTACCGCATTATTATCTATATCATTTTATGTGTAACACTTATTTATTTGTTACGATTGTTTCACATGCAAGTTATTGATTCATCGTATGAAGAGTGGGCGAAAAAAAACGCATCGCGTATCATTACTGAGCATCCGGCGCGCGGATTAATTTACGACAGAAATGATTCTTTATTGGTTTATAATGATGCCGCTTACGATTTGATGGTGGTGCCGCGTGAAATGAGTACCTTTGATACGGCAGCCCTCTGTAGAATATTAGATATCTCTAAAGAGGAGTTGATGAAACGCATAGAAAAAGCACGGAAATACTCAAAGATACTCCCTTCATTGGTAGCGCAGCAAATGTCGAAATCCGATTATGGGTATTTGCAGGAAAAACTATACAATTTCCCCGGGTTCTTTGTGCAAAACAGAACATTAAGACACTATCCTAAACCGATAGCAGCACATATATTAGGTTATGTAGGAGAGGTTGACCAAAAAATTTTAGAAGAAGATGACTATTATCAGTTGGGCGACTATTTCGGCATTAGCGGTATAGAAAAATCGTATGAGCAGGAATTACGTGGAACCAAAGGAAAACGTGTCGTAATAGTAGATGTACACAGCAGAGAAAGAGGAAGTTATAATAATGGAGAGGAAGATTATGCTCCCATTCAGGGACTCTCTTTGTGGAGCACTATTGATATGCAATTACAGGAATATGGAGAGAAATTGATGAGTAATAAGCGTGGGAGTATAGTGGCTATTGAACCTGCCACCGGTGAAATTCTGTGTATTGTTTCTACTCCCACTTACGACCCTAACTTACTGGTTGGAAGTGCCCGAAGCAAAAATTACACCATTTTATTGAACGACACCAAGCAAAGGCCGCTTTTTAATCGTGCGCTTCAGGCAATCTATCCGCCCGGCTCTACTTTTAAGTTAGCAAACGCTTTAATTGCCTTGCAGGAAGAAGTTATTACTCCCGGAACAATATACTCTTGCGGTGGCGGATACAATATGGGCTCACATACCGTTGGATGCCACCCGCACGCCCCCTCCCCTGATTTAATCTATGGTATTGCAACATCCTGCAATACCTATTTTTGCAGAGCATATTACAATGTATTGTCTAATAGAAAGAAATACAGCACGATACAGGAATCATATCAAACTTGGAAAAATTATATCAACTTACTCGGTTTTGGAATTATTTTCAACACCGACTTGCCCTATGAAAGTAGAGGGATTATTCCGGGTGTTGAATATTTTGATAAGAGTTATCGGAAGTCTTGGAATCCTAATTCTGTGATTTCTATGGCAATAGGACAAGGAGAGGCAACGGTAACACCGCTTCAAATGGCAAATTTTATGGCCATTATTGCCAACGAAGGGTTTTACTACAAACCTCACGTAATCAAAGCTATCGGGTCAAAGGAGACCCCCAACAAACGGTTTCCGGACAAGATTGAGTGTGGCTTTAAAAAAGAACATTTTGATGCACTTATTAAAGGGATGGAACAAGCGGTATTGAATGGTACTGCCCGTATTGCTCAAATACCCGGCATAAAAGTATTGGGGAAAACCGGAACAGCGCAGAATCCGCATGGAAAAGACCACTCTGTCTTTGTGTGCATCGCACCCAAAGAAGAACCAAAAATTGTTGTCTTCTGTCTGGTAGAGAATGGCGGTTTCGGAGCTACAGTGGCTGCCCCTATTGTCAGCTTGGTTACAGAATTTTACCTCAACAGAGAAGTGAAAAGACAAGAGTTAGAACAGCGAATTATATCAATGTCAACATTATAGAATATGATTAAAGAAGTGCAATTTGGTGGATCTAATACTTTTGACATACAATTAATATTGTATTATGTAGCATTGGTTTGCGTGGGGTGGATTACAATTTTTTCTACCTCTTATCAGCCTGATGTTGATGTTTTTTTTAGCATGAGTAATGCGTATACGCGCCAAATTGTTTTTATTGGAACATCACTCATTTTAGCTATTCTCATTCTCTCTTTCAAAGGGCAATATTATTCCTATTTAGCCTATATTATCTATTTTTCGTGCTTGCTGTTAATGATTGCAGTACTTTTTGTCGGTAAAGAGATTTCGGGTGCTCATGCCTGGATTAAAATTGGAAATTTTAGTGTCCAGCCTACTGAATTTTGCAAGTTTGCAACGGCATTGGCATTGGCAAAATTCTTCAGTGAGGGCAAAACTGCGCAAGAAAAAAAAAATAAATGGGTTACTGCTTTCTGCATCACCATGATGCCGGTTTTTATTATTATGCTTCAAAAAGATACAGGATCAGCTTTAGTATTTCTTTCGTTTGTACTTTTGTTTTACAGAGTGGGATTATCGGGTTGGATTTTGGTAATAGGCGGAGGGGCTGCCGCACTCTTTGTTTTTACATTGTTTATGAATCAAACATATGCAATAGCACTAAGTACAGCTGTTTTTATCTCCTATTGGGTTTGGAATAGAAAAGATAGAAAAAAATTAATAAGAAATGCCGTTTTCTATACACTTGCACTTTTCTTTATTGCAGGCTCGTACATGGGTTACGAAAATATTTTACAACCGCACCAAAAAATACGCATTGATATTTTGCTGAAAAAAGTTGATGACCCGCAAAATGAAGGATATAACATCAACCAGTCGAAAATTGCCATTGGATCAGGAGGTTGGAGAGGAAAAGGATACTTCCATGGGACTCAAACCAAACTTAATTTTGTACCGGAACAACATACCGATTTTATTTTCTGCGGAATTGGTGAGGAATGGGGATTCATGGGAAGCTTAGTCATTTGCTTTTTGTTTACTGGTTTGGTATTAAGAATTTTAAAACTTTCAGAGCGACAGCGAGACCCCTTTGTGAAATATTATGGCTATGCTATAGCAGGAATTATTTTCATCCATTTTTTTATTAATATCGGTATGACCATTGGCTTATTGCCCATAATTGGAATACCTTTGCCATTAATTAGTTATGGAGGATCATCCCTATGGGCGTTTACCATTATGCTTTTTGTTTTTATTAAGTTGGATCACAGATAGAAACTATTTTAATATACAATTATGATAAAAAACGATATTCTATCTTTTCAACATCCTATCTATAATATAGTTAAAAAAATAGCCGAAGAAAATCACCTCGCTACTTTTGCGGTGGGCGGTGTGGTACGTGATCTGTTTCTTAATCGTTTTTCAAAAGATATTGACATTCTGGTGGTGGGAAGCGGCATTGAGTTGGCGCAGGCTGTGGCAAAAGAAATTTCACCGACATTGGAAGTGAATGTTTTTAAAAATTTTGGAACGGCGCAGTTCATTTTTGAAGGTGCTGCCATCGAATTTGTGGGTGCCCGTAGAGAATCGTACGACTTTACCTCCCGGAAACCTACGGTGGAAACAGGTACGTTAGAAGAAGACCTCTCGCGGCGCGATTTTACCGTTAATGCTATGGCTATTGGAATTTCCGGAGAGAAAAGCGGCGAGTTAGTGGACCTTTTTAACGGCTTTGAAGACCTGCAATCCAAAATCTTACGTACTCCCTTAAACCCCGATATTACTTTTTCAGATGACCCGCTGCGCATGATGCGCGCTGTGCGGTTTGCATCACAATTAGGATTTATAATTGAACCTATAACACTTGCGGCGATTAAACGCAACGCACATCGTTTGGAAATTATCTCCAAAGAACGAATTATGGATGAGTTTAACAAGATATTGCTTTCTAAAAAACCATCGGCAGGCATCAAACTTTGTGATGAAACAGGACTATTGGCGCAGTTTCTTCCCGAATTATCAGCTTTGAAAGGAGTAGAAGTGATGAACGGAAGAGGGCACAAGGAGAATTACTTTCACACGTTGCAAGTAGTGGATAAAATAGCAATGGTTTCACCCAATCTATGGTTGCTGTGGGCTGCTCTGCTACATGACATAGCGAAACCGCAAACCAAAAAATATGATGAAAAAGTGGGATGGTCGTTTCATGGACATGAATTCATAGGCTCAAAAATGGTGAAGAGGATTTTCGCTCAGTTAAAAATGCCAACTAACGAAAAAATGAGGTATGTGCAAAAATTAGTGGCACTACACTTGCGTCCTATCGCCTTAGTGGAAGAAGAAATAACCGATTCAGCCGTACGTCGCCTCCTGTTCGATGCCGGAGATGATGTGGACGACCTAATGCTGCTCTGCGAAGCCGATGTAACTTCCTCTAATCCAGATAAAATCAAAAGATGCATGGAAAACTTCGCCCATGTGCGCAAAAAACTCAAAGAGATTGAAGAAAAAGATAGAATAAGAAATTGGCAGCCTCCCATTGATGGTGAGATGATTATGCAAACCTTTAATTTGCCCCCATGTCGTGAAGTTGGTATGATTAAAGATGCTATCCGTGAAGCAATTTTAGATGGTAAGATTCCAAACGAATTTGATGCCACCTATCAAATGATGATAGAAGAAGGTGAGAAGTTGAAACTGAAGGTAGATAGCAGAAAGCAGAAAGCAGAAGGGAGAAAGGAGAAGGGAGGATGGAGAAAACTACCTCCTGCTGTTCACAAGATAGATTCCTGTGTAATGCCGGCACCAAAAAAATGCTATATTTCAAATGAAATCCCGCTTTATCTTTTTCAAAATCCAAATTTAGATTTAATTCACATTATTATTAAAGTGAAAGCTGGTGCACTTTATGAGCAGCGCAAGTTTGTTGCACAAGGTACATACCAACTTTTAAAAGAGAGCAATTCAAAACTTTCAGCCACCGAAATGGACGAGTTTTTAGCATTTCACGGGGCCTCGTGGAAAAACTATATCCATACTCAATATATTTCTATCCGTTGGATTATTCCAAAAAAATATTTAGAAAAAGTATTGCCTGTCCTTTGGGAAACTATAACCCAACCTTTGTATAAAGATGAAGATTTACAATACTTTAAAGAATCTAAAATCAAAGATTTGGAATATAACACAGGTAAATACAGCTACCGTGCCACACAGCTTATGTTTGCCGAAATGTTTCCCCCTGCCACTCCTATCGGAACCATTTTAGCCAAAGAACATATTGAAACCCTAACTGTTGAACAATTACAAAATTTTCATAACCAAACATTTGTAGCACATAATATCAGGATATTTGTAACGGGAAATGTAGATGATGAGATGGTTAGAGGATTAGATGATGAGATGATGAATAAATCCCCTTTAAAATTTGAAGAGGTATCCGGCGAAGTCGGGCGGGGTAGTTTATATAAAAATAAAAAAACAATTGTTGAGCAACGCGAAGGAGCCTTGCAATCCTCTTTCATTCTATGCAAAAAAAACATTGGATACAAACTTGAAGACAGGCGAAATTTTGAGATACTGAGCACTTTGTTTGGAGGATATTTCGGTTCGCGTCTTATGCAAAACCTCCGCGAAGAGAACGGCTATACCTATGGGATTTTCTGTAATAGCCTCTTTTATGAAGATGAGTCTATTTTTTACATTGAGGCTGATGTTACTGTAGAAAAAACAAAAGATGCCATTGATGAGTGCTTTAAAGAGATGATGCTGTTGCAAAATGAGTTAGTTGAAGAAGAAGAGCTGTCGTTAGTGAAATCCTATATGCTTGGTGAACTCTTGCGCAATGTGGACGGCTCTGTTTCCTGCCAAACGAAGTATGTTTACTGGAATGATTTTCAATTAGATGAAACTGAAATGCAGCAAACTATAAACACTATCAATACGATTACACCGCAAATTATTCAAAGGTTGGCAAAACAGTATCTTGTACCTGAAACTTTTACTACTATTGTGGTGGGGAAAATGTAATAACCTGAATTATTTATACTGTAGAACTTCTTCGGAGAAGAATTCTAATTTCACTCCTGCCATAGCAAACATCTCTTCCGACTCAGTACCGGTATGGTATTTTTTTTCGCAAACTACGCGTGTAATTCCGCAGTTGATAATGAGCATAGCGCACACCCTGCAAGGAGTCATTCTGCAGTATAAAGTACTTCCTTCTAATGCAATGCCGCGTTTTGCCGCTTGACAGATTGCATTTTGTTCGGCATGAACGGTGCGCACACAATGTTCACTAATAGCCCCATCCTCGTGTAGCATCTTCTTCATTTGATGTCCAACATCGTCGCAATGAGGAAGCCCATTCGGAGAACCTACATAGCCTGTTACCAAAATCTGTTTATCTTTAACAATCACGCAACCGCTGCGTCCGCGATTACAAGTGGCTCTTTTGCTCACAGTATGAGCTATTTCCATAAAATAATCGTCCCATGAAGGACGTACATATTCTTCATCCATATTATTGTACTCTTAATTTTTGTCCTACTTCAATATGATCACCTTTAATATTGTTCAAAACTCTGAACTGTTTCTCTGTTATATTATACTTAGAACATATTTTAAAGATTGTTTCTCCTTTTTGAACAGTATGAAATATCGGTATAGTAGAAAACTCAAATTCTCCTTTCTCCATTTCACCTTTCTCTCCTTCTTCCTTATTTGTTTTATTTACCTGAATAGCCAGGGGAATCTGTATAAAATCGTTAGGGGTAATTGTCAAGATGTTGTTTTGAAGTTTTCTTTCTGTAAAATTGATTACTTTTTCGGGATTAAAAAACTCGTTGAGGAACCTGGTTTCAAAATGCAGAGCACTCTTTTTGTTTGGATCTGCAGGAGTGATGTAGCCAATAAGTTCACCGGCTTTCACTTGCTGCCCTGTAAACACATAAACATTTTCAAGCAAAGCATATAGTGTTTCCAAACCATTATAATGTCTTATAACCACCGTGTTTCCATATTCATCAAATTTTTTAGTGATTCTAACAACACCATCGAAACAAGCTACTACCGGTTCTTTTTTTGTAACAGAAAAATCAATGCCCGCATGTTGTCTTCCTTTATTTTTCACATAACCGGTAGAAATAGTACCTGAAGTTGGAAATGCAAATGGGGTATTTCCATCTTGTATTAGCATAATTTTCAATTGGTTTTCAAAAAAGGGGATCTCTATCTTTTCGCTTCTAATAAACATTGTGTCCCATAGGTTTTGATATAAGGCATAAGCGGGAATTTGGTTGTTGTTTTTAATAATTATTGACTGATCAATTTTCAAATGGGGATAATAATCGCAATTTTTAACTTCAGCATCCATAATTCTGTTTTGAGTATTCTCATCAATATCAGTGAATGGTTGCTGCGCAAAGACAGAGAAAGGAGAAAGGAGAAGGGAGAAGATGAGAAGGAATTTTTGCATACCAGTGTTTTCAGTTTTCAGTTATTATTAACCACTAACCATTAATTATTAACCATTAACCATTAATCATTTATCATTATTTATCGCTCTGTCTTCTATTTTTAAGAATGAAGCTAACATTAGCGAAGCAAACCCTACAATTAATATCATAATAGTTTGTGCACTCCATCCAATCCATCCTGCTGCTAAACCTTGTGCATAATCAACACCGTAAAGCATTAATATTCCGGAAACAATCAGCGGATATGCACCTAAACCGCCTTGTGCTACCATAAAGCCTATGGCTCCTACAACCAAAACCATAAATGCCGGCATTAGACCTAACCCCTGTAAAAAATCGAAAGCAAGAAAGCATATCATTGTCCCCAAATAATAGAATACCCAAATGGCAATAGTGTAAATGACAAATAAATAAGGGTGTTTTAAGTCTTTAATTGAGATGAGACCCTGCCACAAACCGGTTATAATATTTTTAACTTTAGCAATGATTTTTGATTGGGGTTTAGCGACTTTTCGTTTTTTTATGATAAATATTCCAATAGCAACTCCTATAATGATACCTAAGCACAGATATTTTAAATTCCATAGGAATGCCCATATTTCATTAATTTTCATTCCCAGTGTTATACCTTCTTTATTGATAACCAGTTCTGATAACAGTTCTTTATTCAGGAAAATAATGAGCACAAAAAGTAGAGCAAAAATAAGCAAATCAAGAACACGGTCAACCACCACTGTTCCAAAAGATTTCTGAAAAGGTACATTATCATAGCGTTGCAGGAATGTACAGCGCAATACTTCTCCCAAACGTGGGATAGCCAAATTAGAGAGATAACAAACCATAATAGAGTAAAAAGCGGTACTTTTACGCACCCTGTAGCCCAACGGGTCAATCAGTAAGATATTTCTCAATGCACGAAAATAGTGGGCAAAGGCACCGCAAATCATTGAAAGGAAAATAAAAAACATACTATTAGGATTGAGTATCCCAATAGCACTCTCTTTAATTTTTCCCATATCCTCCGGCGATAGATTCCTCATGGATATCCAAATAAAAAATATTCCAAGACTAAGGAAAATGAGAAGTTGGATTATTTTTTTTTTCATAATATTTTATTCAACCGACACTGATTTTGCTAAATTTCTAGGTTTATCCACATCGCAGCCCCGAAGCAAAGCTACGTGATAGGCAAGTAATTGTAGTGGCACTGATGCTACTAAAGGAGATAGGAGTTCTTCGGTTTTAGGTATTTCAATACAGAAATCGGACATACTTTTAACTACTTCATCCCCTTCTGAAACGACAGAGATAATCTTTCCGCGTCTTGTTTTTACTTCTTGGATATTGCTTACTACTTTTTCGTAAGATTGCTGTTCGGTTGCAACTACCACTACCGGCATCTCTTCATCAATAAGGGCAATAGGTCCATGTTTCATTTCTGCTGCGGGATATCCCTCTGCGTGGATGTAGGATATCTCTTTCAGTTTTAAGGCACCTTCTAAGGCTACGGGGAAATTTACACCGCGCCCCAAATAGATGGCATTATGCTTATCTTTAAAATATTGTGCTATCTTCTTTATTTCATCATTATTTTTAAGAATGGTTTCAATTTTTTGAGGAATAGTTTCCAAGCCATTCACTAATTGATAATAATAAGAGAGAGGAATTTTCCCTTTTTTCCTTGCTAAACTTAACGCCATGAGTGTTAGCACCGTCACTTGTGCTGTAAACGCTTTGGTTGATGCAACTCCGATTTCCGGTCCGGCGTGTGTATATGATCCTGCGTGTGTATTTCTGGCAACACTTGAACCCACCACATTGCAGATACCGATTACAGTAGTACCCTTACTTTTTGCTAATTCTATAGCAGCAAGGGTATCGGCTGTTTCGCCCGATTGCGAAATAACAATTAGTACATCGTCTTCATTAATTACAGGATTACGATAGCGAAATTCAGAGGCATATTCTACTTCAACCGGTACGCGGATTAAATTTTCGAATATATATTCGGCAACTAATCCTGCGTGCCATGAGGTGCCACAAGCAGCAATAATAAAACGTTTTGCCTGAAGCATCTTGCTTTCATATTCAATAATACCGCCGAGCGAAACCACGTCTTTTTTGGTGTTTAGCCGTCCCCGCATACTGTCAATAATGGCTTTTGGCTGCTCGAAAATCTCTTTAAGCATATAATGTTCAAACCCGTCTTTTTCAATCTGGTCTAATTTAAGTTCCAACTTTTGAATGAAAGGGCGTTGTTTTTCATTACGAATATTAGTGATTTCCAAATTCTTATGAGGATGAATTACGGCAACTTCTTCATCATTAAGATAGACAACTTTTTGGGTATATTCAACAATAGGAGCACCATCGGAGCCTACAAAAAACTCATTATTTCCTATTCCTATCAGTAGTGGGCTTCCTTTTTTGGCTACGATTACCTGTTTGGGGTATTCGGTTGACAAAATAGCTAAAGCATAAGTTCCAACAATTACGGATAGTGCCATTCTTACGGCTTCCACAAGTCCAACCTTTTCGGTTTTTCTAATATCTTGAATAAGATGCACTAACACTTCCGTATCGGTGTTGCTTTTAAATATATAGCCGCGTTCAACGAGTTCGTTTTTCAGACTTAAGTAGTTTTCTACTATACCATTATGAATTAATGCCAGGGATCCGTCTTCGGAAAGATGCGGGTGTGCATTATCATCGTTAGGTTCGCCATGGGTTGCCCAACGTGTATGAGCAATTCCTGTAAAAGCCTCCACGTCTTTAGTTTCACAGTAGTTTTCGAGTTCGGCAACTTTCCCTTGTTTTTTGTAGAGTTTAATTTTTACTTTACAAAGCAATGCAACACCTGCACTGTCATATCCTCGGTATTCCAATCTTCTTAAACCATTAATTAATACAGGATAGGCTTGTTTATTTCCGGTATAGGCAACAATTCCGCACATAATGGTTTTATGTAATGGGGTTAATGTTCTGTGTAATAAAGTTCTAACCGTAATCTTGAAGAAAGGTCGGCAGGATGAGTCCCTTTTAAAATCAGTCTATTGGCACTACCCGACCTTGGGCTCGCAATTAAATAAATATAGGGTTGAAAATCTTCTCTTAAAATAATATCCTGTATATACCTTGTTATACTGAACCTGTATTCTTTAGTATCTGAATTATATTTACCTCCCCAAAAAGAAGTATAAGCATCAAGCAAGGGGATATTAGTTTCTCCTTTATTATTAACTCGATATAAGTTAAGTTGGTTTGGCGGAGGAAAAAGAGAGTTTTCTTCTTCGGCACATGTAATAACTAGCTCTGCTTTATTAATGACCCTATTTTTATCTTTAAATGTTTTGATATGAGGAAAATATATTTTTGTTTGAATACCTCCAGTAGATTGTACATAGAGTATATCTCTCCCCAATAATGTGTCTCCATAAACCACATGGTTTACAAAACTTATATTTCCTTCATTGTAATTGTGTTCATAATTACCTACTCTCACTGTTTCTTGCTCTCTAATAGGAAAGTGAAATCGTCTTGAAATGGAATCATTTTTATAATATATTTGAATGCCAGATAAAGCACTAGTAAGAGCAAAGTTAACTATAGAACCATTATTAGCAAGAGGTTTTGGACAAATATACAACCCTTTGAAATAACTTTTAAATACCTCATTCGATATCATTTGGGATGAATTTCTCAGTAAAAGATTACCCAACTCATCAACTAATCTAATTCGTGCATGAGCTTCAACTATAGTATCTAACATTAATTTAGTAGTGGGTCTAGGGTAGAGACAAAACTCGTTTTGATAGGTTAAATTTTCTGAAGAATATGTGAAAATTTTATTTTGATAGTATGTTTCTGTAGAAGAAATATCTTCGGTAATTCTATAAACTTGAATTACAAATGGATTCAATGTATCTCCAAAAAAACTTCCATTATATCTAAGCGTTAAAATAATAGAGTCAAGTTGGGGTGCGTTCCCAAAGTTTACACTATTTCCTTCAGGTACAAATTGAGTAAAAAAACCTGCAGTAGTTGTCCCGAATACAGGGTCATTAATAACACCTAATAGATTGGATAAAAGATTTCTCGTATTCAATGTGTCTTCTAAAAGGGAGTGTGCTACCAATGTTACTGTATCAGTAAAAATGGCATTCAAGAGGTCATCGCGATCTTTTAAATCAAGCCCGATTGCATTAGGGTCTTTGTTACATGCTTGAAATCCCACTAATAGAGAGAGAGAAGAAAAAAGCATCAGACAATAAACTTTCCGCAAATTAAAATTCGCGCGGAGATAATTCCATGAGTTCTTCATAAAAATGGTTATAATCATCAACATATTCTAAATAATCTTCTACTTCAGGGTGTAATAGTGTGTGGTATTCATACTTTTTCAAATATTTTTTTATAGATGTCGTAATATTGGGATGCCCAATTACTACGGCATCTGAAAAATCAATAGCGGTTTTTAGTATGGTATCATATCCTGCAGAACCTTTAAAATGAGATAAAGATTCACGAGGAATTCCTGTAATTTTTAGTTTTTTTAAGAAGTGCGAAGAGAATCTATCTGAGAAATAATCGTTATATATAGAAGTAACTATTCTAACATCTTGAAAAAGAGGATTATCTCTATAAACAGTACGGATAAAAATGGGAACAAGTGCACTTAACCATCCATGACAATGAATAATATCAGGGTTCCATCCCAATTTGCGTACAGTTTCTATAACACCTTTTGCATAAAATAAAAGCCGAGAGTCATTATCATCAAAAAAACGCTCTTCTTCATCTGTAAAAATTGCTTTTCTTCTAAAAAAATCCTCGCTATCAATAAAATACACCTGCATACGAACGGTTTGAAGAGAAGCAACTTTAATAATTAGAGGATAATCATTGTCTTCAATAATAATATTTTGTCCTGACAGCCGAATGACTTCATGGAGCATATGCTTGCGTTCATTGATTAGACCATATTTTGGCATAAACGTTCTAATTTCATTTTCTCTTTCCTGAATCCCCTGGGGTAAATATCTGCAAATTGAGTTAATATAGTTCTCAGGTAAGTAGGGAGAAATGGCAGGAGTAACGTACAAAATCCTTTTTCTTGACATATCTATAAAATCAGTGCGCAAAAATATATAAAAAAAACGGAAATAATAATGTTTTTTTTAAAAAAAAAGAAGAAAACTTGATATTCTAAAAAATTATGATAATATTGCCGCGCAGTTAAATAAAATAAAATTCTTATGAAACCAGTAACATGTTTCGCGTTTATTCAAAACGTAAACCTTGAAAAAAAGGTAATTGATTGTTTGTCAAGATTTAAATCCATACAATTTATTGGATTTGTAAATCAACGTGTAGATTTTTTGGAGCGAATGAATCTCTTTCGCCCTGAAATCTTAATTATTGATCTATCTCAGCACAAAAATGATGAGATAGAGATTTTAGACATAATTCACAAACCCCCTATTATTATGGGTATCATCTCTGCGAAAGAAAACCCTCATTTTTGGCTTGATAAAGGCTTATTCGATGTGATTCCTGCGCAATTTAGTAACGATTTGTTGATTCGTAAACTCTACAAAATCCTCCGCATTATTTCCGATTTTAATAACGCATATCAATTAGACTTAATGGCTGCGGAATCGCCAATTGTTTATAAACCATCCAAAGTACAGCAAAATAAAGATACTGATTCTTTTTTTATTCGTTATCAAAAAGTTACAACTAAAATTAAACTCCATATTATTACAGTAATTACCAAAGAGAAAAATTTACTTGCGATAGAAACTTCTACTAATGATCTCTATTTTCATGAATCTACCATCAAAGCAGTTGTAACGAAACTTCCGGCAACATATTTAGTGCGTATTAATAATGCTACAATTATCAATCTTAATTATGTTGATAAAATTCAAAAAAACCTCGTAAACATGGGGGAAAGGGTATTTACCATTTCACGTTCCTATTATTATCAATTTAAAAACGCAGTAACTCTACATCAAAAAATGGATTGATTGATTAATCAACTCTGCATATAATTCTGACAAAGAAATATTATTGTAGGCCAATTGCCTTGGAATAATACTCATGGTAGTTTGTCCTGGGATAGTATTGATCTCTAAAAACACCGGTTCATTTTCTCTACCCATTATATAATCAATGCGTATCACTCCTTTGCATCCTAATTTTCTGTAAATAAGTTCAGAATACCTCTTGACTTTATCTTCCATTTTTTTTTCAATCCTCGCAGGTGTTACCAATTCAAGGAAGCCCGGTGTATATTTGGCTTCAAAATCGTAAAACTCTTTTCTACATAATATTTCGGTAACAGCAAGTGCTTTTACTTCGCCTTTCCATGTTATAACACCGCAAGTAAGTTCTCTTCCCGAAATAAAACGCTCAATCATTATTTGATTATCTTCTTTAAAAGCTAAGGCTACTGCATCAACAAGTTCTTCTTGGTTATGCACTTTTGAAACTCCCACACTTGAACCTGAATTGCACGGTTTTACAAAACAAGGTAATCCGCAATATGCTATCACTTCATCATACAATATTTGAGTATTTTTATAAAAATGTAAAGAGGGCGAAACAGGAATACCAAAATTTGCTACTGCAATATTGCAAAAATATTTATTGAAAGTGAGTGCAGAACAAAAACTATCACATCCGGTATAAGGAATTTGCAACATCTCGAAATACGCTTGCAATTTTCCATTTTCACCTGGATCCCCGTGAATGGCAATAACAGCAGCATCGAAAAGAATATGTTTGCCTCGAACAGATAACGAAAAGTCATTTTTATTTACTAAAAATTGTTCTCCTAATGTATCTGTGAAAATCCAGCGACTTCCTTTTACAATAATAAGATATATATCAAATTGTGTAACATCTAACATGTTTTGAATGTTGACTGCTGTTTTCATGGAAATATCATACTCTCCTGAATTTCCACCTGCGAGAAGAGCTACATGTCTCATAATTTTATCTTTAGGGTTTAAGTATCGTTCAATATTCATTAGTCATTAATTTACTAATCGTTATAAAACTGTATGGCATCCAAATTTATAGGTAATCCACTCATGAGCTTCCATGTAAAAACGTAGCATTTTCTTTCAAAGGAAAATTCATACAATTTCCATTCTAATAAAGTTGGTCCGTTTTGTTTTTCAGTGTTGTTATCAATTACTTCCCATAAAGTTTCTCCTAAATAGAAATTTATAGTTGCTGCCCCTTTCAGATAAAAAGATAACCTATTGCAAGTTTTTACTGTTTTTACGTGAGCTCCATGTAGAGCAGATGCTATAGAAAAGTTATCATCAAATCCATCCGACTGGCTTATTGTCCAATTATGCACAGTCCATTCTGGAGGTATATTCCCATTTGTAAATGTAACAAAATCGGGGCTCTCTGATGCAGCTTTATGTATAATAATTTTTCTAAAAACTTCAACACCTTCTGCACATATTTTTATTGTATGGTCTCCGGATTTAATTTTACCTGCTTTGATTGTAAAATGATAAGGAGCTTCCGACAATTCATTAAAAATTAAATCGTCTATAAACAATCGTACTGTAAATGATTTGCCTTTTGTGTCAATTAATATTACTTTAATTTCAATATCTTGATCTCTAAAATATTCTTCCCCATCTTGCGGAGAAGTTACAATAATATTGGGTATAGGATCCGTACATGAAAAAAATAAAAAAAAAGGCAAAAAGAAAATAATGTTTCTGAAAAATAATGGTATTCTTTTCATTTTTAATATTTTAAAATTATCAAGTGCAAAAATAGAAAAAAAAATATTTTAAGTGGTAAAAAAAAATATTTGCCCATTTAAAAATAAAAAATATTTTTGCAATTTTGTACAACTCTATATTAGATTAATGAATTATTACGAGATTACCATAATTTTTAAAGAAGTTAATTTATGGAAAGAGATTTTTGTTTCACTTTTGGCAGATTTAGGATGCGAAAGTTTTGCCGACGGTGAAACCGAAGATGTTTTGTTAGCATATATAGCTGAAAATCTTTATAATGAAGAAAAAATAAAAGATTTTTTTGAAACCTTTTCTATTAAAACAGATTTTCGATACCGAATTCAAGAGATTGAGCAGCAGAATTGGAATGCAGTTTGGGAATCTAATTACCAACCTGTGATGATTGCCGGCAGGTGCTTTATCCGAGCCCCTTTTCATGCTCCTAAAGTAGCTGAGTATGAGATTGTGATTGAGCCTAAAATGTCGTTTGGAACAGCTCATCATGAAACCACTGCGTTAATGATTGAGTTTTTGCTGGAAGAAGACTTGCAAAATAAAAGTGTGCTGGATATGGGAGCGGGAACCGGAATTTTAGCCATTTTAGCACATCTACGGGGCGCTAAACCTGTTACCGCAATTGATATTGACGAGCGGGCGTATTGGAATAATATTGAAAACAATGCACGAAATAATGCAGAAACTATTCAAGTGAAATTAGGAGATACTTCATTACTTGTTGAACATGAGATATTTGACATTATTATTGCAAATATCAACCGTAATGTTTTGCTTAACGACCTTCCCGCATATATAAAAGTATTGAATAAGGATGGAGTAATATTTTTTAGCGGGTTTTATATAGGAGAAGATTTAGATATGATTACGAAAAAATGCAAAGAAAATGGACTAAATCTTATTGCAGTTAAAGAAAAGAACAAGTGGTGCGCTGTAAAACTAAATATTTAACAATTACTATTTTATAAATTACCAAATAATCGTTTAAGAGTCTTATATTTTTTATCTGCATTTTTTGAAACAAAATAAACAAATACATTATGAACAACTCATTCTCAATTGACCGTGAAAAACTGTTTCGCCTGTTGGAAGGAAACGAACCTTCCACCGAAGAACTAAACATTATTTTAAACAAAGCGCAGCAACTTCATGGGCTTGATTTGGAAGATGTAGCGACATTGCTTCGTGTGCGAAACCATGATAAAATAAAGCAAATTATGGAGGTTGCCAAGTATGTAAAAGAGGAGATTTACGGAAAACGCTTGGTGCTTTTTGCTCCGCTTTACACCGGAAATGTATGCGTGAACAATTGCGTGTATTGCGCTTTTCGCCGCGCTAACAAAAATTTGGTGCGCAAAGTATTAAGTATGGATGAAATAGAGCAGGA
>Ga0123353_10004797_pt1 | contig 17547 bp, 15 predicted proteins | sample TergutLab28metaG_3_FD_92763 | JGI IMG/M metagenome (GOLD analysis project Ga0123353, IMG submission 92763) | Labiotermes labralis P3 segment gut microbial communities from Petit-Saut dam, French Guiana - Lab288 P3 | ecosystem: Host-associated > Arthropoda: Insects > Digestive system > Gut ...
CTGCGACGACCTGCCTTGGAGCGAGGCCATCGAGCTGCTGCGGGTGTGGGAATACACCGGGCGGGCCCGGCGCGGGTACTTCGTGGCCGGCATGAGCGGCGCGCAGTTTATACGCGACGCCGACTACACCGCCACCCTGCTGGCGCTGGAGGAACCCGCGCGAGAGAGCGAGGACGAGGAGATCCTGTGGCTCAACGCCGCCGACCCGGCGCAGGTGTGGGGAAAGGCGCTGCCCCACGAGCCCGGCCGTTCCTTTGTGTGTGTGCCGGGCACGGCGGTGGCGCTGCGGGCGGGGGTTCCCGTGGCGGTGCTGGAGCGCCAAGGCCTGGGGCTGCGCGCCTTCGCGCCGGAGTATCTGGGGCCGGCGATGGCCGCCTTCGCCCGCGACTACCACGCCGGGCGCATTTTTCCGCAAAAGCGCCGCGTCACCGTAAAGGAGTATCCAACCGAGGCCGCGAGCGCGCTGGCCGGGGCGGGATTCGCGCGGACGATGAACGATTATGAGCTGTGGAAAAAGAGGATATAACGGGCTAAACTTTGATTGACAAATGCGGTTTCTCATCCTATTCTGGTTATAAATGAATGTATTGATTGGAAGGAGCGCCTACGTGCGAGAAAAGCGTGTGATGAACCGGCTGACCCCGGGGGGCAGGGATACGCTGCAAGTGTTTTGGATAGCGGCGCTGCTGGCGGTGCTGGCGCTGGCCCCGGCCATCTTTCCCTACGGGGGGCGCATGGTGACCCGCGGCGACTTTATGGAGCAGCAGATTCCCTTTATCATGGAGACCAAGCGCATGCTGGCCTCGGGGACGCCCTTTTGGAGCTGGAACACCTTTTTGGGCACCAACTTTGTGGGTTCCTACGCGTTTTATACGCTGGGCAGCCCCTTTGTGTGGCCGCTGATGCCCCTGCCCGAGGCGGCGATCCCGTACGGCATATCGGTGATGGCGGTGCTCAAGCACGCGGTGGCCGCGGCCGCGGCGTTTTTGTACCTGCGCCGGTTCGTAAAAGATCCCCGGCACGCCAAGATCGGGGCGCTGCTCTACGCGTTCTCTTCCTTCAGCATCATCAACACGCAATTCTATCACTTCACCGATGTGGTGGCGGTGTTCCCGCTGCTGCTGCTGGGGCTGGAAAACGCGTTTGTGGGCAGGCGCCGCCACGGGGCCCTGGCCCTGGCCAGCGCGCTGAACGCCATGGTGAATTATTACTTTTTTGCCGGTTCGGCGCTGTTTGTGGGGATCTATGCGACGTTCCGCTTCTTTTCGAAGGATTGGGCGCGGGACTTGCCGCTGCGCCGCCGCTTCTGGCGCTTGGTGAGCGCGGCGTTTGAGTGCGGGCTGGGCTGCCTGCTGGTGGCCTGGATCCTGATGCCGGCGGGTTGGGCGATGCTGGGCGTATCCCGCAGCGGCGCGCTGCAGGGGGACTTCTACCTGGGGCTGTACTCCTGGGCCGACATCGCCGAGCGCCTGCGCGCCATCTGGATGCCCATCGAGAGCGGGGTGGTGCACGCCTTCTACGGCGGCGCCGCCAGATGGGCGTCGGTGGCCGCCTTCCTGCCGCTGTTCGGTTGCGCGCTGGTGCTCTGGCAGCTGCTGGCGCGGCGCAAGGGTTGGATCCACCTGCTGCTGATCGCCCTGGTGGGCATCTCGCTGTGGCCCTTGGCCAACAGGGCGTTTACGCTGGGCTCCAGCATCTTCTACACCCGGTGGTGGTACGCGCTGGTGCTCATGCTTTGCATCCCCACCGTGCAGGCGCTGGAGGCGCTGCCCGAACGCCACTCACGGGACTTGCGCCTGATGAACGCCGCCCTGGTTTTGACCCTGGCGGGCATCCTGCTCTTTGCCCTGCCCACCATGCTGCCCGCCCCGTGGTACCAGCGGTTTGCCGACAGCTCCATAAGCCCGGCAAGCTGGTTTGGCAAGGCGATGCTGGCCAACAGGGAGCACCCCGGCTACGCGAGCGGCGAATTCCGCGTCCTCGCCCTGGGGCTGGCGGGGCTCAACCTGCTGGGCCTGTGGCTGGTGACCCGCAGGCGGTTTCTGGGCAACGCGCGGGTGCTGTACGCCGCCCTGTCGGTGGCGATCGTGGCCAATTACGCGGGGTTCATTGCCGTGAACGACGCGTTGGTGCCCCTGGGAAGCCAGGACGGCTATTACACCACCGTGGATTACTACGCCCGCCGCATCCTGCTGGACGAAAGGCCGGCCTATGCCGGTACCGAATATACCCATCGCGTGGACGCGCCCCCCAAGATACGCAACTACGGCATGCTGATCAACCGGCCCGCCGTCACTTCCTTCCACAGCTTGCGGTCCAGCTACTTGGATCACTTCATGACCGTCACCGGCTTCGGCCACATTGAATCGCCCGACGCCGTGCCCCCCAATCAAACCGACGGCTCGCTCCGCTCGGTGCTGGGCGTGGCCTACTACTACAATTACGACGAGGAGCGCTATCCCGGCGCACCCGAGGGCTTTGTGCGCACCGGCCGGGTGGGGGAGGTAACGGTGTACGAGAACCCCAACGCCCTTCCGCTGGGGTTTGCCTACGATCATTACGCCAGCCTTTGGAGCAGCCCGATCCATCCGGGCACCGTGGGGACCTACATGGCCCATGCCGTCGTGCTGGCCAACCAGGAGGAGGCGCAACTGAGCGATATACTCGAGCCGGTGCTTGACCGGGAGCTGATTCCCTGGCAGGAGGCGGTGAAGGAGCGCGCGGCCCAGGCCTGTTACGATGTGCTGGCCACCCCCGCCGGCCTCACCGCCAAGATCGATCTGGACCGCGAGCGGCTGGTGTTCTTCTCGGTGCAGTTTGACCGGGGCTGGTCGGCGACGGTAAACGGTTCGCCCGCCCATCTGTACAACGTGAACCTGGGCATGATGGGCCTGCGCGTGCCCGCCGGAGAGGGCACCGAAATCGTGCTCACCTACTTCCCCCGCGGCCTGCGCGAGGGGATTGGGGCGAGCCTGGTGGGGGTGCTGGTGCTGGCGGGGTATTGCGCGATCGCCCGAAGGCAGCAAAAAAAGAGACAAAATAAGCGATGATAGAAAGGGATAAAAAAATGGAACGCAAGCCATCAAGAATGCTCCAAGTTGTTGGAATGGTCCTGATTGTTTGGAGCATTGTCCGGGTATGCCTTTTCCTTTACGCGTACGCAATGGATATCAGCGAGATCACGCGGGATGGCATCATCATGATCCAAGGATTTCATGTATCCGAGAATATGCCTTTGTTGGCGCTGGTTCCTTGGGCGACCATCGTAATAGAACTTTTTGTGGTTCTGCTCGGGGTGGCCGCGGACTTGATTGCGGGGATTATGGGCGTCGCATACTGGAAGAAACCCGAGCGTGCAAACCGTTGTCTCCTATGGGGAATTTTTGCGATTGGCATGAGTATTGTGGCGATGATTGTTTTAGGGTTTGCGGCGGGAATTGTAAGTTTTGCGATGCACATAGTGTATATTGCAGGCGCCTATGAATTAAAAAACGAAAAGAGGGGGCCAAGCGATGGTTAATGTACTGATGCTCTCCAAGTGGCATGTGCACGCCGTGGATTACGCCCGGGCGCTGGCCGCGCAGCCCGATGCCAGAATCACCTGCGTGTGGGACGAGGACGCGGCCCGAGGCCGGGCGTGGGCAGAGGAGCTGGGTGTGCGTTTCGAAGCCGACCTGGACGCGGCCCTCGCTCGAGCCGAGGTGGACGCAGTCGTGGTGGACACGCCCACCAGCGATCACTGCCCCGTGATGGTAAAGGCGGCCAACGCCGGCAAGCACATCTTTACCGAAAAGGCGATGGCCGCCACGGTGGAGGAGTGTCGGCAAATCGCCGATGCGGTGGCGAAGAACGGCGTGAAGTTTTGCATCTCCTTCCCCAACCTCACCACCTCGCTGGCGCAGTTGTGCAAGCAGGCCATCGAGGAGGGATCGCTGGGGAAGATCCACTACATGCGCATGCGTATGGCCCACGACGGCGCGCTCCGCAACTGGCTGCCGCCCTATTGGTACGACGTGGAAAAAGCCTGCGGCGGCGCGATGATGGACCTGGGCTGCCACCCGATGTACGCGGCCTCGTACCTGCTGGGCAAGCCGACGCGCATCGCCTCGATGTTTAACAACACGATGGCGCCTCCGCCCGGCGAGGACAACGCCGTGTCGGTGGTGGAGTTTGAGGGCGGCGCCATCGCCGTGCTGGAAACGGGATTCATCTCGCCCTATCACGGCGACGCCTTTGAGCTGCTGGGCACCGAGGGGGCGATCGTGCGCACGGCCAACAAGATCAAGATGAAGACCAACAGGTTTGACGGCGGCTGGTACGTGCCCGCCAGCCTGCCCGACCCGCGCCCGGCGGCGATCCGCCAGTGGCTGGACGGTATCCAGGCCGGAACGCCCATCCCCTTTGACACCGCGCGGGGCATCGCCCTCACCGAGCTGCTGGAGAACGCGTACAGGTCCCATGCGGAGCAGCGGATCGTCGTAATTTGACAGTAGACAGCAAAAGCGGTAAAATAAAGAAAAATCCGCAAGCCCACACAAAAGATCAAAAAGGAGCGTTTTTATATGAAAGATCGGCTAAAATCGGTCAAATGGATGCTGCTTGTTTCCGGCTTGTTGATCGTCGTCCTGGGCGTCATCATGTTTTTCACACCGTGGGCCAACTTGGTGGCGCTTGCGATCTTCATTGGCATCATGATGTTGATCGCGGGCATTTCGGAGATCGCGTCTTTTTTCCAAGCTGCAAAAGGACATCGCTCCGGCATGATACTGGTGGGCGGCATCCTGTCCACATTGTTTGGGGTTTGGACGGTGTTCGGCCACGGAGACGTTGCGTTGGCGATCGTTTTGCCAACCATTTTTGCCGCGTGGGTCATGGTATCCGGCATCACGCGGGTCGCCGGCGCGATGGCGCTTAAATCGAAGGGTTCTTCCATGTGGATCGGGATGGTGCTGTTGGGGGTTGTGGAGGCGGTTCTCGGGTTCGTGCTTCTCTTCCATCCGCTGCTTGCCGCAATCGTCGCTTCCTATACGCTTGCGTTTATGCTCATCTCTTACGGCATAAACGACATCATGCTGTTCTTCGAGATCAACAAAAAGAGGACGCCAGCGCCTGAATAGAGAGGGATTCTACTCCACGACCGTCTTGGGGTTCCCCTCCAATTTGATTTCGCAGCCGCGCTCCGCAAGGGGCAGCAGGGGAGACGTGTCGGTGATTTGATTGTCGCGCAGGTAAAGATGCATAAGGAGCGGCAAATCCGACAGAGGGCTCACGTCGGTGATCTCGTTGCCGGATAAAATGAGCCGGTCCAGCTTTGGATGGTCTCCCAAGGCCGAAATATCAGAGATTCCGCAACCGATGGCCACAAAATATTCCAGATCGCCCTTGTTTGATACAAAGCCGATATCTGGTGTCGAGGCCCCGCTTATCGCCAGGCGCTTGAGTTTTGTGAGCGGCACAAGGGCGCTCACATCTTTTATCCGGTTGCCGTCCAGGTGAAGCGCCTCAAGATTTGTCAGATTCTTGAGCGCGGAGATATCCTCTATTCTGTTGTTGCTCAAAACCAGAACCCTCAAATTTGTTAGCCCGGCAAGGGCGTCGATGTCCGATATATCGTTGCCGATCATCGCGCCCAGGGACAAGTATTCGAGCGAGGTAAGGTTCGCCAGGCCGTCGATGTTCTCCATTCCGTTGTTGTCCAGATCGATGTATACAAGGTTGGTTAGGTTTGCCAGCGCGTCCGTGTTTCGCAGCGCATTGTTTCGCAGGCCAAGGCCTTCCAAGAGGATCAGGCCTGCCAGCGCGTCCATATTGGACAGTTCGTTATCGCCAAGATTAAGTTCTCTTAGCCTTGTGAGTTCCGCTAGCGGGCGAATGTCCGTGATACTGTTCTCGTCTAATCTGAGGGACTCCAGCGCCGGCAGCGAAGCGAGTACGCCGATATCGGTCAACCTGTTGTAGCTTAGATCGAGTTTGATCAGATTGGGCATCATGATCAAATCATCGAGCCTGGTGAGTTCGGCATGGGCAACCGCCAGTTCCGTTATGCCGGCCAGCTCTTCCGCGGTGATTTCACCCGTGCTTTTGCCGAGCTGTTCGCGCACCGCTTCTTCTACATAACCGTCAACGAATACATACGCGCCCGTTTGCGGAACCGGCGCCCCGGCGGCGAGGGCCCGCCCCAGCGTGAACGCCTCTGCCGGCGAGATGCGGCGCAGCAGCGCGCCCTCAAGGAGCAAACCCTCCTCCAAGAGCGCGCCTGGCAAAACCGTTCCATCGGATGGGTCGTGCAAAAGCACGCCGGAGCCGCTCGTGCGGTAACCCATTGCGCGCTCTTTTACCGTACCGTCCGCATCACGGCCAACGACGGTTGCTTGGCCGTCATTTTCGAAAATGTACAGTGTTTCGCCGGCATCCAGCCATGCGGTGCCCCGCAGTGGATCGCCCGGATCGCCCTCCGCCGTGCCCTGCACCGCGGGCAGGGCAAACAACAACAGGAACAGGATCAGCGCAAACGACTTGGTTTTCATGGGCATCCTCCTCAATCAATGTGTGGCATTGGATCGCTTTGCCATAATTGTATTCTATGGCACGCCGAATCGGGTTTGGCGAGCAAAATGCACAGTGCTTCTTTTTTTGCGAAATAATGTTGGGACTCTTAATGCAAATCAAGGGTTGAAGCGATCAAGGTGGGTATCCATGTAGGGGCGATTATTATGTTAAGCGCGCCTCTACAGAAAGGGCGGGCGTTCCGGTTGTAGGGCGCGGCCACCGGACGCGCCGCTGTGGTGCGTCAAAGGCGCGTTATTGTTGGGCGAATCACGGCGCGTCGAGGTCGCCGCGCCCTACGCTTGATTCGCGTTGTTATTGAAACATCGATATCTCCGCCGGCTCTTGGGCCGGCTCCTCTTGTTGCTCCGGCGCAAGGAAGTCCGCATTGTTGCCGGGAAGGCCCGGGGTCGGCGCAGGCGCCCTCGCCTGCGCTACTTGCACCGCCTGCCGCCCCTCCAGCAGCACCCCCTCGGTCAGCAACTCCTCGTGCACCGGGGTGACGCGGTAGGTATAGGTTACGCCGTACCGGGCCGCGAAGTCGTTGTAGTAGAGGGTCTCGCCCGCATGCCCGCGCAGTTCGGCCAGTATCACCGATTCCCCGATGCTGTCGCGCTGGATGCGGTAGCGGGCGGTGTCCGCTGCATGCAAAACCAGCAGGGGTTTGCCGTCGTCTGCGTAGTCGATGGCGAAGGAGGTGAGCCCCTCGGGCGCGTGCCACACGTCGCTGTACTGGGTGGGGCGGTTGCTCTCCAAAAAGACCTCGCTGTAGCGGTAGGATTGGGGGGTGAGCTTGGAGGCCAGCATCGGGAAGCCGCGCGCGTAGATGGACTCCTTGTCCAGCTCCAGCCACACCAGGCCCTTGGGCTGGGTGAAGGTGGGTTTGGGCTTGCCCCTGTACGCCGCCTGAAAAAAGGCGGTGGCCAACGCGGCGGGGAGGTCGCCGCCGGTGGAGCCGCTGGCCACGCGGTGCGCGCTGTCGGTTTGGTCGAACCCCATCCACACCGATATCGCCAAATCCGGCGTGTAGGCGCAGATCCACACGTCGCGGTTGCCGCCGGAGGAAAGGGAGTTGGTGCCCGTTTTGGCGGCGATCTGCTGGCCGGTGGCGGTAAGCTTGGCGCCGGTGCCGCTGGTGACCGCGCTTTGCAGCATGGAGGTCATCAGGTACGCGTTCTGCTCCGAGGTCACCCGGTGGCTGGCGTCCTTGCGCTCGTACACCGTGCGCCCCTGGCTGTCCACGATGCGCTCGATGGTGTGGGGCGCGTGATACACGCCGCCGTTGGCGAAGGGGACGTAGGCGGCGGCCATCTCCAGGGGGGTGACGCCGGTGGTCAAAGCGCCCAGCCCGATGGCCAGGTTTTGGTCGCGGGCATCCAGGGGAATGTTCACCTTTTGCAGGAACGCGCGGGATGCCGGGATGCCGATGGCCTTCAGCAGCCGCACCGTGGATACGTTGAGCGACCGGGTAAGGGCGTAGCGCATGGTAACGGGGCCGTAGTACAGGTTGCCGGCGTTTTGGGGCTTGTAGCCGTTGAAGTCGCCGAACTCGTCCAGCAGCACGCTGGCGGGGGAGAAGCCTTGCTCCAGCGCCGGGCCGTATACCGCGAGGGGCTTGATGGCCGAGCCGGGGGAGCGGCGCATGTCCAGCGCGCGGTTCAGGCCGCGATGCACCGTGTAGCTTCGCCCGCCCACCACGGCGCGGAGGGCGCCGGTGCGCACGTCCACGGCGGTGAAGGCGCTCTGGGAGGATACGCCGTCCCGGGCGTCGGGGGGGAAGAACCGCCTTTGGGCGTAGAGGCCGTCCGCGATGTCCTGCAGGCCGCGGTCCATGGTGGTGTAGATGCGGTGGCCGCTGCCCAGCACGGCTTCGGCGGGGATGCCCAGCACCCTTTCCGCCTCGTTGAGCACCCCGTCTACAAACCAACCGTAGGGCCTGGGCTCCTCGATCCTTTCCACCGCGGCCAGTACGGTCTCCTTCGCCTCCCACGCGGTGGCCTCGTCGATCATGCCCTCCCTGTGCATGGTGTCGATGATGTAGTTGCGGCGCGCCCTGTTGTTTTCCGGGTGGGCGCGAATGGCGTAAGCGCCCGGGGCCTTGATGGTGGCGGCCAGCGCCGCGCCCTGGGCCACCGTGAGCTCCGCAGCGTCCACGCCGAAGTAATTGTTTGCGGCGGCCTGCAATCCATACGCGCCGCTGCCGAAATTGACGAAATTCAAATACATCTCCAATATCTGATCCTTCGAATAGTTGCGCTCCAGTTCCAGCGCCAGGTAGGCCTCCTGCATCTTGCGCGCCACCGTCTTTTCTTCGCTGAGGTGCGAGAGCTTGATGAGCTGCTGGGTGATGGTGGACGCGCCCTCGATGTAGGAGCCGGAGCGGAAGTTGCTGAGCACCGCCCCGGCGATGCGCACAAAATCGATGCCGGGGTGCGCGTAAAAACGCAGATCCTCGGCGGCCAGGAATGCGTCGCGCACGTGCACGGGCACGCTGGAGAGGGGGATGACGGTGCGGTTTTCGATGGCGCGCACCGAGGTGAGCAGCTCGCCGGCCGAATCGTAGAGCAGGGTGGTTTGCTGCAGGTTTGTGATTTTGCTGGGATCGATGCGCTGCCACCCCGCCACATCCCAGGCGAAGTAGGCCCAAACGCACAGGCCGCCGCACAGCGCGAGCACAGCCAGCGCCGCTCTGCCCAGCCATCGCCGCGCGCGCCCGCCGCGTTTTTCTTTTTGGTTTGCATCCTCGCTCATGCGGAAAACCTCCCTGCGAACGAATTCTCACGAACGAATTCTCGTTAAGAATCGCACGTAGTGTGTCCGCCGCGGGTGCGAAACACGCGCCGGGCGCAAAGACAGGTTTTGGCCGTTAGGATTTGGTTAAGTGGAGCTTGTGGCAACAAAAAAGCGCTATGTTCATTTAATTGGAGATTTTTAGCGCAGAAATAATGTTCCCAATGCGAGAAAGCAAATCATCATAGGTCATAATATCGGCAATATGCTTGTACTGTCGCTTGATCAATTCCAGATCGCTTTTTTGCTGCGAATTGAAGTAATCGCTTCGACCAAGTATTAAAACACCTTGTGGATTAACGATTTTTAGAGAGATATCATTCGGCAACCCCTTTTTTAGTTTAGCATATATTTGCTCTTTTTTGCTCTTATCACAATCGCTTAAGCAGTGAATGTACTTCTCAATCTGTTGAACGGTACCAGCGAGCTCTCTCGTGGGCACATAGTTGTTTCGATATGAAGATTGCTCGGTCAGTAATCTAACGCTTGGCTTCTTTATTTCCATAACATCTACATATCCATTCACATCAACTAATAAAAAATCGGGTCGTTTATCATATCCATCAACTCCGGGAATAGAAATTTCACGTATACCCAGAATATACTTTGGATTAAGTAAACGAATGATGTCATGTATTCTATTTTGCCAAGTTTTTTCGTCGGTGCCTTCCGCGCATTCTAGCCACTGACGCAATTTCTCGTACAGTTGAGTGAATTGAGCTAATTCTATCTCTTTGTTCCATTGTTGGAGCTCGGCTTCTTTTTTACTGGCAATTGAGCGACGATTTAAGTATTTCTGAAAGCGCAGCTCATATTCTTCCGTTTTACCAAAGTGTTCTTTAAGAATCATGGAAATTTTTGCATCGGTATATCGATTTAATTCCCAGCTTGTGGGGAATTTTCCAATGAGTTCCAGAAAGACCTCTAATGGCAAATTGCAATTAGGATCACTTGCTTTGCCAATATAAACATCCGTCTTCAGGATTTGATCGAGTTTTCGCAAAACAGAAATATTGCGATAAGCAGTAAACATTTTTGCTGATAATGAAATGAAGTTGGCAAAATAGAAGTCATTATCAGTTCCAAATACTTCAATATCTAGTTTTGTGTAATTTGCGCCAATCGAACCAATACAAAAAAGCAATAAATCATCTTCGAACTCGTCTTCATTCGGCCGCAATTGCGACTTAGTGACAGAAAAGCAATTCCTGATATGTCGAGTGCCTCCATTTTGAATTTCCCGAATAGTGTGTTCACTTTCGCCATTTTCAGGACGATAAAATAAAATCAACTCATCATTCCGCCGCTTGAATTCAAGGCTCATTTTTCCCTTCTCCCGCTTAACAAAAGTACTCTTGTGTGCCTTCATTCTATGCATTCACAAAGTTGTTGTCAAGAAACATCTGTGCAATGTAACACCAAGATTTGTTTGTGGACACCCCCACCTCCGCCCCGTATACTATACCCATCAAATCATTATTGTTTCATAGCGAGGTGGGAAACTTGACCAGGATCGCCAAATGGAGGCTGGCGCTCGCCGTTGTGCTGGCGGCGGCGATGCTGGCCGCCGCCGGCATGCTGGCGTACCGCCCCGCGCTTCGGCTGCCCTACCGCGACTATACCGACATGCTGGCGCGGGGCCAGGTGGAATCCGTGGAATTGAGCGACGCCGCCACGATGCGGGTAACCGATCGATCGGGCCAGCGCTACCAAACCGAGAATCCGCGCCGGGAAGGGTACAAGGAGTACCTGCTGAACCTGGGCGTGGCGGTGGGGGAGGCCGGCTCGCAGCCCCTGCCCGTGATCGCCGGGATCGCGCTGCTGGGGGCGGTGCTCATCGCCGGATTTGCGCGGCAAGGCAAAGGCAAAACCGGCATCGCGAGGTACGCGGCCATGGAATCCGCCAAATCCGCCGTGCCCGACATCACCTTTGAAGACGTGGCCGCCAACGACGAGGCGCGGGCCAACCTTCGCGGGCTGGTGGACTTTATCCGCAACCCCGACCGGTACGCAGCCTATGGCGCGCGCATCCCCCACGGCGTGATGCTCTACGGCCCGCCGGGCACCGGCAAGACCCTCATGGCCCGGGCGCTGGCGGGGGAGGCGGGCGTGCCCTTTTACGCGGTGACCGGCTCCGACTTTGTGCAGGTGTACGTGGGCGTGGGCGCCAGCCGGGTGCGCGAGCTGTTCAAAAAGGCCCGCAAGGCCGAGCGGGCCGTGATTTTTATCGATGAGATCGACGCGCTGGGCAAGCGGCGCGAAAACGGCAACGACGAGCGCGAGCAGACCCTCAACGCGCTCCTGTCGGAGATGAGCGGATTTTCGGCGCGGGAGGGGGTGGTGGTGATGGCGGCCACCAACCGCCTGGAGACGCTGGACGAGGCGCTGCTCCGCCCCGGCCGGTTCGACCGGCAGATCGAGGTGGGGCTGCCCGGCAAGGAGGAGCGGCTGCGCATATTGCGGCTCCACGTGCGCAACAAGCCGCTGGCGCAGGACGTGGATCTGCGGCGGGTGGCGGCCGACACGGTGTTTTTTAGCGGGGCAAAGCTCGAGAGCATGCTCAACGAGGCGGCGATCCTGGCGGCGCGGCGGCAGGCCGAAGCCATCACCTGCGAGGACATCGGCCGCGCGATGCAAAACCTATTGGTAGGCGAGGAAAAGGCCGACCGCGGCGACACAAGCGCCGTCGAGAAGCGGGTGACCGCCGTGCACGAGGCGGCCCACGCGCTCGTAACGCTACTCGCCCTGCCGGAGAGCACGCTGTCGCGGGTGTCCATCATTCCCTCCACCAAGGGCGCGGCCGGCTACAGCATGGCCATCCAGCCCGATCGCATGTTCCATACCCGCGAGGAATTGGAGGCCCACGTGCAGGCGGCGCTGGCCGGGCGCGCCGGGGAGGAGCTGGTGTTTGGCCCGGGCAAGGTGACCACCGGCGCCGCCAACGATCTGCTGCGCGCCACCGAGCTCATCGCCCGCATGTGCTTTGAGTGGGGGATGGACGAGGGCATCGGCCCGGTGTCCCGCGCGGCCCTGAGCGGCGCGCAGCCCCTCGATGAAAGGGGACATGCTACCCTCCGGGATACCGCCGCCGCGCTGTACGCGCGCACCCTCGCCCTGCTCGCGGAGCACCGCAAGGCGCTGCTGGACATCGCCGACGCGCTGGAAGAGCGGGAGATCCTGTCCGGCGACGCGGTGCGGGCGATCTTCAAAACCGCATAACGCTACTCGCCGCCCCTCGTTGCCCATGCCCGGCAAACCGCGATCCGCGCGCCCGCCGGCTTGTCGCCGTGCTCGGCGTCGCCGCAAGAGAAGGCGCGCAGCTTGTCGCAGGGCATGTCGCCGCACTCGCCGCAATGGGCATATCCCTTGGCCTGACAGCAGGCCGCCACCGGGCACTCCCCCCAGAAGGGGCGTCCGTTCAGCGCGATGCATCCGGCGCACCCGTGGGATTCCCTGTACGCGCACCCGTCGCACAAGAGCCCGCAGCGGGATTGAACGGTCAAAAGCGCTTCCACGGTGAATTCCGCGCCCTCGTTGTCGATCCACAGCGACGCGCGCTTGGCGGTAAACTTGATGATGCAGTAATTCGGATCGGTCTCTCCCGCCGGAATGTGATCGATGAACCAATCCAGCCACAGCTTGCTTTTGGTGGGCTGATCGGTGAGAATCTCGGCCTCGCCCACCAGGGTGATGTTTGCGCCGTCCTTGCGGTAGCATAGGCTTGCCCGTTTATCTTTCAGCAGGCGCTTTGCTTTGTTTGTGTCCAGGCCCGTCGCAAAGTACGCTTCCAACAGGGTCTGTGGCCTGATGGGGGATACCGTGCAAACCGAGGGGCAGCCGTCCTCGTCTATCACGCCGATATAGGCCGCGTCGCAGGACTGGATGATTTGATTTGCCTTTTCAAAGATGTTCGCGTTCATGTGTTCTGATCTTCCTTTTGCATAAAATTTGCTTCTGCCATAAAGGGCTTTCCCTTAACGTACCGCCATTGCCTTGCGCGATGCATGCGGACCCGCACCACAACCTCATCGGGATAAGCCGAATACAGCTCGAAAGAGCTTCGATGCTTTGCCCGGTACGCCTGCGCAAAAAAGGCATTCTCTTTTGCCATGGGATGCCCCAACACGGTGGCCGTGCCCTCGATTTGATACGTGCCGACGCACAGCGCCACGCGGGGGTTTGCCGCAATCTGCCGCACCTTGAGCGAATCCGCGCCGGTTTGAAAAAACACGTCCAGCCCGTCGTGAATGTGGCTCATGGGGCGGACGGTTACGTGGTGATCGGCGCAGGTGGCGAGTATCAAGGTTTTTTTTGTTTTGAGCGCGCGGATGAGTTCCTCTTCACTGATGGCGCATGTTCCGACTTCCAAATGATCTTGCATGGTTGTACCTCCTTATGGAAGTACTCTATCAAACCGAACAGGACAGCAGCATGACCTGTTCATTCGTACAACTCAAAAACTTTTTGGGCAACTTCGCGTATTTCCGCCGCGATGTCCGCCGGCTCCAGCACCTTCGCATTCGCGCCGAGGCCGAGCAGCCAGTCGATCACAAACCCGCGGTTGGTGTATCCGGCTTCCAACCGGAGCCAGCCTTCCTTTGTTTCCGTATAGCAGTGCGGGCCGTATATTTCGATGATCTGATATTTGATGGAGGGGTCAAACAGCGCGACGAGGGGCTTGTCGTCGGTCAGGTGCGCCTTGAAGTCGCGCTTTTCCGGCGGTATCTCCCGCGGAGCGTAGAGTGTGTCAAAGAGCTGTATATTCCACAGCCGCCCCAGTTTGAACAGCCGCCAGTCCTGCCGGTCGGTGCAAAAGCCAAACACGTACCATGCCGTCCATTGAAAGATTACAAAGTAGGGCTCGATGCGGCGCCGCGTGTTCCCCTTCTCGTAATAATAATCGAACCCGATCAAGCGTTGCTCGAGGACGGCCTTCTTGATCAGCTCAATCTTCTCGGTCAAGCTGCCCTTATGGTGGGAGGCCAGATCGATCACGATGGGTTCCCGCAGCGACAAAACCGTGTCCGCTTTGGCGCCTAATTTGCTCAGTGTTTTTTCGATTTGCGATTTTCCCGCCACGCTGCCGATCCCGCGAAGGGCCGCGATGATGCCGGACAGCTCCTCGCGGGTCAGCACGCTCTTGTCCAGCTTAAAACCCTCGGCGATACAGATACCGCCGCCCCCGCCCTGTTGGGTAACGACGGGGATGCCGGCCTGGCAAAGGGCGTCGATATCCCGGCCGATGGTGCGGCGGGTGACCTCAAACCGCTCGGCCAAGTAGGGAGCGGTCACCTTGCCGTGCTGCAGCAGTACGGTGAGGATGCCGAGCAGCCGATCCAGCTTCATGCCAATGCACCCCGATTGCTTTTTGTGTAGTATACCACAATCAGATTGTAATTTGAGGCATTTTGGCGTATACTTTTCAATGCGTAGAAGGAGGCGATAACATGCCTGAGTATACTGTTTTTCTTACCTGGGATGAAGAAGCTGCCGTGTGGACGGCATCCAGCAATGATATTCCAGGGCTCGTATTGGAATCGGGGTCGCTTGACGCGCTGATGGAACGCGTTCGCTTTGCTGTTCCGGAATTGATGGAATTGAACGGTACGGTTCCAGAAACGATATCCATGTGCTTCCGTTCGGAACGTTATGAGCAGGTGCGCATGTATGGCTGAGTATGAGAAAAAGGTGCGAGATGTTCTGAAACACAACGGCTGCCGCTTTGTGCGTCGAGGAAAGGGCGATCATGATATTTGGTACAGCCCGCTCACACACAGGCACGTTACAGTGGATAGCAAAATTAAGTCCCGCCACACTGCGAATGCGATTTTGAAACAAAGCGGCATTGATTTTCATTTCTAAGCGCTTATTGATTCTGCCACACAGGTGGAGTATACTAGCAAAAGCCAGTTTTGTGAGCCAGCTTTAAACGAAAGGAAGATGCGTGTGTCACAACGCAAAATCGTAATCATCGGTGCAGCCGGGCGGGACTTTCACAACTTCAACGTGTTTTTCAGAAACAATCCCGCCACCAAGGTGGTAGCCTTCACCGCCGCACAAATACCGGACATCGCAAACCGAAAATACCCCGCCGCGCTTGCCGGCAATCTGTACCCCGAAGGGATTCCCATCTATGCGCAGGACGAATTGGAACGGCTCATTCATGAGAACGATGTGGACGAATGCGTCTTCTCCTACAGCGATGTTCCGTACGCCGCGGCGATGGGCGTGGGGGCCAAGGTCAATGCCGCGGGCGCGGATTTTACATTTCTGGGCCCCAAGAGCACGATGCTCAAAAGCACGAAGCCCGTGATCGCGGTGGGGGCGACGCGCACGGGTTGCGGAAAGAGCCAAACCTCGCGCCGCATTGCCGAGATTCTGATAGACAATGGCTTGAAGGTGATCGCCATCCGCCACCCCATGCCTTACGGCGATCTGGAGGCGCAGAAGGTGCAGCGCTTTGCCACCATCGGCGACCTCGCCAAGCATCGCTGCACCATCGAGGAGATGGAGGAGTACGAGCCCCACATCGCGCGCGGGAATGTGATCTATGCCGGCGTGGACTACGAAGCCATTTTGCGCGCCGCAGAAAATGATCCATCCGGCTGCGATGTGATCCTGTGGGACGGCGGAAACAACGACTTCCCGTTCTATCAACCCGACCTGATGATAACGGTGGTCGATCCGCACCGGCCCGGGCATGAGCTCTCCTACTATCCGGGCGAAGTGACGCTGCGCTTGGCGGACGTGGTGGTGATCAATAAGATCGACAGCGCCGATTTTGAAGATATTCAAGCGGTTCGAAAAAATATTGAGCGGGCGAACCCCCGGGCCGTCGTGGTAGACGCCGCTTCCATCATCGACGTGGAGAATCCCGAAGCGATACGCGGGAAACGGGTGCTGGTGGTTGAGGACGGCCCGACCCTTACCCATGGCGAGATGAAAATGGGAGCGGGCATCGTGGCGGCCCGGCGCTTTGGCGCGGCGGAAATCGTTGACCCGAGACCGTATGCGGTGGGCAAGCTGGCCCAAACCTACAGCACCTATCCCGGTATTGGCCCTCTGCTGCCGGCCATGGGGTACGGCGAGGAACAGATGCGCGATTTGACCGCCACCATCGAGAATACCGACTGTGATTCCGTGGTGATCGCCACCCCCATCGACTTGGGGCGGGTCATACAAATCGACAAGCCCAACACGCGGGTGGCATACAGTCTGCAGGAAATCGGCGCCCCGAACTTGGATGACGTACTGCACGATCTAATAAAGAAGCTGCTGCAAAAAAAGCGCTGATCCCCTTTCTTTGCTAACCGTCCACGCCCTCGAGCCATCCCTCCAGCTCCTCCGCGCTGGCAAAGCCCATGCCGGCGCGCACGGCGCTCTGCTCGCTCTCGGGCAGGTCTTCCACGGCGATGCCCAGCCCGCGCAGGCGCGCCATCTCCTCGCCCAGCTGGTTTTGCCAAATGCACAGCTCGCCCAGGGCGTCGGGCATCAGCACCCAGTGATCGGGGCAGAATAGGTTCAGCTCGCGCCGCATCGCCACCTCTTTGCCGCTGAAGGCGGTGACGCGGTAGCCGGGCAGCGCCTTCTCGATGCCCTTGCGGTCCAGCCCCGCCAATTCCGCCGGGGCCTCCACCCGCCGCTGTACCGCGTGGCCGCAGGGCAGGTAGGCGAGGGTTTGATCCAATATCGCTCCCCGCCCCAGCGTCGTGTCCTGCGACAGGCTTTCGGCGGCGGTTTCCGGATTCTCCGCTTCGCGGGGTTTCTCTTGCGCGGTATCCGCGCCGGGAAGCAGCTTCCAGGGCTGCAGGAGGAATGCGGCGGCGACGATGGCGATCATCACGCCCCCTATGATTCCGGCAATCTTTCGCCAGGGGTTGCTTTTTTGCGTATGTTTCCGCCTCTTTGAGCGCATCGCCCGCACCTCCATAGGGCGAAGGCTCCCCCAAAATGCGAGGGAGCATGCGGTTTTTCGCATGCTCCCAGATATCGTTTGATTTGTGATTGTTTGCCGTTTACTCGCCTTGCCCGTACAGGTAAGCGTGAACCGCGGCCTTCAGGGCGTCCAGATCGGTGGTGTAGAAAAAAGACTGAGAATCGCCGGCCGGCGTCAAATCCGAAATGGCCGGAAGCCACCGCTCCTGGCGCACCTGGCTGCCCATCACCTTGGTGCCCAAGCCCACCATGTCGAGAAAGCCGATGTTGGTGCGA
>Ga0123353_10004799_pt1 | contig 17545 bp, 19 predicted proteins | sample TergutLab28metaG_3_FD_92763 | JGI IMG/M metagenome (GOLD analysis project Ga0123353, IMG submission 92763) | Labiotermes labralis P3 segment gut microbial communities from Petit-Saut dam, French Guiana - Lab288 P3 | ecosystem: Host-associated > Arthropoda: Insects > Digestive system > Gut ...
CGTTGATACAGCGGGTGAGTTATGTGAACTGTGTGCTGGTGTGCGTTTCCTGTGCTATAGGCATAGCGCGTTCATGCAAAGCGGTGGGGTGATAACTAACTTGACCGTAAAATGAGCAACCGATGATCCCGCGAAAATAAAAACACGCATGGATGGCATCATGCAGCAGCGGAAAGACAACCAGCCATTGGAATTCCCCAGCGCGGGCAGCGTGTTCAAGCGGCCCGAGGGGCACTTCGCGGGAGGGCTTATCGAGCAGTGCGGCCTGAAGGGCAAGGGCGTGGGCGGCGCGCGGGTGAGCGAGAGGCACGCGGGCTTCATCGTCAACGCGGGCGGGGCCACCGCCGCCGACGTGCGCGCCCTGATAGCCTTGGTGCAAACGATTGTAGAGGCCGAGACCGGCGTGTTCCTGGAGCCGGAGATTAGATTTGTATGAGTGATATTATCATCCGGCCGATTGAGCCGGCGGACTATCCCCTGCTGGAAGAATTTCTCTTTCAGGCTATCTACCTGGAGCCGGGGGAAGCAGCCCCGCCACGGGAGATTATCCTCGAGCCGGAGATTCATATTTATATCAAAGACTTCGATTATCTGATCGACTGCGGCGTTGTGGCAGAAGCCGAGGGCAAAATCGTGGGCATGGCATGGACGCGCATCATCCCCGCCTATGGGCACATCGACAACGCCACGCCGGAGCTTGCCATCTCCATGCTTCCGGGCTGGCGCGGGCAGGGCATCGGCACGCAGATGATGACCCTGCTGTTCGAGCTGCTGCGCGAACGCGGATACAGCCGCACTTCGCTTTCGGTGCAAAAGGGCAACCCCGCCATACGATTCTACCAGCGGCTGGGCTATGAGATCACCGGCGAGAGGGAAGACCACGTGGGCCACGAGGACTACATTATGTTAAAAACGCTATAGAAAGAGGGTTCCATGTCCCTTTCCAGCGACATCTCCGGGCGCTTCTGGAACTTGCCCCAAAAGGGCGAGGAGGAGGCCGCCCGCGAGCAAAATTTCATCGACGATATCATCTCCAAGGCGCATATCGAGCGTCTGCTTCTGGAGAATCTGGATGGCATCCGCACGGCCTTCGACGGCGGCGGGGGCGCGGGGCGCTTCTCGCTGTTGCTGGCCGCCCGGGGTGTGCATGTGACGCACTTCGACATCTCGCAACCCATGATAGACAGAGCCCGCCAGTTCGCCGAACGACGCGGCCTAACTGAGAATATAACATTTGTTTTGGGCAAACTTGAAAATTTAAGCGCTTACGCCGACAGGCAGTTCGACCTGGTAATGAGCCTTGACGCGCCCATCTGCTACACCTGGCCGAACCATGAGCGGGTCGTCGGCGAGCTGGTGCGCATCGCCTCGAAACGCCTGTGTGTGAGCGTCTATAGCCGCGCGGCAACCGTGGCCTACAACTTCGACCCCTCGAGCAAGGAGAAGTATATCCTCACGAAGTCAGCGAAAGACACCAATCTGGGCAATATAAAATTGCGCAGTCTGCAAAAGCGCCGCAAAAATTTCCGGCCCGATTTCGCCGCCGCCCGGGAGATTCCGCGCACCGGCCTGCCGGTCAACCCGGATGAAATCGCGGCGGCCTTCGAGCGCGGCGAGACCCCCTGGCCCGTGAGTTATGCTTCACCCCCGGCGAGCTGCAATCCCTGCTTGAGCGCTTCGGCGCACAGAATGTGCGGCTGTCCGGCCCGGGCGCGCTGGTGCGCTCTATCCCCGGCAATCTTTTACGAGAATACATGCGCGGCGAAACGCTGAAACGCGACTTTCTGGATTTCTGCTACGAGTACGACAGCCAGCCCTGGGCCGCGGGGATGGGGAAAGATAATGTTGTGACGATTGCGGACCTGTAGGGGTGGCCAGCAGGCCACCCGAAACAAAAAACATGAGGTAAACCCATGCGATTATTGATCGTCACCGGCATGTCCGGCGCGGGAAAATCGAAGGTAGTCGACGCCCTGGAGGACATCGGCTGGTTCTGTGCAGATAATCTGCCCCCGCGCCTGGCCCCCACCTTCGCGAAACTATTGCAGGACGCGGGCGTATACCAGCGCGCCGCCATCGTGATGGATTTGCGCGCCGGCGATCTGTTCCGTGATCTGCCCTGGGCCCTAGATAACATGCGCGGCGAGGGCTTCGCCTGCGAGCTGCTGTTCCTGGACGCCGCGGACGAGGTGCTTGAGCGGCGCTTCAAGGAGACCCGGCGGCAGCACCCCCTGTGCTCGGGGGATCCCTCCCTGGGCCTCACCGGGGCCATCGCCGCCGAGCGCGAGCACCTGGATGTCCTGCGCGTACAGGCCGATATCGTGCTTGAAACCTCGCGGATGACGCCCACAGAATGCAAGAATCGAATCATAGAGCTCTACGCCGACCGGCCCCAGGAGGCCATGCACGTGCGTGTTACCTCCTTCGGCTTCAAGGCGGGCACGCCCCGCGACTGCGACCTGCTCTTCGATGTGCGCTGCCTGCCCAATCCCTTCTACGTGCCTGAACTCAAGGAGCACACGGGCCGGGAGGACTGCATACGGGACTGGGTGCTGGGGCATGGAGAATCCCGCGCACTGCTGGAGAAGATCACCGGCCTGCTGCTGTTCCTGCTGCCGCTGTACCAGAAGGAGGGCAAGAGCGCGCTGACCATCGCCTTCGGCTGCACAGGGGGCAAGCACCGCTCGGTGCTGTTCGCGGAGGAGACCGGAAGGGCGCTGCTGGGGGCGGGGTTTGCCGTGAATATAGGACATAGGGATATATGAGGAGGCGAAATCATGTCGAAACGTAATTATGTCGTCATCGCGCGCTTTGACGATACAACAACACAGAAACTACATGACCTGCGGCTCCAACTGCGCAAAAAGGGCATTATAGACAAACCCTCCGAATGGCCGCCGCACATCACCATCGCGGCATATGAGGGCGTTGACATTGAGTCGCTTTTGCAGTGGACAGAAGACTTTACGGGCCGCCACGCGGCATTTGGCATAATGCTTTCCGCGTTGGGCGTGTTCCCGCCGCGAGGGAAGCTCAGCAAAACTGCCGTTCTATATGCGGCCCCCTCCCAATCAAAAGAACTGGTCGATTTCTACTACGCTTTTCACGAGAGGCTGGACGAGTTTTGCGGCGACCTGGGTTGGCTCTATTCGGCCAAACATGGACATCCGGTTATGCACTCGACGATTGGCTCGTGCGGCATTCGGAAATTGAATAAAACGGCGAAAATGATTCTTTCCCGCCAAATCTTCGGGAACGCAAAATTTACCGCTCTGGAAGTCTACACCTACCCAATGGAATTGATACGGAGGTTCGATCTGGTATCATGAGTTTCGCCACAGAAGTCAAACAGGAGCTCCTCCACGCCTCCGAGCAGCGCGAGCCCTGCTGCGCCGAATCGCAGCTCTATGGTATGCTGCTGTTCGGGCGGGAGTTCTCGGCCCGGGGCATGTGCCTGCGCACGGAAAATCGGGCTCTGGCGGAGTACGCCTGCGCGCAACTGCGCGAGGTCGCCCTGGCGGCGGCACGCCTGGAATCCCGCGGGCGCAAGTGGGAAGTCAGCGTCCCCCGGTCGGAGGAGCGTCTTCGCCTGCTCGAACGCTTCGGCCATGGCGGGAACGAGCTGACGCTGCGCATCGTGCGTGAAAACTTCACCTGCGAGCACTGCGCGGCGGCCTTCCTGCGGGGGGCGTTTCTCTCCTGCGCGGCGGTGAGCGCCCCCGAGCGGCAGTATCACCTGGAGTTCTACGTCGGCTACAGGAATCTGGCGCGGGAGCTGTACGCGCTCTTGAGCGAATGCGAATTGCCGCCCAAGCTCTGCCAGCGGGGCGGCATCTGGCTGGTGTATTACAAGGACAGCACGCAAATCGAGGACGTATTGGCCTTTTTGGGCGCGCGCCTTGCCATATTGGACCTTATCAACGCCAAAATCGAGAAGGACGTGCGCAATAACGTCAATCGAGTCGTGAACTTCGAGATGGCCAACGTGGACCGCAGCTCGGGCGCGGCGGCGGCACAGCTGCGGGCCATCGTTAAGCTGCGCGTATCCCCCGGGCTGGACGCCCTGCCGGACGCCCTGCGCGAGGCCGCCCTTCTGCGCGAGGCCAACCCCGAGGCTTCCCTCCAAGAGCTGTGCGAACTGGCGGTAGACCCCGTCACGCGATCGGGGATGAACCATAGGCTCAAACGGCTGGAAGCATTGGCAAACGGGAAATAATGAAACGCCCTACGGTCACTGGTGCAGAACAGATAACGTAATAATTTTTATTGCATTACCGCATGATTTGTGCTACAATACTGCTGTAGGGGCGGCCTGCGGGCCGCCCGCACCTTAATGCTGAAGGAATAAACAATCGAATGATTTATATCATCATGGACCTGGAGTGGAACTCGGTCTATGGCGCGAAGATCCGAGGCTTTATCAATGAGATCATCGAAATCGGCGCGGTGATGCTCGACGAGCAGTTCCGGGAGATCAGTTCGTTTTCCGTGCTGGTGAAGTCACAGATCGGCAAGCGCCTGCAGGCGCACGTAAAAGAGATGACGAATCTCAGCAAGAAAGACCTCGAAAGCGGCTACCCCTACGCCGAGGCCATCGCCATGTTCAGGGACTGGATTGGCCGGCGCGAGCATGTGGCGCTCTCATGGGGCGACGGCGATATCCGTGTGCTGCTCTCCAACGCGCGTTACCACAGCTCCTCGCGAAGCCTGGACTACATCCAGAACTACGTGGACCTGCAGGACTATTTCCGCCACAGGATGCATACCTCGCGCTCGCAGCAAATCGGCTTGGCCGCCGCTGGGGAACTGCTGGGTTTCAGCGTGGCCAACTATGCGCTCCACCGCGCCCTGGACGACAGCCGCTTTGCCGCGCAGTGCCTCCAGGCCATCTACGACCCGGAGGATTTCCCCTCCTTCGTGCGTCCCTGCGACGCCGCCTTCTACGCCCAGCTGGAGTTCAAACCACGCGTCATAAGCGACATCAACAGCCCCCTGGTGGATAAGCGCCAGCTCTACTATATCTGCCGCAACTGCGGCCGCCCCGCCAATCAGGCCGGCGAATGGCGCTTTGCCAGCAGGGGTTTCCAGGCGGAATTCGAGTGCCGCCACTGCGGCGCGCGTGCCAAGGCCATGGTGACTTTCAAGAAGCTCTACAACAGCGTGGAAATCAAGCGCAGCGCGAAGGAGATGAACCCGGACACGAAAAAAAAGGCGGAGGAGAAGGTGAACGGGTGAACGCTGCCTGCGACATGCACGTACATACGAAGCATTCCGCCGATTCCACAGCAGAGCTTGAGGCCTACTGCGCCCGGGCAATCGAAACAGGGGTCCGCGCGCTGTGCTTCACGGATCACGTGGACCACAACCCCAACGACGACGGGCTGGGCTTCTATGATCCCGATGCGTTTTTCGAAGATTTTTCCCTCGTGAAAGAAAAATATCAAAAGCAGCTGACGCTCCTGTGCGGCATGGAATTCGCGGAGCCGCACCTCTACCGGGAGCAGCTTGCGGTGTATTCCAAGCTGCCGTATGACTTCATTTTGGGCAGCGTGCATTTCTGGTACAGGGACATGTTCCCCAGCCTGATGGTGAGGGCCGGTGTCTCTGCCGAGCAATGCTATGAGCATTACTGGGATACAATTTTGGATGCCGTCAAAGCTGGCGGATTTGACGCACTGGCGCACATCGATTTTCCCAAGCGCTACTACGGCAGCTTGAGCATTGATGAAAAAAAGCTGCAAGCAATTTGCATTGAAATGGCGCGCAAGAATATCTGTATGGAGATCAACACCTCGTCGCTGCGAAAAGGCCTTGAAGAACCCATGCCCGGCAAGGAGATCCTGTCGATTTACAAGTCCTGCGGCGGGAAATTCGTGACCGTAGGGTCCGACGCGCACCACCCGGGCGAACTGGCCGCCGGCAACGCGCAGGCACAGGAGCTCATCGATCATTTCGGCTTTGAGGAAGTTATATTTACGCAGCGCAACATCCAATGCCGACAGTAGAAACGCACGGCAGTGCGTCTCAGCCCACAAGACCATAGACACATTGACCTTTACAAAAACAGGAGACGCACTGCCGTGCGTCTCTACAGGAGCGTTTATGCCATTCATCTTTGTCGTCCCCTGCCTGTTGGGCCTGGAGGGCCTCATCGCCGAGGAACTGCGCGCGATGGAGGCCGAAAATGTCCGGGCGGAAAACGGGCGCGTCTTCTTCGAGGGCGATTTTCCACTGTTGGCACGGGCCAATATCCGCAGCCGCTTCGCCGAACGCATACAGATTGTGATCGGCCAATTCCAGGCGCGCACATTCGAGGAGCTCTTCCAGGGCACGAAAGGCCTCCCCTGGGAGGATTGGCTCGACCGGCGCGACGCCTTCCCCGTCAAGGGCTACAGTTTGAACTCCGCGCTGTTCAGCGTGAGCGACTGCCAGGCGATCATCAAAAAGGCCGTCGTCGAACGGCTCAAGACAAAATACAAGCTGGAGTGGTTCGAAGAGACCGGTTCAATTCACCAGATCCAGTTCAGCCTTATGAAGGACCAGGTACTTCTTGTGCTGGATACCTCGGGAGCTGGATTGCACAAGCGGGGCTATCGTTTGCAGGCGGGCGGCGCGCCCTTAAAAGAAACCCTCTCGGCGGCCCTGTGCCAGATCTCTCGCCTGCGCCCGTGGCATACCCTCCACGACCCTCTATGCGGCTCCGGCACGATACTCATTGAGGGTGCGCTCATGGCCCGGAACATCGCCCCGGGGGTAAACCGCAATTTCGCAGCCGAACGCTGGGCGCAGATTCCCAGGGAATTCTGGCAATCAGAGCGCGAGCTGGCCCGAGGGCTGGCCTCTCCCGCCCCGGAATTCCGCGCTTTTGGCTCTGACGCCGATGGCGAGGCCCTCAAGCTTGCCCGGGAAAACGCCGCACGCGCGGGCGTGGCCGACTGCATCGAGTTCAAGCAAGCCGATGTGAAGGACTTCTCCCATCCCACGGCGAACGGCACCCTTATCACCAACCCGCCCTACGGCGAGCGCCTGGGCGACCAGCGGCAGGCCGGGGAGCTCATCGCCCAAATGGGCCGCGTGTTCATGCCGCGCAAGGGGTGGTCATACACTGTGATATCCCCCGCAGAGGAGTTCGAGCGCCAGTTCGGCCGGCGGGCCGACGCGCGGCGCAAGCTCTACAACGGCATGATGAAATGCCAGGCGTATATGTATTTTAGACATTAGACGTTAGATGTTAGACAGTTAGATGGGGATGCGCTATGGAAAACACGGAATTCGCTGCCATTGAGGAGCAGCCTGAGGGCAAAAGAAGAATACAACATCCCTGGGTGTTTGCAGCGGGTATACTGTGTTTGGTGCTGTTCGCAGCGTACGGGGCCTACGATTGGCTGATTATCACAGATGCTATTATGGGACCACAGTTACGTACATACCATGCCTTTGTGATACTGGGTACGGCGTTAGTTGGTTTCACAATTGAAAACTATAAATGCCGCTGGACGAAAATCGGTATGCTCGTTTTCATGCTGGCAGCGGCAGTGCTGTTCGCTATTGGGCTTGCAGATATATTCAGACCATTTCCCGAGCGAACGCAATTCATTCTTGATTTTGAAATTCTGTCCGCCGCCTTCACGATATTAATCTGTATTTTCTACATGATTATTGCGTTGGTATACCCACAGCCATCTGAGAAAAGAAGACTTTCCCGCAAAGAAAAAATCAAGGTCGCAATTGTTATTATCTCAATCGCAGCTGGGTTGGCGCTTTGGTTTGGCGGAAGAGAACTGTTATATTGGCTTTTGACACGATAATTAAAATATAGTCTTAGAGGGAGATTCACCATGCGCCACATCTTCGTCATCAATCCATTCGCAGGCAAGGGCAACTGGCTCGACGGCCTGCTGGCCGACATCGACAAGGCAACAAAAGAGGCCGGCATCACCCCTGAAATCTTCAAGGAGCCCTGCAGGGAAGACATGATGGCCTTCATGCGGGAAGCAGCCGAAAGCGGCGAACCCGTGCGCATCTACGCCTGCGGGGGCGACGGCACCATCTTCTGCGCGGTCAACGCCACCTATGGGCACAAGAACGTACAAATCGCCGCAGTGCCCTGCGGCTCGGGCAATGACTTCATCAAGCTGTTCGGCGAGAAAGAGCAGCTGCGGGACATCCGCAGGCACATCAACGGCACGCCCCACTGGATCGACGCCATCGAATGCGGAGAGGACGTGTCGGTCAACATCGTTTCCATGGGCTTCGATGCGGAGGTCAACGCCATGCAGGCCAAAACGAAAAAAATCCCCTTGGTAGGGGGGGCGGCCGGCTACAACCTCGCGCTGCTGGTCTGCCTTCCGAAAAAATTCTTCAGCAAGTTCACCGTGCAGATCGACGACGAACCACCCAAGACCAATGAGTTCGCGTTCGCCATCGGCGGGAATTCACGTTGGTACGGCGGCGGCTTCAAGGCCTGCCCGAAGGCCCTGCCCGATGACGGCCTGATGGACTGCATCACCGTGGAGAAAAAGCTGAGCAAGCTGAAGATGATCACCTTGATCAGCGTCTTCCAGAAGGGCGAGCATCTAAACGACCCCAAATGGCAGGAGTTCACCACATTCAAGCGTGGAAAGAAACTGCGCGTTTACTCCGATACCCCCGCCGCGGTGAACATCGACGGGGAGATACGCACGGCCACCGACGTCACCTTCGAGCTCAAGGAGAAGGCCGTGTGCTACGTGGTGCCCCAGGGTTCGGACTATTTAAAATAATCGCCGATGATGCCAAGGATATACGCACGCTCCTCGTCATCCTTGATATTCACCTGGAACGCCGCCGCCACAGGCAGCCACGCCAGCATGTCCTCCTGTGCTATGCCCGACGCTTCGCAGAACGTACGTAGATATATCTCTGCGCAGTCCGGTACAAAGCGCTTTTGATACAGATACGTGTTGCAGGCATCGGCGGCGGGGTCGCCCCGCGAGACCGACCCGGGGCTCCAGTCGATGATCCAGTACGTTTTGCCGTCGAACAGGAGATTGCCCATATGCATGTCCCCGTGGCACAGCTTCGTCTTTCCTGTGTCCAGGCGGCACAACAGGGAGAGCACGTTTTCCTTCGCAGACACTGTCAGGTGCGGACTTTTCTTTATCTCCCTTTCGATATGCTCTGAAAAGCGCGGCAGACGGGGAGCGTCGATTTTGCCAACCATGGCGTGCAGCCTTGCCATCTCCTCCGCAGCGGCCTCATTGGAAGTAAAAGGCTTACCGTCTATGTAGTCCATCACAAGCGCTATTTTGGTCTTTTCCCTGTGTATCCCATGTACGGCGGGTACCGGAAGGCCCCCATCCCGGGCAAAGGCCTGCAGCCGCGCCGCTTTTCTCAGATACCTGCAGGCCAAAACAGGAAACACCTTGTGGGCCCTGTCTCCCTCCCGGTATAGCTTTATGCGGCCTCTGTCATATATCAGCTCACGCTGCATAAATTACCTCACAATTCATTGGAAAGGCTGTGTTTACTATGCCAAGCCACATCACCCACACCAAAAGTTATCTGGACATCTATAAGCTGCTTCCCGGGCGCATGAAAAAACAATATGCCGAAACATGGGAGCAATATAAAATCTTTGCCCAAGGGCATGATTTTCTTCTGCTGTACATGTTTTCGCATCTTCCCAGCTATCCGAAAGTTCACGCGAAGCTCAAGGTCGTCGAGGAGAATATCCAGGAACTGGCCGTGCAGTACATCGGCGCTATGCAACAAACGAGCATGTCAGATGAGTCGAGATTTTTCCTGTACGGGTACTTAATTCATCATTTCCTGGACGCCAAGCTCCATCCACTCATCGTCTACGAAACGGGCAATTTGCGCAGCGACAAAGACGCGTCGGCCCTCCATCTGCTGGTGGAAAACATGATTGACGCCTACATACTGCGCAAAGACGGCATTGACCCCAGGAGATATAAAATTCATGACCTGGTTACCTCGAACAAGGCAATGTCAGCCGAAACCAGGTCCATCATTGATATTAGCTTCGAGAAGACCTATGGCCTTGAGGGTTTCTCCGAGCTGGTCGCCAACTACAATACGATGACCAGAAGCTTCCTCAAAAAGCTGCGGTATGATCCCTCCGGGGTGAAGAAGCGCCTGTTCAAGCCCCTTGACTACGCTCTGATGGGGATTTTCAAGCCCTCTGTTTTGCCTTTTTGCTTTGACGGCACGGAATGCCTGGATTACCTAAATACGCAAAATGAACCATGGGCTTTTCCAGCGGACGCAACCATCGTTTCCACAAAGTCATTCAATGAATTGTTTGACGAGGGGGTCCACGAAATCGCCCGCATGATGTCGCTCCTCGACGAAGCGATCGCCGATCGAGCGGCTGACTCTGAGATAAGATCGATTGTCCCGAATGTGTCGTCCATTCATGGCTGCGCATCGGGACGGGAGTATGATTTGAGTAACGTCAAAAAAAGATAAAAGCCTATTTTATAGCGAAACTGGCCAGCCACCGGGGAACGGCGGACCGCAGATCACTGGGCATACCGCTATCGTAATCCGCGTGGAGCTCTAAAAAAGCATAAAACTGAAGCCCGGCGGCGGGAATCCACCGGACGAAATCGCTCATACGCCAATGCTTCGCGCCGTTTTCCGGCTGCGGGCGAAGGTCGTCGTATCTGCGAACAATGGTCCCATCGGACAGAATATTCGCGAAGGGGTGCGTGTCCAGCGCAACCGCCAGCCCGCCCTTTTTCAGCAGCCGCCTGTATTCCCCGAACAGTTTGTGCAGGCTATCGGAGGTATAGCTGATATCGGGCGCGGCGTATATCAGGTCAAACTTGTTTTTGGCAAGCGCATACAGCCCGGCAGCGTCCGAGCGCGTAACCTTTGCCCCAAGCGCTGTGAACGCGGCGGCGGCTTTTTCTTCGCCGGCAACCAAAATGAACTTGCCCACGCAGTCCTTTATGACTCCGAACATGATCTCACAAAGCTTTTCCGGGAAGGCCGCGAAAGGCTCGTTGGTTGCGTGTGTCAGTTGAAAATGCATTGCCCTTCCGTTGCCGCCGCCGTCCACAATCGTGATATTCGGACAATCGACGCTCTCATAGACCGCCTGGTGGTATCGGCCGCATTCCTCCACAAGCGACGGAGTCAGTTCCCTCACGGCACAGCGGTCTGGAAGGCCCGTGGCCACGCTAACCGCTACGTTATCGCAATCGTGGGGGATAATTTCGTCCTCCCCAAACAGCACGATGGTGACGGGCAAGCCCAGTTCAATCGCGAAGGCCATACGATGGGAACCCTCCAGCAACTGGATGGTATCTTTCCATGCGCAGCCCCGTAAAACCACGCTGCCTTGCAGGGCGGCATTCTTTTTTACGCTTGCGCTGTGCTTTTGCATGCCGTTTAAGGCATAGATTTTACTCACGGCTATCTCCCTGTCGACCCGAATCCCCCCGTGCCCCTCACTGTATCCTCAAGGGTCTCGGCCCACTCGTAATGCACCTGCAAGAAGGGCGTCACCACAAATTGGGCGATGCGCTCCCCCGGGGCGACCTCCTGGGCCATGCCCGAGTGGTTATGCAGGGCCACCATCACTTCGCCCCGGTAGTCCGCGTCCACCACGCCCACCTTGTTGGCCGGGGCCAGCCCGCGCTTGCTGGCAAGGCCGCTGCGGGCGTAAATCAGCCCCGCGTAGCCCGCGGGGATTTCCACAGCCAGGCCCGTGGGCACGAGCCTGGTCTCGCCCGGCTGAATGATCCAGCTCTCCCCAATGCAGGCGCAGAAATCCGCCCCGGCAGCGTAGTTCGAGCCATAGGCAGGCAATGCCGCGTTTTCGCGCAGGGCCTGCACGCGCAGGGTGGGCAGTGTCATAGCGATATCTCCAGTCTTTTTAATTGAATGCCTCCGCCAGAACGGCCTTCCCCGCCTTGATGGATTCCCGGCACAGCAGTATCCGCTGGTTTTCGCTCCCCCGGAAGCGCGTCTGCATGCTCTTGCGGGCCAACACGAACCGCCCGTCCACCAGCACGTCGATTCCCTCCAGCAGGCGGCGCAGGGTTTCGTCGCGCTCGCTTTCGGGCAACAATTCTTTCTCGAAGTGATAGCCCGTATAGCACCAGACATCCTTCCCCGGCTCAACCTCACGCACCCTCTCCACCAGTTCCAGCACGGCCGGCCGGTTGCACGGGTGCAACGGCTCGCCGCCCAACAGCGTGAGTCCCCGTATGTGCTCCGGCCGCAGGGCCTCGAGGACCTGCCATTCCACATCGCCAGTATAGGGCTCGCCGAAACTGAACTGCCAGGCCTCTGGGTTGAAGCAACCCGGGCAGGCGTGTTCGCAGCCGCTGACGAACAGCGACACGCGCACACCTACTCCGTTGGCAACGTCGTAGGCCTTGAAGTTCGAATAGTTCATGTAAATCCCTTGCAACTTAATCTGAAGGGATGACTTTTCAAGCCACCCGCACTGCGCCGCGCTATCTCGCCTTCACTTCTCCCAGCCCGCGAACACGCTTGTTCACCGCCGGCTCGCCGCCGTACACCACCTTGCCCAATCCGTTTATCTGGGCGTCGAGGGCCGAAGTGGCGGTGATCTCGCAGTTGCCCGTACCGTTGATGGTCACGTCGGCGCTCACGGCGGTCAGGTCGAAGGCCCTGATGTTCGCGGCGCCGTTGATGATCAAATCGGCCTGCTTCGCCGTACCCGCCAGTCTAATATCGCCGGTCCCGTTGACGTCAACCCGCAGGGCGTCCAGCGCGCCGAAGGTGAATTTCCCATTGGATGCGCCGTTGACGGATGCCTCGCAGCCTGTCACGCCCGGGCAGTTGTAGGTGAAATTCCACGCCCCGTTGAGGTCCAGTTTGCGCACGGGCCCGCCCACAATAATGGTCAGCTGCGTGGGGGTGAATACCACGCGCTGGGTCATGTCTATCACGATCTCGCCCGCCGCCTCATTGTAGGCAACGTGGATGCGTTCGGCGATGTTGCTGTCGGTAGTCAAAACCACCTCGCGCTCCAGGCCCTCATCGATCTCCAGCCGTATGTCGGCTTCGTTCCCGCGGCTTCCCCGCAGCGATATGCCCGTGATGCGCAGCGCGTAGCCCCGCTCGTCCTCCGGGAGGCTTGTCTTGTTCACGACCACATTGCCGTTGCCCCGCACCAACTGTCCGCCCTCACGCAGGCCGCCTTCGCGCAGAGTAGGCCAGGGCGCGGCGGGTTTCAGGCTGCACGCCGCCAGCGGCAGAACCATGCACAGCACCAGAGCCAAAGCAAACCATCGTTTGATCTTCATGAGAGTACCCCCTTCTAATATGTTCATCGTCTCGCCCTTATGCTGCCCAGCCCATCGATCCGTTGCGTGACCGCCGGGCTCCCCCCATAGGTTATGCTGCCTGCTCCGTCGATTTTGGCGTACAGGCTTTGCTCTGCGGTGATTTCGCAGCTGCCCAGGCCGCTGATGGTCACTTCGGCGTCCTGCGCGATCAGGTCGAAGGCGGAGATATCCACTCCCCCGTCGAGCTTGAGGACCACGCGCCGCGCCGTGCCGCTCATGCCGATGGTGCTCAGCCCGCTGAGGCGCATATCTAAGCTATCCATCTCCCCGAACGCGAATTTGCCGCCAAGCGAACCATCGACCACCAGCTTGCACTCCCGCACGCCCTGGCAGTTCATGTTGATATCACTGAGCCCGCTGATGTTCATGTCCAGACGGTCCAGCGTCCCGAGGGCGAAATCGCCGCTCGCCGAGCCGTCGACGGCCAGCTTGAAATTGCGCACGCTGGGGCAGTCGTAGCGGACTTCCCACAGGCCATCGACGATGAGCTCCCGCACGGGCACGCCCACGGTGAGGATCAGCTTTGTGGGGGAGAAGACCATGTTGCGCGGGGCGCTCAGCGTGATTTCGTCCAAGGCGGGGCTGCGTTTGAGGTCAAGACGGAGCAGGATGTTGTTGTCGGTTTCCAGCACGGCGGCATTTTTCAGGCTTTCATCGATGACAAGCTTTAGTTCCCGGATGGCGCCCTGCATGTTGATCCCGCCCATGCGCAACACATAGCCGCCCGGGATATCCGGAAGCGGCATCTCATTCTGCTTTAGCACGCCGCTGCCCTTGACCTCCTCCCTGAACGGCTCCAGTCCGCAGCCGGCCAGGATCAGCACCAGGCACAGCGCCAGGGCGAGGGCGAGCAAACGATTGTATTTCATGAAACCAACTCCCTTTCTCTTCTGTCTATCCACTATAACGGAACAGAAGGGCGGGTTGCTTCACATCTAAAATCTAATGTCTATCGTCTAAAATCTAAAGATGCAGTACCCTTGCCTTGATCTCCTTGGTCTTGCCCACATTCCAGAAATTCTCGCCCAGGTATCCGCAGGTGCGCCGCGTGACGTTCATCTTGGCGTGGTCCTTGTTGCGGCACTGGGGGCATTCCCACTCGAAGTCCTCGTTCACCTGGATCTCGCCGTCGAAGCCGCATTGGTGGCAGTAGTCGCTGCTGGTGTTAAACTCGGCGTACTGTATGTTGTCGTAGATGAAGCGGACCACGTCCTCCAGGGCATCCAGGTTGTGGCGCATGTTAGGGATCTCCACATAGGAGATCGCGCCAGAGGAACTAATGGTCTGGAACTGGCTCTCGAAGGTGAACTTCGTGAACGCGTCGATCACTTCGCGCACGTCAACATGATACGAATTGGTGTAATATCCCTTATCGGTCACGTCCTCGATGGTGCCGAAGCGCTCCTTATCGATGCGGGCGAAGCGATAGCAGAGCGATTCTGCCGGCGTGCCGTAGAGCCCAAAGGCGATGGATGTCTGCTGCTTCCATTTGTCGGCGGCGGCGCGCATGCGCTTCATGATCTCCACGGCGAACTTTTCACCCTCGGGGTCGGTATGGCTCACGCCCTTCATGAGCCTGGTGACCTCGTAGAGCCCTATGTAGCCCAGCGAGATCGTGCTGTAGCCGTTGAGCAAATATTTATCGATGACCTCGCCCTTATCTAACCGGGCGATGGCGCCGTATTGCCAGTGCACCGGGGAGACGTCGCTCCTCGTTCCCTTCAGCGCGTTGTGGCGGCACATGAGGGCCTCGAAGCACAGGTCAAGGCGTTCGTCGAGGAGCTTCCAGAAGGCCTCCTCGCCCTTGTCCCGGCAGAGAATGCCGATTTGCGGCAGATTCAAACTGACCACGCCCTGGTTGAAGCGCCCTTCAAAACGAAACTGCCCGTCCACGTCCTTCCAGGGGTTGAGGAAGCTGCGGCAGCCCATGCAACTGTAGACGTTGCCCTCGTAGTTCTCCCGCATCTTCTTCGCGGAGATGTAGTCGGGGTACAATCTTTTCGCCGAGCACTGCACAGCCAGCTTGGTGAGATAGTCGTACTTCCCGCCCTTGAGGCAATTGTGCTCGTCCAGCACGTAGATGAGCTTCGGGAACGCCGGGGTGACGTACACGCCCTTCTCGTTCTTTATGCCCTGGAGGCGCTGGCGAATGACCTCCTCGATAATCAGCGCGTTCTCCTCGATAAAGGGGTCGTCCTCGCGCAGGTTCATGAACAGCGTGACGAAGGGGCTCTGCCCGTTGGTGGTCATCAGGGTATTGATCTGGTACTGGATGGTCTGCACGCCGGAGCGCAGTTCCGCGCGCAGCAGGGCGTTCACCACGGCCTCGCGGGTCTCGCCCTTGATATCCTCCCCGGCCTCCCCTGAGACCAGCCGGCTGAACTTTTCGTAGCTGCGGCGGAGATACGGCCCGAGGTGGCTGATGTCCACGCTCTGGCCGCCGTACTGGTTGCTGGCCACGCTGGCAATGATCTGCGTCATCACCGTGCAGGCCACCTGGAAACTCTTGGGAGATTCAATCAACTTGCCATTCATCACCGTGCCGTTATCGAGCATATCGCCGATGTTGATCAGGCAGCAGTTGAAGATGGGCTGGATGAAATAGTCACTGTCGTGGAAATGGATGGCGGCTTCGTCGTGGGCCTTGGATATCTTCTCGGGCAGCAGGATGCGCCGGGTAAGATCCCGCGAGACCTCGCCCGCGATCAGATCGCGCTGGGTGGCTGCGGTGACGGCGTTTTTGTTGGAATTCTCCTCCATCACGTCCTTGTTGGCGTGGCGGATGAGGCTTAAAATCGAGTCGTCGGTGGTGTTGGCCTTGCGCACCAGAGCGCGGGTGTAGCGGTAGATGATGTAGGCCTTGGCCAGCACGTATTTGCCCAGCTCCATGAGCTTCTGCTCCACCACGTCCTGGATGTCTTCCACCAGGATGCGGTCCTTTTTGCGGGTCTCGATGCTTTGTACGATCGCCTCGACTTGGGCGGGGGTTACGCGGTGTTCCTCATCCACCGCCTCGTTGGCCTTTTGGATGGCCGTGATGATCTTGCTGCGGTCGAAATCCGCCGAGGCGCCGTCGCGCTTGATGACCTTCATTCCGATTCACTCTCTTCCTTACGTAATCATCTTGAATTGAAGATTATATCGTTTCGGCGAATTTCGATCGCCGTTGCTGTGTTGCCCCTGCACATCACTATAGCACATTTAAGCAAGAAAAGCAATAGGCGAAATGCACAAAATATAGTTATTTTTTTTGTATATCCCACAACTTGGCACAAGATGTTGTTTCTATATTTTGGATGGAGCCGGCATGAAAACGGGTGGTCCGCAGACCACCCGATCATTATATTATATAACTATTATAGATGGCGGAGGCGGGATGACAATCGGAGGGGGGTTAAGGGCTGCCCATGCAATCGCGATCAAGTAGAGCGGATAAAGCAGTGCTGCTCCGATCCACTCGTACCAAACAGGTTTCACGGTAACTGTAATAGAAGCGCTCTGCCCTGAACTGGTTGTAACGATAATTTCCGCGGAACCGGCCTTGAATGCAGCTGGCCTGATGCGGTACTCACCGAAGCGTACTTTGCTAACCCCGATAAGATCTGGATTGCTACTTGTAATAGCCACCTCCCCAACCGCATAGTCCACGATTATTTTTGTTCCCTCTCCTGGTCCTTCGGAGAAAAAGCAAAGCGTATCGAAGGTCTTTGTCAGGGTAAGATCCTTGACTTCAACAGAAAAAAACTTCTCGAAATCTATACCTTCTGCCTTGCCGTTGGCAACAACCGCTTTGAATAATATTGTGCCTGCCGCGGGAGCATTCAGTTCATATTCGCTTGTTCCGGGGCTATACGGGGCAGCAATCGGTGGGTGGTTTTTTTCATACAGGGGCCCTCCTTCAATTCGTTGTGCTTGTAAGAAAACTGCGAGGTGTCCTTCGCCGCTTTATCTCCCGTTCAGTTTCGGCTGCCGCATTGTCGCTATCGCCGTGCCTGCCGCACGTCGCTGCCGAAAAAGCGCAGCACCGTGTAGGTGCCCAGCACGCGCGACGTCACGCGCTCGCCATACTCCCCGTTGAGCTGGGCAGTGCTGAAGTTCGTGCTGATGACCACCGGCTTCGAGGCCATCATGCGGGTGTTGACGATGTTGTAAATGCACGAGCGCGTGAACTCCGTGGAGTGCTCCGCGCCCAGGTCGTCGAGGATCAGCAGGTCGCA
>Ga0123353_10004800_pt1 | contig 17544 bp, 11 predicted proteins | sample TergutLab28metaG_3_FD_92763 | JGI IMG/M metagenome (GOLD analysis project Ga0123353, IMG submission 92763) | Labiotermes labralis P3 segment gut microbial communities from Petit-Saut dam, French Guiana - Lab288 P3 | ecosystem: Host-associated > Arthropoda: Insects > Digestive system > Gut ...
CACACCACACACACACACACACACACCACACACACACACACACCACACACCCCACACACACACACACACCACACACACACACACACCACACACACACACACATCACAGACACACACCACACACACGCACATTCACACACACACACCACACACACACACACATATACACACACATCCGATAGTACTCCTCTGAACGAGTGATCAGCCCGACTCAGAGACCTGCACCTGACAACACACAACAATCAGAAGATAAATACTTCCATGCCTCCTGCGGGATTCGAACCCACGATCCCAACAAGCGAGCAGCCGCAGACCGACGCCTTAGACCGTGCGGCCACTGGGATCGGCTGTTTGCCACTTAGTGCAGCTTATTCGTGTTTTGATGTGATAGTGTGACTTGATGAACACTAAATGTAACACCTCGTACTATTGTATGGGTATATTTTAAAGATCCCCTTTTCAGGAAATTGCTGCCTTCTTCAGGGTAGCACAAGAAGGGGTTTCTCATAAACAACTCACAAGATTAACTGTCAAATGCATATTCGGCCGTTGTATACAAATTAGACAAACGTATTAACAGTGTGATTCAAAAACACGTGTTTGCAGAAAAGGACGCTGTTTAAAAGGAAAAGCCATTTGTATTGAAAGTTTCACTCTCCTTAATTGACAGGTTTTATATGAAGGTCTCTGGGTTTGTGAGAGTTAACTCGAACAAAACAATAAAAATGTTTGTTACTGATCTTGTTTTGGACGTATAGGTTGTCTCGAAACGTCGGTACGAAATTACCATTACTCGCTGCCTAATGGCCCTGTAGAGTGCAGTCCTTTTCTGATCTTATTTTGTTTTACAAAAATATTATAGACGAAAAATACAAGTCGCTCAGGAAAGAAATGTTGCTGATGCTAGATTAATGGAAATGTTACTTAAAGGTGAAGTTGGTGTACGTTATGGAGGTACGAATGAAGTAGAAATATGGAAATGATTAGAGAGTAGAAATTAATTTGAGAAGATGGCCCTTAAAGAAGAATTCCCCTGGTCTCTTGAAAGGACGATGGAAAGAAAATCGCCATCGGCATGGATGATCACGTATACTTGCAACTTATTAATCATTTTAAGACTAAAATTAACTTCATTTGTACGTAAGGATTTATTTCGTACCGCGCAGTAAACACACTCCGTCTCGGTTATAAAAACCAGTCAGTTAATGGTGCATTGGGGAATAATCGCTGTTTGTTCTTAGATCCATACGAAACACATCAACACATTGTATGGGCAAAGCGTAGAATTTGTGAATGTGAAAATTAGTGGTATACAAAGTAACCGTCAGATCGGCAACATTTAAATTTGTGTCAGTGTGTTAGTTTCAACCTGCTCTTCACATTTTCCGATCCTCCTACCGATTTCGCGGCACGGCAGGCTGCCTGGTCCAGCTGTGGCCATACACCGGCAGTATCACTTTATGCGTGCATTGTAGTCCCGCTGTGTAGGATATCTATTTACACAAGCCAAAAGATGGTATTAGCTGCAGCTTGACAGTTCACCCTACAACCTATTACAGTTTATATGTCGTCGTTAGGTCCCCTGCTAAATAAAAAAATTGTTGGCTGCACACGCATATCTTCTCGGCCTGACAGAAGCATCAGTTAGCTCAAACCCACCGATGCTTCAGAGACAGAACCCGTCCGCCCAAGACAGATTCTGGAGACGGAGTTGGTCTCTGAAAAGTCGGGTAATTCGTAGAAACTGAAGCGCCTTTCAGCCTAAGAAGATAGTACTGATTTTTTTCGCCCTTAAATCTTCAAAGATTTAAGGCTTGTGGTCTATTCTTTCGAATAATTTAATTTTTTTTGTAACTGTGTTAATTAGAATTAAGTTCTTCAGAAAATTACGCCGTGTCATTGGGTAAGTGTTGACCGACGTTTCGAAGGGTCGTAGTGCCTTCATCTTGATAGATCGAAGAGATTGACCCTTCAAGATGAAGGCATTAAGATCCTTCGAAACGTCGATAGCCACACAGCGCCGCATTCCTGAAGAACTGGAATTTTAGCAATGCCACTGTAATTTAAAATGACAGGTCTGAGTCTGGATGCCATTTGCCCTTACTGATCGGTACTGCTTCCATCTTCAGGGTCGATAAACTTAAGCGGCTTCTAAATCCAGACGACCAGTACACAAACATCAACATTAAGCCCTGAAATCGTACAAAATGTCCCCCACCCCTCAAAATAACCTTTTAGACCCTGCTTTAACTCTTACCCTTAAGCAAATGCTCCTCGGAAGTTACTGGCTTTCCTGTCAGTATCACAATATGTCAGTAGCTAGAATACTATGAAGATGAAAATTAGTGTGAATTGTATTTAAAGGTCCAGCTCGTACCGCGCGGTAAACGCATTGCGTTTGGCTTTAAAAACCGGTCACTTAAGATGGCTTAAATGTGTGGTGGGGGTCCATGACGGATTATTATGAGCTTTCGGGTTCCAGGGAAGGCTGTGAACGAGTATTTGAGCTTTTGTCAGATTCTTTAATGCTGTGACCTATGGAGGTGGCGTGCAGTTTTAAACTGATTGCAGTGGGGATTTTTATTGAGTTACGGACGAGTTGAAATGAAAGTTTCATGTCGTCTGTAGCACTGATTAATACACAATGAGTTGTTGGGAGCCACAGGTAGTGGCAGGACTGCTTATTATGCTATAAACCTAAGAAATGTGATACTCTTAACACAATGTTAGGACCTTAGTGCGTGAGAACACAATGAGAGATGATAATGGGCCTCGAAGTGAAATGAAAAAGAACGCAACTTTTGAAATTGCGTGGTGTTATGCAATTCAAGATGTTGCAGCCTCCTCCAAGTTGCAAGACACTAGATTAGGATAAATGAAACCATACTGTATCATTTTTCTTTTTCTGTCATAGAGAAGCGAAAATTTATACTTGTTGCAAAATGAGGCGTTATCAAATGCTTAATATTGCTAAGAAGAAAATTTGTGCGTGATATCAGGTTCCGCCCCGAAAACTACGCTCTTCTGGATTATTACGCAGCGAGTAGTGGTAATTTATTACCGACTTTTCGGGACTACCTATCGCTGTAGCTTGGTATTTTTACCATGCTATAGAGCTGGGCTGCGACTTACCCCCTCCTATTATTTTGTTTTAGATTGTCATTTATTAATCTTATACTTCCGTTCCTTCTTCCCACTTAGCTCATGTCAGTGTTCTCTTGTGTCTGGCTGTTACACAGGTTAGAATTCCTTCCATCAGGAGCTTATCTGTCCAGCTGCATTGACTACCCCACTCCCCGCTACAACCCTATTGCCTCACACCACACTACAGAGACATTTTCACCGCTCACACTCTCCCCTATATAATCTCCGTTTTGGGGGCTACAGGCTTTCTTTTCGATTCTTGAACACTAAGGGTGGGATCGATAGGCTTTCCGAAATGTCGGTAAGAAATTACCAGCACACGCTGTGTAAAAACCCAGAGGAGCGCAGTTCTCCAGCTGTTAAGAAAAATTGTGGTTGTAAACCTATGGCTTGTATGAGACTTTTGTTAATAGTTTGGTTGTTCCAGGACTGTCGTGTTATGTAGGGTCAGTTGTTGGGATGATTCGTAGATACTGAATGGGAAAGACTGTTCAAGGAAGCAGTCGTTTATGGTTTCGAGGAAATGTCCGGTAATTTTCTTGTATGGTCTGAGGAAGCCCATGCAGAACCTCGGTGTAACCCAGAGCGCAAATGTACGAAGGGGCGTCCGTTACCCCGCATCTGTAGCGCCTTAACCACGCACAAGTCCGGTTGGCAAGCGATACACAACAGACGCCTACGTCAAACAAACTGTCACTTCATAGACGCTTAACACAATTTTTTTTTTACGCCAGGATACAAGTCTTCGTGCCACGGTGGGACAACTGTTTAATGTCAATGGTGAATGTGTGGAAATCTGGTTTGATCTCAGAACAAATAGCGATTATTTCCTTATACTGCATTAACTGGTTGGTTTTTGTAACTGAGATGGAGTGTGTTTACTGCGCGGTACGAACTGGATCTTTAAACATTCTTCAGTTTAATCTGAGTATCTAAAGCAGTGTGTGTTAGCCAGGGTTTGGTGAGAAATCGTGAAGTTTAAAGAAATTTGAAATGAGAGAAATGCAAAAAAAGTCCGTGGAAATATTGTTGTAACTTTTGTCCGGCAGGTGGGAGTACTGGCTTAATGGCCGTCTCCTACCAACTGTATCTTTGTTTGTTTGTTTCTTTGTTTGTTTTCCACTTCTGTAGAGAGGAATTTTCAGAAATAAAAATTGAGAAACGCTGCTATAGAGGTCTAAGTTGTAATAATGTTTCTCTTGTATGTTAGGAACAGACTGATAAATGACCTGGAGGCCTAGGCTGTGGTTTGTCTATGTTACACTGCATGTAAGTGTGTCCAAGTAGGGTGGTGTTTGTGCACGTCAGGTGTACTGTCTTTGTGGGTTGCGACGCCATGTACTCTGTTAGACACGGATACGAGCGGTACAGTGGTCATCTTACAAAACATATCTGAATATATTTTCCTTCTTTGCTATTATTAATTTTATTTACGTCCTTCCTCCGAATAGAACTAGGTCACTCCTTTCCTCCGAAATCTGGGTAGCTACATATTCACAAGACTTACAACTGGCCATATTCCAGAAGACAACAAATACCTGCCCAGTGATATATTTCGTCATATTATGTTTTACGTAAGTTTACGTACATATTTAGGCTAATGACTTTTAATAGTTCACTGTTCACTTCGAAACGAAAAAATTATTTTATTGTGAGTGCCATTCTTGGGAAAATAATCAATTTTTTCCTACAAATGTATGGGCATAATTCATAAATCTCTAAGGTTAAATCAGTGTAACATGCATTGTAATAATAATTTCCTCTTATCTTTGACATAGTTTATTACACTAATTTTATATAAGATAGAAAAAAATTACAGTGCGGACTAATATCGCATTTCCGTGCACTGTGCCCCATTTTCCTATCAAGTCGGCATTGCGCCATGTATACAGTGTTGGGCTGAGGGGAAGTCTCGTGGCCAGCACTGGTGATCCCACTGATCTGGCAGCAATCGATTCTGTTGTCCTCATGCCTAGGTAGTCGCCAGTGTGACCGGGTAATATTATCACATGCAAATGAACACCAATTCCGCGCAACGACTGTTTTATTAGTGCTACTGCAACTGAACATCACACCACATTCAGTGACGTGTGACTCACACGTATCACCAGCGTCCTTAGGTCAGTATCATTAAGGCTCACACGTGGATGTTCATATCTCTACCCTCTACGTTTTGTTTGTTGTGTGGTCTTGTTTTGCAGTTGTTGTTGCTGAAGATTCATGTCTTCTCATACTCCACACCATGTTGGCTTGTATTTGCCGACGTTTCGACCTGTCTTAGTGTCTTTATTTTCAGGTTCAAAACAAGTAGCATAAATCAGACTTCAAATTCTAACCCACATTATCAATGATTATTGACATATATACTACCTTCAAACACAACAAATGTTTAATAATAACATCAATAAATTCCACATGTTTCGGTCCCTAAGGACCCTTATCAGGCGCTAAAGTACATGATTTAAAATACAAGTGAATATGCAAGTAGATGCTTTCAAATTTGTGAGACCTCATAAATTTTTTAAGTTTACAAAGTTGTCGTACCATCGAAATGTATACATATTTTCTATTTCTCGCATATATTTGTTGGTTATTATATATTACATATATCAAAAAAATTATGCGAGGAATAAAAAAGGAATATCAACTATAAACACTTCAGTGCTGTGACAACTTTGTAAAAGTTTGTGAAAATTTGCGAGATCACACAAATTTTTAAACATCTATAGGCATGTTTGGTTATGTTTTTAGATCTTGAATTTCAGTTCTTGGCAATGGTCGTTAAGGACTGAAAAGGAAGGATTTGTTTTTTAAATTGTTAAAAGTTTAATGTGCTTGTCGGCAGTAAAAGCGTGCCAATATTAATACTTCACAGCACAACGGGATGGATTCCATTAAAACTGATACTGTACAAATCAGTTGCTTGGACCTAAATATGAAGTCACTGCGATTCCGCGAAAAGCGGGCAACTATATACGAGCTGTCATCACAGCGTAACATTCCAGGAGATTGACAGCAAGTGGAAGTGTTCTTTATTTGCGAAGTTTTTGTGATCCTTTCTGCCTTGGTCTACAGGACTAAATAATTGACAATCCCTTAGCACGTAGTGGTAGGTCTGTTTGTACAGGCTGCTGTCACAGTCAGCGGTTTATCGTGATATTAGCGTCGTCGCTCATACTGTCCCAGACCCGACTTGCTCTTTGCAAAGGAACCCGCACACCGGAAATACATAAAATGTTATTCGCTTTGGTAACTAAATAGAAGAACAGTGTAGTTTTTTTGTCCAATCTCTCCGGCAGACCAAAGAGACTTGTTTTCTTTGAAAGTTCCCAGACTTTGCCAGTTTGTCCTTCTCGTAAGAGTACAACGTAGATACAGATGATTATGGCGCACTGGTGGATCATACTAACAGGAGGAAGTGGAATTACTTTGATAAAACTCTGTCTCAGTGCCACTTTGTCCACCACAAATTTCATATGAACTGGCCTGTTTCCGAACCCAAGTTTTCTGAATGAGACTCCGGCGACGAACGGCCCGAACCATTGCACGGCCCATAAAGAGAGGATTTCATGTAAATTTGACGTGAATACTCAAGTGATATCTCACATAAGACACAACTTTTGCCCTTGTAAAGTGAGATCGGTGATGCTGAGGGAAATAGCGTAAAGCCTCTTCTTGTGAGATTAACAGGAACACAAAACGCAACCGTGAGATTGGAGGAGAGCCGTGTGGTATTTCTAGTTGCCACTGGGCTCGTAACAGAGAAGTGTTCCTGCTTGTTTAACATAAGTGCGTCTCAGTACATGCAATGATCGTTGATAAAATCTATGATAAGGGTGACATCTGTGCAAGTCCTAGGTGCATTTTGCAAGTCCTAGGTGCATTTGTAATTTTCCCTTTCACTTCCTTAAGGTTTCGCCCTATCCTGCTGTATTTTCTGCCCATCACTTTTTTTTCGTTAGTACAGTCGATTACAGTAAAGACACAATGATAAGCCGTGCTATGGTTCAGGCGATTAATTCGATCCTGTCACAATAAAAGCCAGGATTCGATCTCGGGCCATTCAGTGTAAGAATGGTGGACGGAATTGCACTGTTACATGCCGTTGTCCCAGTACTTCTGTTTTCCTTTCACAGTACCATTCCACTAATGATCCATAATAATTCATTCATCTCATCACTGATGCAGTATAATCTTAGCAACTGACAGCGTTGTTAAACAACACCCACTCATACACTTATATTACGATTGCCCTTTCGCTGCTGTCTGCCATTCTACAGCAATGAGGAATAGTTTCGTCCAGACAATCACGGACTGGTTGAGGAAAATGGGGTGCCGCCTCATTTTGCTGGAAGTAGGGCCGAGGGAAATACGACCACAGCAGTAACTGTGCCGTTAAATTGTTCGTTATGGCCCGCGTTGCAGCTGCATTTTGTACCCTCTCGCGTTTTGCCTTCTCTTTCTAGATACACAATTGAGGGCAGCTCAGCATTTGCAAAATGTGCTGGGACAGTAAAGATATTACATCGGGTACAGCGACTGGCTGTGGGCTGGGTGTCGAAAGAACTGTGATTCAATTTCCAGCAGGCATAAAAGATGTTGATATTGTCCAAAATGTCCAGACCGGTCCTGGGATCCGCCCAGCCACATATTCAATGGGCGTCAGGGACTGTTTCCCAGGAACTAAAGCGGCCCGGAGGTGAATCTCACCAGTCAGTTTCATCTGGTTCCTGCCGTCAAAATGGGTGTAGCTGTACACTCAAGGATATCTTTTCCTTCACTGTATTCTCTTAAAGATCCAACTTTTTTGTTTGGATAACTCGAACTACTTTAACTCCTTAGTTTATGTACCACCATGTTTCTCATTCAAAAATTCTACCTTCTGCACAGACAGTGTTGTGTATGGATCTCAGGACAAACAGCGATTATTTCCTTATATAACATTAATTGATAGGTTTTTATAACCGAGGTGGAATGTGTTTACTGCGAGGTACGGCCTTAATACTTGTATATAATGCAAGGTAATCTTAAGCTTTAATAATTTATAATAGAGCATAAAAATTTGTACGCGATTTGAATATTTATTACGATGTATTAAGCTGAAGATAGTAATGGTATGTTTGTCTAAGACGGCAGGACGCACCAACGAAATACGCAGTGTCGTAATCCAGACATCAGCTCATGACTGATCAGTGCAATGAAGGTCTTCAAACTTCATTTTTTTAATCTGTTTTGTCAAGCATGACAGAAGCTGCTATTATTTCGTCATGTCTGCGTGCGCTTCCGCCTAGACCAACTGAGCTCCAGTGGAAGAGTTCCTGTAAAATTGTACATTGGGAAGTTTTATAAAAATGTCGAATATTAAATTTGCTTGAAATGTGATGAAATAACACGTGAGCCTGTGTGCATGAAGACTTAAACTGTTTTTGCAAATATCGCTCTGGGTTTGTAAGAAGTATTAAATGTTCTAAATAAAATTATTAGCGAAATAAACTTGCATACGTAATGTAAAATTTAAAAAAATCACGCAACATACGAGATAATTAAACAGGACGAGTAAGCCCGACAGAATTTAGATGATCGAATATTTAGTACAAAGGAAATGCGATTTTCATGATACATAATTAGCTTTAGGAACAGTTACAAATTACATTTGCAATATTTAATGCATGTAGATACATGAATAACGGATTTTCCAAAGAAGTATAATAGCACCAGGCCTCTATGCTACTTGTACAATTGTGAACAACAACAGAAAGTGCGACGGCTATAGATCAAATGGCTTGGCCGTCTGAGAAGTGTCCAGGATGCAAAGATCCGAAAACGCCTGGATGTTCCTTTATGCCCACATTTCCTATTTTTACAACTATCTATAATCCGTGAAATGGTTATGTTTTTCATTTCATGTCTAACTTCTTTGATTGATAAATCTTTGCTTCTCTACATTCTTCCTGTTGCCAGCATCATCATCTTCCCTGCAGTGATCTTAAGCGTTATGCCCCAGCTGAACTTCCAAGATCCTATTACCCCAGTGAAATGTAGCTTTTGCTAGGTATGGCGTAGCGAACAGCGAAGTTTTGTATCGACGTCACGTAGCAATTTAGCTTATTGGAAACACTCTACGTCTTGTGTACGCGAGGCGCAGGGTTCATATCTCACCTTGGATATTGTTGTCCTTTCGGTTTTCGTTGTCTTCCTGAGCCATTCGTAACAAACACCGGAGTCCTGCCTCAGTTTAGTCCTAAAGCATGTGCATACTGATTCTTTTTTGACTAATCGGTTTGCTATTCGACGGTGTAAATCTTCATTCTAAAACCAATGTTTCACAATTGGCTGGTACGGCCGCCTCCGTACAAGTTCTGCGAAGAACGCGCGGTAACGTTGGAGGTCGGAATATTTAAAATCAAAACATATTTAAAGATTAAATCCCTTCATTAATTGAGTGGAAACAGTTAATATGAACTTGACTTTTATAGTACTAATATCAACACATAGTAATATTAAAAAGATCTTCACGCCTCGGCTGCTTTACCCCCGATACCTGGGCCCTCCGGTACCCACTGAATAGAAGTCTGGAAGGGTTCCATAGCCGGTTTGGACATTTTGGTGACGATCAGCAGAAGGCTAACGAACCAAAGTGAATGTCGTCTGCAAATTCGAAGTAGATCAGAACTACGAAAATCAGACTCTGTCCTTCAGTAATTTCACTGCATGCCTTTGATGAAAGGAAGGCATCGTAATGTGGAATGTTTTAAATCGTTCTACACATGGGTATTTTTTAAGATGTTCTTTTAAAAACTATATCTTTACTTAATGTATATCCTAGTTAATTCCCTCGCATGCTGCCTTCATTTCGTGTATACTCAAATTACGTACATCAGTTAATTAAAACCTTTAAAATATACTAACACACGCCGAGAGCGTCAGAGAACAAGATGAGGTGGAAGATATTTGGGCCTAAGAGGGTGGAGATAACAGGAGAGTGGAGGAGATTGCATAACGAGGAGATTTATGATTTGTGCCCTTCATAGAATAATGTTAGGACTACCTAATCAATACCGTATACATGCACTGCGTTTGTTGACCAATCAGTCGGATACGCGAAATTTTTTCTGACAATTTTGCTACTTCTAAAACAAGCCAAACAGCTTAGTCGTTAAGGAATGCCAGTGGGTGAAAGCAGACATATGCATATGATTTGTATTTCCACATTCTCCTTGCTCCAAATATATAATCTATAAACAAAATTATTGGAAATAAATTAAGTGCAATTTTATTGTCTTTTGAAAGTGCCCTTATATTTTCTCAGCACCTGCAGTAAACAGGACAGCATCCAGTTCCTCTCTCTCACTTGCTGTCTTTCTTTTCAACATTTCCCCTCCCATACGTCTCTTCATTCCCTCATCTCTAATACATTCTCTCGTCCCTGACCCCTCTCCGCACCTCTCTTTCCTCGTTGTCATGGTAACGGCATCCACCATCCCTCCCTCTCCGCCCCTTGACCCCGGGTTACAAAAGGTCATAAGGTCGCTATGCCATGTCTATGAATATTGTATAATATAAATGTGAAAGTATGGTCACATAAAACAGTGATGGCCTAATTATTAACAGATCACTGACACATAGAACAGTAATAGCCTAATTATTAACAGAAAACTGGAGCATAGAGCAGTAATGGCCTAATCATTAACAACGCTGACATATAGAACAGTAATGATCTAATTATTAACAGAACAATGGGGTATATAGCAATAATAGCCTAATTATGAACAGGACACTGGCGCATAGAACAGTAATGGCCTAATTATTAACAGAAAACTGGAGCATAGAGCAGTAATGGCCTAATCATTAACGACGCTGACATATAGAACAGTAATGATCTAATTATTAACAGAACACTGGGGTATATAGCAATAATAGCCTAATTATGAACAGGACACTGGCGCATAGAACAGTAATGGCCTAATTATTAACAGAACACTGACACACAGAACACTAGTGGTCCAATCATTCACTTGCACTGACACACTCTGCGATCTTGTTTGGGAAGTCCCAAGACCGAAGTCAGGCATAGCAGCTGCGAGGTCTCGAGTGAGAGCTTGGTGATTGCTGTATAGTGATTTTGGTTTATTTTCAACTGCCGTATTTCCTCTCTGTTTTAGTTTACACAATTTTCACTTGCAAATATTCAACCATTTAATTTCTGTCTAATTGGGATCCAAAACGTCTAATTTAAACTCCATACCCAGAATGCAAAACATTCATTATGTTGTATAATTCTGTTTCATCCAAACGGCTTTTCTCTTCTAAATATTTCCTCAATATAAAACCAAATATGAGATTTAACAAACTGACCGCAATACAGTTGATACTTACACACTTTCAGTAATATTCATCTCTTTATATAGCCCATTAAAAATATTGTAAATTACACGCCGCCTGTTTGGACAGGGGACAGGATTGAGTGGAGTATGAACTGCACGCAGCTTGGACTACCCAGTACTGTATCGCCATTTCTGTCACTTCTATATTTTACACACATCAAGTATATGCGATTACGCAAGACGAGCCAACGTTGTTTCATCAATGCAAGACTCAAACCATGTGGACAGATGTATGTATGTCATTCATCATTTATCAGATAGTTTCGTAATTCCTTTATATATTGTTTCATGTCACCGGCTGTAAATAGCTTCACTGCTTAAGTATTTGTTTTAGACATGCCGTTACTTGTGTCCTATAACAGATAAATAAATGACAGGACAGTATAAAACAAGTCCTTTTTCAGCCAAGATAAAGGGAAATTTGACAAGGTGTTAAGACTTAATGAGAAGCCATCATCAGGCCAACGGTAGCAAATGTACGGGGGGGGGGACCACTGCAGTGTATTTTATCTAGTACGATCATTTTTGTGATATCAAACTTTTGGCTCTCGTAGTTGGTCGGTGGCGGCTTGTAATTAAGCCGAAACATTTAGCTATTTTTCTCTGTATGTTACATCAATGCAGGGGTTATATTAGAGTATTGTGCCCTCTGTATCTCTCACCAGTTGATTCTACGTCTCTGAATAACTTAAAGAATACTCACTTATAACAAAAGAAACAGTATTTTGCGCCTTCCCGTATTCCATTGACACGCTGGCACGTTCAGCGTATAGACAAATCCAATATCCGAGCAATCAGGGCAGCTCCGCGTCAGATTAGGTACTTGCGAGATCTAACACCGTATAATCTGGCAAGAATTTGGCAAATTTCGGAAAAACTGCTGCCTCCATCTTCAGTTCTGGAGAAAGTGCAGGAAAGCCTGTCGTTCCAAAGCTAATAAACGACACAAGATAGGTTCCATTGCATCTCGCTACGTGTAACGTCACTTGTATTTCCTAAATTCATGACTTCAGTATTGTGTACTGATTCTGTCGCTCCCATTGTCTTGGTCTTACCTCTTACTTTTACGGTTTGTGAATGTCATTTCGGATGGTGTCCTGTAAACAAAGCAAGAAGAGTTCGACGGAAAAACATGGTTGTCCAGAAAAAAATTTTATCAAAATCGGTCGAACGGCTCTCGAGGAATGACACCATACACCATGAACATAAATTTGTTTCATAATTTCATTAACTATAGAACGTAGAGAGTGTGTTACATACATCAAACCCTTATTTTAACGAAATTTATTTACATCATATCTATGTTTTATGCACATTATTGATGTATACCGCCTGAAGATGAACCCAAGAGGTTCGAAATATGCTGAAGGTGAGCTGTTTTCATTATTTTGCAATTTGCTAGTATTTTCTAATATAAATATCAATTAGTGCACGGACGCGAATAACACCAAATTTTATCTCTATTTGTCGAGGAGTTTCAGAGATAAAACAGATAAACGGGCTGACACGCCATTTTACTCGTACATTGTCTGGTGATTTTATGAAATTTATTTAATGGGTTAACGAAATTTTCCACACAGTAATTTAAAACGAATTTTGCGTCATTTTGAACTTCCATGTTTGTGGCTGAAAACAGTTCGGCTCTTCTTCATGTACTTGGACCTGGGATATCTCATTTCGTACTGCGACGTTGCTGTCATCTGGACGAAGAAATAATCTCTGCTAGAATCCCTGCTGTGCAACACTTTTCCTTTTTTACCACAAAGCTTTGCGCCCACCTTCGTACCGAGATTTTCATCCTTGGGTAAAGCGGTCGGATTGTGAAGTTGAACACTGATCCTTCCTTCTGGGCTCAAAAATCAGTAACGTAGGGATTACAGTGTGGTACTTATGCAACCCAAGGGAGAAGTTTGTTCCACTCTACGATTACCCCTTTGAACATTCATGCCTTTCTGTTCAGAGTGAAGCATTGCAACAGAGAACACACTTGTTCGATAGAATGACCCTAACCATGAAGTTAGTGCTGTCCTTGGAATCTTCTGTAACTATTTGCCAGCCTTCATATCCACATATACCAGAAGAGTTGAATCTGTAATATCGACAAGTCTGTAGTACCGACGCCTGAAAATAACCAGTTTAAATAAGAGATGGATGGGACAGCAGGAGGGCAAGGTCATTGTTCATTCATCTGTAGCTGTTAGATTTTCTTAAAAATTTTCTATAAACACACAAAGGGTCCCATTGTGCAACGCATGTTGTTTGTGTTTGACTGTGTGTGTTGCGCAACAGTAGGGATTATTTTCGATAGTTACAAACATTGCCAGACGATGGCAGTATCAAACAGCAGTTTCTGGTGCGTATGCTTCAGTCAGTATTAGAGTCTCGATCTTTCAGGAAGAATTTAGATAACTTACAGGCCCATATTAAGTGACGTTGTTAGCTGCCCGTCAAAAAGTGCATTGCATGGCTGTGTGTCAGTATGGAAGCCGTAGCTAAAGATTGAAATCGTCAAAATTTTCTGGTAAAGGTCACCACTTAACATGAAACAGAGAGCACAGAGAGGGTGTGGATTTATAGTCTTACTCATTCTTAACCTCTGCACTGGATGGGAGTGGGTGGTAAAAGCCATGTATCACCTGTTTTCCTCTCTGGAAAGAATCCCGGTCCCCATTTTAGAGGAGGTTGTGTTGGCCCCGAGTCCGGTCTGGACAGATGTGGAGAAGGGAAATTGTTAGTTCCTACCGGGGTTCGAACCCCGTACCCCCAAGCCGTAGCGAGTTGATAAACTGTCCGCTTTATCGCGGTTGTTATCGGGCAATTAACCAGTAACTGACAGTACTCGAACAGTTCACCTAGCACCTCACAGTTGTAATAGGCAAGATTCTGCACCTTCCTTGTGGGTACGTGTTATAGTGTGGAGGCACATGGCTTATCTGCGCACTTCTATAAATTATGCTTCGAAGCACAATGTTTAGACACATTTTTTGCATATGAATTATCAGATCGACGCTTTCTTTGCCGTGACGCCGTATAGTCGGATAGGTGCGTAACAAGTATTCGGAAGGACGTACGACTTCCAACTTCAGGGCAAAATACTTCATAACCACTTATTTTTTTCTGTAAAATCTCGAAACCCACAAGCGATATACACAGACGGACCCCCCTATCCGATGTTAATACGTTCCAAGACCTACCGCGGTTACGTGAAACCGCGGATAATACCGAACGCTATATATAACGTGATATTCGTGTAACATACACAAATGCGGTAAAGATTAATTTATAAGTTACGCACAGTAATATATTACCAACATTATTTAAATTATAATTAAGTGTACTGTACACTACATAGTACATTTACAGTGTATTTTATTTCTCTCTCGTACGTAAGAAAGTAAGGGATTCTCGCGTTTTAGTTTAATCCTCAAGAGACGATAGAGCAATGAAAAAATACAGTACCTGTACTGTACAGTATCATGTAGAGTTTCAAGAGATGACAGAACAATAAAATTCATGCTTTTCCATCAAAGCGCTGCATACGAAATGAAAAAAATGTGTTACTGTTACACATTTTGCAATGAAAATCATAAGTACGTACCTGTACATAACCTGTAATAAGAAAATTTTATTTGTTAAAAAATATCTTAGCCTATTGTGGGTACTCACCGACTTCTCCATTCTTCTTGTTGCTTTCTGAGCACAAACACTGCGAAACGCGGCAACTAATTCGAACAGCGAGAACGCTAGAAGCAGAATGGTGGCAAGTTTGCGGGGAACAGTGTGTACGGGGACAAAGGAAGATGAGTCAATTATTGGGCGTGTTTGGGCTGCTGGATTTCACCGTGTTTCGGCCCGTTCTCGTTTCCCGCGCGTTTAGAAACTTAAGAACCGTTTATTTCTTTAATTTTCCAATTTTTTTCGGGACGCTGAGTCCACGGATAGGGGTCCGCCTGACCAGCCTTAATCTTTTCTGAGTTCAGAATTCGGTCTTTTTGGTATTCCGGTTATTGAGTCTGTCGTTATTTACCGCCTGACCGGCTGACTCACCTTGTTACTGGATTACGTCTGGTTGCTTGAACGCGTTATTCTGGCGCCTGTGGTGCAGTTCAGTTCAATCGGTTTGCTAAATAAATAGTTACATTAAGTGGAAATGAAAACTGACTCTCAGGTTTATGGAGCTGCGGGGTCCGGTTGGTACCGCAGTTTGTGATTAGAGATGCAGCATACAGAAACACATACAGATCGCAGTCAGGTCCGTTCGTGTGTATGTTTAACTGTTCATTACATCAGTCCTCGTACATTTAATTATCTGTAGTAATCAAAAGAAAGCGTTTTTTTTTATTTTCATGCACGTTTTTACTGTAGTTCAGTTGAATAAATATATTACAAGGAAACTTGGTTGTGAATAATTTTGTTCCGTCTTTTCTTACATTTTATTTTAATTCATGGTGTTACCCTGTTTCACACCGATATATAGATACAGGCAAAACTCATCTTGAATATTATAAATATACAGCTTGTCTACAAACATAACATGAACCGTACTGAGTTAACGAACACCCATTAGGTTAGATTGCTCTGTGTCTATTGTTTTGTGCTGTAGGAAGTTCAGGCCGTCAGCTAGCTGTGTTAATGCCGCTAATGCTGCCTGCAGATGTAAAGATATCTAACACTAACTGTAATTAAGTCTACATATACCTGAAGATTTCTTCTAAATCTTTTCATATTTAGCACTTTCTGCTGTACATTTTATTTCATATTTCTTACTTGTTATCACGAATTTCTTCTTAACGTCTGTTTGCCCATACGAGCTTATATGCGGAAGCCAGACAGTTTAATAAATTGGCTGAATTTAATCGAGGATTCGGTTCGACTACAATGTGTTGCTGTGTCGCTGAGTGATTCTTAAGTTTCGAAGGACCTCAGTGTCTTCGTCTTCAAGTGTTAAGGAGTTCTTGGACTTGTTGGCCTCCGAAGGTAAAAGTATTGCGACCCTCCGAAACGTCGTTAACCACTCGCTCAATGACATAGTGTCATATCTAAGTAGACTTTAATCATCAGTAACACCGCTGTGAGAACCTGAAACCTTGAATTCTCTGTCATTATGATTGTATCCGCCATAAAAAATGTAGTCGAAAGAAAAGTAAATGCGGATATTTGAGTCTCCAAGGAGAGGAAGGGTAATGTTTTCTTTGATGTACCTCTACGCTAGGTAATGTTTGTGTTGAATTAAAATTATAAATGGATATTGTTTCATCGCGTAAATAATTTCAGAACACCGCCAAGTATTTTAGGGAATTTTTATATTCAGCTGAACTCAATCTGTCTTAAACAGGTAGCGAGCTTTATTCTATGAAGCAGTATTTTCTGTTTAAACAGTTGATGTACTCATCAACCGGAAGCGCTTCATTTTTCCAGCTTATTTCTGTTTTAAAATGTAGATTAACTATAGCAAAAAGAAAGAAACTGCATGAAACTGTGGAATGGAAATACGAAATAACAAAAAGGGAGACATTTCCCTCTCTGTATTGGAATAGAGCGACAAAAAGAAGGGATATTTACTGTGGTGAGTACAGTTACCTTCACGTTAGATTACTCAGTTTTCGAAACCTTCCCCCCCCCCCCCCCCTGTATTCTCTACGCGAAACCTTTTTTGATTTTTGTTTTTTTCCGGTCTACTTTTTTGTACATCTGCACGTCCACAGTGAGGGCTCTTGGTTCTGTTAACGAAATTTCAGTAGTCACGCCTGTCCCTTGCTTGCTTGTCTGTCGTCCCTCGTCTTCACTGTGTCTACACGTGCATACCGGCTGTACCCACTAAACAAAACATTCTTTTTCTGCCGATGTTTTGCATTTTTCCTCAACCCCCCCCCCCCATTCAGTAGTTTGCTCACAATAAACCGTGCTTTTGAGGTGCACAATTAAGGGGCATATTGGTCTTGCCGCACTCTTAAAACAGGATACAAAAGAATTTTACTTTAAATGATAATATGAATCATGAAATGTGATGGGATAAG